>Ga0307518_10002283_pt1 | contig 14027 bp, 6 predicted proteins | sample 25_EM_MG_FD_203889 | JGI IMG/M metagenome (GOLD analysis project Ga0307518, IMG submission 203889) | Populus trichocarpa ectomycorrhiza microbial communities from riparian zone in the Pacific Northwest, United States - 25_EM | ecosystem: Host-associated > Plants > Roots > Unclassified | place...
ATTCATATCCAATATACAAATGCATGTGCGATATATATTAAAGCATAAAAGGAATGCACGTTGATAATAAGAAATGGACAAAAAGTAGTAAAAATTAAAGAAAAAAATGTACAACACAAAAAAAAAATAACACAACAATTAGACACACAAAGCTTAGTATATTGGTTCTTGGTGGAGTCGTCATTTTGTCACATGTATACGGTGTCGTGATGATCATCCTCCTGACTCAAGATAGTTGGGAATGGTGTGGAGGAATTCTTGTCCTTTATTCGTAAAAAGAGGGAATGAGAGTTGCCGCTTAGTATTTTGGTCACTAGGAACTCTAACTGGTCTCAGAGTTTGGGAAAGGGAATTGATTGCGTAAAGGGAAGGTATTAACACCTCTAATATGTCTTACCTGAGGTAAACTGCATTCCTTATTGTCTAATATAAACTAATAAAAAGTTATGTTTTCTAACTGGTGGTCTGTCGAAGGTTTAAGAAAAGTCCTCTCTAGTAAGGAGATCTTTATCTTATCAAATTAAAACAACCTAACCGTTCTAATGCCAACTAAAATAAATTGTCTTTTCATTTCATATTAGAAATATATCCTACATATAAGTTCATAATCCTGCATATGAAAAGAAAAAAATATAATTTTGTCATTTTTGAAATGTATGCCAAAATCCTTTGGGAATTTAAACACTTGTTCTAAAATCCACGCAATATTTTTTCTTTAAAAAATTGTCAAAGTATTTTAGATATTTTTTTTTAAAAAAAAATGCTTAAATAACTTTAGGATTTTTAGCCATATGCAAGAAAAAAACTTTTATATATTATTTTATTTTAGTTTTATTTTTTTTACCAGACCCGAATAAGTTAACTCGAAATCTTTGGCTCGACCATTGTCGCACCCTCGCGAGAGCTCAACGTCGCGGCGACCCTTCCCGGAGCGGGGAATTGATTTCAGGGTTTTTGTTTTTGTGAATAAAGGAGTCGCCACCTAATATTATGGTCACTAGGAAACCTAACTGGTCTTTCAGAGATTCTAAGGCAAGGGACTGGTTGCGTAAAGGGAACGTATTAACACCCCTAGTACGCCCTACCTAAGGTAAGCTGCTTGGTGTTTGGTTTGCCTTATAATTGCTATGGTGTTGGTGTTTTCTAATCCCATCAATTTCCATAGGATAAGCTTGCTATAATGAACAAACGTGGACTCGAAGTATAAAAAGAAAGAACCCTTGGTCAATGTGGATTACACTTTTAGATATGTCTACAAAGTACCAAGGAGAACCAATGTAAATCTCTTGAAATCTGTGTTTGATTCAGACAAAATTTATAACCTATGATTTATGAAATATGTAAGATAGAAATCTAAGGAGATTCAATGTGTTTAAGAGCTCATTTTTCCCTTAGTATTTCAAGTGTTTGTGACTCGTAAATCGCAAGGAAGAGAAACAAAAAAACTAAGTTAGAAATCTAAGGAAATTCAAGGTGCTTTAGAAGCCCATTTTTTCCTTAGTATTTCATACTTTCACGGCTCGTAAACTGTGGAGTTAAAAACTAAAATGTCCCTAATTATAATCGAGGCTTCTTTCAAGGATGTGTGATGACTTATTATTCATAGAAAAATATTTTGGACATTAGCCACTTAGGGGTTTCTTTATCCAAACATTAACAGCGAATAATAACAAGTTATTCCCAATAATATTTTGGATATTCATTTTCTTTTAAACTTCGAATATTTGTTTTTTTTTTAAAGAAAATTCAAAATATGTTAGGGTATCGGTCGTATGCATGAAAACATTTTATATATATATATATATATATATGTGTATATTTGCCGCATTTGCATTGAAAACCGGGTATTCTAAATACGAGATTTCTATTTTTACAATATAAAAAACACAAAAAAGAAAAAAAAACAAAATAAATACATGCAAGTGAATTAAATTTCACTTGAACAGTAACAAACGCAACTAAGAATGCATGCAAAAGCTAGGAATAAAAAAACAGCTTACCTGGTCTGCCAGCGATCGGGTTTTATTTGCCTTCAGCTGCCTCCGTTCGTTGGTTCTTCTTTTGTATCTTCGTTCCCCTTGTTCTCCTCTTTTCTGTCCCATTTTATGTGTTTTATTTCTTTCCCTCTCTGGTAATTGAGACGAACGAAGACAACGGTGCTGAAGCTTCTGCGCACAGCTGGGCTGTCACTGCTTCTAGGGACAACGAAAACATGGCCACGCTGGTTTTGGTCTTTGTTCTTTTTCTTTCCTTCTGCTGATGCTCTCTGTGGAGATGATGAGGGAGATGTCGATGAAGGCGTGTTATGCTGGTTGAGTTCACGCCCCTGCCTCTGTGTTTTTCTGCTTTCGACAGTGTCGTTGTCGGCTCTCTCTCTCGTTGTTTTTCCTCCCTTTCTCCTCTTTTTTCTGTCTTTTTTTTTTTTCTGTTTTCTTCTCTCGTTGCTCTCTGTTCTGCTTTCCTTTTCCTTTCTTTCATAGTAACGAAAGGATAAAAAAAAAGATTAACTCCCTCTGTTCTCTACGTTTTCTCTTTACTCCTTCTGTTCTCTTCTTTTCGTTCTTCTGCTCCCTCTTTTCCTTCTCCTATTGCCTGCCTCTCCTTTTGTTTTTTCTTCTTCTCTTTAGGTCAGTAGAGGAGGCTTATATATAGCCTAATATAGCTCTATTTAGGAAATATTCAATGCACTAATTCTAGGGTGTAAATCTCGGCTGATTTACAATCAAATAATGGAAATGACGAAACTAAAATATTCTTCCTCCAACGAAATCAATTCACTTTCCAAATTTTGAAATTTGTCTTTAAATAATCCGATAAATCCTTAAAACATTAAATCGGGTCCCTCGAATCAAGACCTGAAAAACTCAAGCAGGAAACCTTCTCATGATAGAATTCTCTGCTTTCATATTAGATATTCAAAAGAGAATATCTTGACCTTCTGATATCGAAATCAAGAGATTCAAAAGCCCAAATTCATCTACGCGTACACGACTACAACTTTGATGAAGGATTCGAAGTGAGATAAAATCTTTTTAAAGAACAGAATCTGGCAGCAATCTGGTTGGTCAAAAAGGGTCTCCTGATCTGATTCAGACACTGACAATACTGAGCATCCCGATATCACTGAGAGTATGACCTAAGAATAACGACCAACAAAATTGTGATGGAAGCAGAGTCTTTAGTGCAAAACTTAGGTCAGAATCCTTCTTGCGGCAAAATTCTCTACTTTCATGTTTAGATATTCAAATGGGAATATCTTGAGCTTCTGATATCGAAATCAAGTGATTCAAAAGCCCAAATTCATCTACGCATCCAGGACTACAACTTTAATGAGGGATTCAAAGTGAGATAAAATCATTTTAAAGAACTGAATCCGGCAGCAATCTGGTTGGTCAAAAAGGGTCTCCTGATCTGATTCAGAAACTGACAATGTCGAGCATCCCGATATGACTGAGAGTCTGCCATAAGAACTGTGAGCCCTAGGACCCAATAGAGGTGTAGGTAAATTCTTCAACATGTCATGAGTGATAGAATATAGCTGGGATGGTCAAATATTGCACGAAACCAAGTCAAAATCAAAGCCTAAGTTGGAACAAAAAATTGCGACAGCAGCAGAATCAGTTTTTTTTTAGTGAAAATTCTGAGGGATTTATCCAACCTTAAAAACCAGATAAAGAAGGAATAAATTTAACATTATGAAGACTCCTAATCAGTCTAAGAAACCTGACGATTTTGGCAGCAAAGGGGGAGGCTAAAGAGAGTAGAAAACAACTCAAACAGGGTTCGAAAAACATTTCTTTCTTCTCCGCTTTTGTCAATTTTCCAGCAAACATGAGTTGCACTCCTACACTCGGTTTAAAAGAGGTATACACCATTTTCAGCACCTGGCCTCCAAAACTGAGTAACAACAACCATAAACCGAACTAAAAATCCTAATTTGACCCAAAAAAACAACCCAAAAACAAAACCAAATTAAAAAAACAGATTAAACACATGAAAAACACAAAAACTGAAATTCTTGAACAAAACCAGATCAAACACAAAAAAATAAAGAACACTAAGAACATCTGAATGAACCCGGCAACGTGAACTCAAATTCAGACCAGATTTCATGAAATCAATAGTATACAAAGGTTGCAAATCATTCAAGGATCAAGAATTAATGGTTCATTTACTTTGATTTTCTTTAAATCATCATGATTTGACCAAAATGGGTTCCAGTTGAAAACCAAAACTCTAAGATTAAAAATTATTATAAACATGTTATTGATGCAAATAAACACTATATTATTGGTTATTCATGCATAAGGAAGGATTATGTGCAAAGAAATTGACCAAACATGGTCCAAATCTAGTGGTTAAGACAATAATCTTCCCAACAACATGAAGAACATGCTAGAAAGCCCAGAAATTTTCTAGCAAAGGTTACCTCTGCCAATCCTAGAAAATGGCATCTTTGGCTTCTAAAGCATGACTTTTTATCTCAATAAGTCACAATATCATACACAAACAATAAGGTTGTAAAGGGGATGTTCCTCATCCATTTGCAAAAAAAAACCTTATGCCATTTGAGGGTCACTCTAAAACGAGTTGTTGGAAGGTGCTAACTTGATCATCGTGAACTGCTAAGGTAGAAAATATATTCTTCTGGGTTAAACCCTAGAAATAAGGGTTTCTAATTTGGGATTTGGCAAAGTTTCAATTTATTCCCTGCCAAAACTTCAAATCTATTCTTTCTATTGTGGCACATACACCCTTAATTGACACAAAACTTTTTAATTGCATGCAATTGAACCCCTTCCAAACTCAAATATTAGCCCTTAAGTTGGCCACCTTTTCATTTTGGTTCTTAGTTTTAAATTTGTGTATTTTAACCCTTAATTGACCAACAAACTTCCAATTTCTTCGAGTTGGCCCTTGATTTGGTCAATTTCAGCCACTATATGAACACACCTTTTCCAGTTTGATCCTTGGTTTTGGATTTCTTCAATCAAGTCCCTATTTGCCCATCAAACTTCAATATTTATGCAATTAAGCCTCTGATTTGACCAAATTAACTTCCAAAAATTGCAATTCGACCCCCAGACTTTAATTTCTTCCAATTAAACCCTAACTTAACTTTTAAAAATCATTTTTTTTCAATTAAGCCCTATATAATTCAAATAAACCTTGAAAAATTCTAATAGGGCCTTCATTAGTCAAAAATACATTGTAATTTTTTTTTAATCTTGTATATTTGATCTTTCTTAGTTGGTCTTTGACTATTTTCTAGGTGTTATGGTATAGTCTTCTCACTAATATATATATTTTTATTTTCTTCTAATATTTTTTTTATTTGTTTTTTGTACGTTTTCCTTTTCCCTTTTTTTTTTCTTATTTTCTATTTCTATGGGATCCCAAAAATGGGCAACAATAGATGTCGTTCTTTACAATACTTACACAGCAAAGACTTGTTAAGTGTTTTGCATTGTAAGTTTGTAAAAACAAACAAATTGTTCTTCAAAAACTAATCTTCTCAAAACTTTACATTTAGTTGACCTGAAACTCTACCTTTAAAACAATTCCTTTCAATAGAACTATGATCAAATTGTTTACAGTTTGGTTAACCTCAAATCCTAATTCGGGGATTTCCTTTTAACTAGAATCTTGATCTATAATACCTACCAATTACTAGGTGTGAAAACTTGGTGCTTCTTGATTATATTGTTGAATTTCTTGGTATTTCATGATTGTAGGGTTGAGCCAAAATTCCATATCTCAGTGGTTCTTCTAGAACCAAAATTTCATGTTATAGCTCAGTCAACCTAAAATCTCAATCTAGCGATTTCCTTTAACCATAATCAATATCCCTGTCTACAGTTAGGTTAACCTGAAATCCCAACTTGGTGATTCTTTTTAACTAGAACCAAAATCTCTGAAAATAGTTCGATTAACCTTAAATCTCAATCTGGCGATTCTCTTTAACCAGAACCAAAATCTCAGTCTATAGCTTGGTTAACATGAAATCTCAATATGACGATTTCCTTTAACAAAAACCAAAATCAAAATCTACAGCTTGGTGAACCTGAAATCCCAGTCTAGCGACTCCTTTTAACTAGAACAAAAAATTTTGCCTTCCAACTAGGTCAACCTGAAATCCCAATCTGGCGATTCCCTTTAACCATAACTGAATTTTTTATTGATTGTTCAGTTAACCTGAAATTCCAATCTGGTAATTTCCTTTCACCAGAACCAAAATTTCTTTGTTTTAAACTTAGCTATCCTAAAAACCCTGAATCTCAGCGATCCTTTTTAGCTAGAGCTTTCCAAAGACTCCTTCTTTGTCAATCTTTTGACTTATACGAGTTTGATTTCAAGAATGTTTCTTATAAAAAAACTCAATGCAATGCTTTGGGGTTAATGCATGTATCCTTACCTTATTTGGAAACATAGGTCTCACCCTTTCTTTAGTTTCCTCTGAACTCTTTTTTTTGTCTGACCTTCTTCCTTTTATTTCTTGTGGGGCCCTTTCTTACTCCACCGATTATGTGATTTGACATTGCTTTCTATCATACTCTTGTTATTGCTTTAATTGTCTTTTTTCATTTTAAAGGCTTTTTGATTTTTTCTTCAACACATAAACCTTTTTCAAGAAGAAAATCTTTGAAAGACTTTGTTTCGTTCATGAAAACTAAAAATTTTAATGTATGCATCAAAACAATTCTTTAAGCAAACCCCCTTAGGGTTTTATCGATTTTTAGGTCAGGCTTTTACCAGAGGTAACCTTTTGTTTTAGCTTTCAAAAAGGTTTCAAGTATTTACTTGAAAATCTGTATAGAATCAAAGTTTTGCTTCATGTTAGGATTTGCATTTTTCTTGCATAACTAAAAGCGTGTGGCTGCTCATTTATCACATCGTGTGAATAGTAAGATCGTCATTTATCAACCCATTTTTCTTGATTAGAAAGGACTTCTAAAGGTACGTAATATAGACTATGGCTTTGGGCTATGAAACAAATGGATGCTTTTGAGGCTCAAAAAGTGTTTGAGGGTTTTAAAGACTTAGAATCACTTTTATTTTTCGTATTTTCTCTCATGAAGTTGTTTCATGGACTTTGTTTAGATAGACTCTCTTTCTTAATGAAGAGTCTTGCTTCAGAATCTTTGCCTTAGTCTCAGAGCATCATTAAACCATCATTTTCTTTTTCTCTTTCTTTCTTTTACTTTTTCATTTTCTTCTTTTCTTATATTGTTTTTCTCTTTCTTATCTTTCCATTTTTATGATGATGCCCCCTAGTGATAGGTTCTAACTTTCATAGATCCATGTGTGTATTTTGACAGTTTGCTTACATTTTCTTTTCCCCCCTAGTGTAAAACCCCAAGAATAAACTTATACAAAGAAAAAATTATTAAAAATTTAATTTTAATAATAAACACAGAAATAATACCAATACAAGAAATTAATTATGAAAGACATAAAGTGGTGGCTCAAGTTGTGAAAAAGAATATAAATAGGACCAAAGTGTAATTCAGAAGAAATGGGACTATAAATACCCCTATTTTCTTCTCCCTTGCAAAACCAGGAACACACACATAAAAAATGGGGGAGATTTTCAGATTTTTACATCAAATTTGGGAGAGAAAACACCAAGATTTATCAAATTTTACAAGTCTTAGACAAGTTTGTAGGAGAAAAAAATCATTTAGCAAGAGAAATTACAAGAAACAAGTGTGGAAATTGTGAAGAAAAGAGTGGTGAGTTGCCTGCTACATGCAAGGAAAAGGTAGCCAAGATTTTTCAATCAATTGAGAAGTAAAGCACAAATTTCTTTCATGTAAGGAGTTATAAACTCATTTTTTTTATGAATTAAGCTCCAATTTGGTTGAAATTGCACAATTTTCTTGAATTGGGAATTAGGGTTCTTGAACATAAATTGGCGGAAATGCGAAATTACCTAAAATTAGACCAATAGAGTGCTGCAAATTACTTTGGATGTGAAATTATGTAAGGACAACAAAAAAAATATCCATAGAAAAAGGGCCCAAGGTGGCCGACCATTAGTAGGGTGAATAAGAGGGGTAGAAATTGTGATTTTCTTTGTTAGATTGTTCTTAATATGTTGTTATAATGTAAATGATGATTAGAAAAGAGAATTTTCATTTAAAAAGGAGAAGGAACTCTTAGTCCCTTTGAGACCAAGATGAGAATTAGTAAGGAGAGGGGGAGTTTTGAGATTTCGTATGAAAAATTATGAGTGAATTAGGTATAGTGGAAAGTTTACTAATAATAGAAATAAGATAACTTGATGATATGGGAATTATGTAAATCAATTTCGTAGGTCATGAGGGGTGGAAAGGAGTTTATGGGCCACATGCATGGCCTATGACGTGTTTTGGGGTTGGTTGTGAAAGGTACAAAATCATAGACGTAAAAGACGTGCATATTTCTTGAGGTGGTTCTAGACCATTGTACATAAAAAAAAGAGGCAAAATTAGTGTAAACGGTGTTGGGAGGTCATATTTATGAAGGTTGCCATACATATGGCATGGGATTAGCTATCTCGAGAGAGAGAAGGGAAAAGGGATAGTTGGAGATGCAATTAATCCATTGATGTAAAACTGGGCAGATTTGTCTCCTTGATTCCCGAGAGGATTTGGGCTTAAAGACGTTAAAATTTAGGGAGGGTTCCTTCATAGAATGTAGTCTGAGATGTTAGTTTTTCAACGAGTCTAACCTCGCTTAATTTAGAGCTCTAGAGCTCAAGATATAGATAAATATATGAGAGGTCGAGTTGCCACCCCTACTAGCAGATTTGACAAATTGACAAAATGGAGAAATTTAGCCATGTTAAGGGCAGAATCCAGTTTCCTTCCCTTTGGAAATTTTATAGCGTCATGTCTTGACATTCGAAAGGAAATAAACCATATTTGAAATTGAATTTTGTGATATTTGTTATGATTTGATAATGAACCGTAATCTTAAGAGATGTAATGAGAACGTAAATGTAAGGAAAACAATTGTAAAAAAGGAGTAAACATTGTCATTATTACTATTGTTATTTTGTGAAATGTGATTTGAGTATGGAATAATGTGATATGCTTGTGGATTCAAGAGGAACCACATGAGGGACACAATAGCAGTAAGAGAGCGTGAGCCGAGCTTCTGGAGCAGGTAGGTGATCTATATCTATACTTTTTACATAACGATGATTTTAATAATCTGTTCAATTCTTGGAATGTACATCTATGGGTAAAGCCACAAAGAGAAGAGATAAAACAAAATAAATGAGGAATAAAAATGGATTTGAGTAATTGGTTTGATTAACATGAATTATATTATTTGATTTCATTGGTGATCACTTCTCGAACTTGATTAGTTGGTCTCGAGTACAGAGGCTAATGATGTTAGTGAGGTTTACAAACATCGGCATGACCATCCCTAAAAATGAGGGATATTGGACTTGATTAACTATTCGGGATAAGAATAGTTAATGATATCGACTGATAAAATCGATATTGGCATTCATATAAAACTTGATTAGTTATTCTTGATGTGAAAGCTAATGATGTCAATAATCTTTGACATCAGCATTCCCAAAAATATTCCAATGTATTATAAAAAAATTGATTGACCATTTCAGATTAGAAATGATCAATGACATCAATTGGTTGCGTTGATGTCGGCATTACAACGAACTTGATTAGTCGGTCTTGATATGGGTGAGTAATGACATTAATGGGACTCGTTAGTGTTGGCATTTCCTTCTAGGATTTGGGGAAGAAGTATTATGATGGTATCATTGATGAAGGGATGAAGGAGGATTGAAAGTATTAATGAAATGGAGATTGACATCTTGAAAGAATTATCCCTTCGGCCCCAAAGATGCGAATATTGGTTAAAATTATGGAATGAAAAGGGAGGAGAGAATTATTTAATAATTCCTAGAACAATGAACTTAGAAGCATTAGACGGGAATTGTAAGAAATGATCATAATACATAACATTGAATATATGTATTTATGTATTATTGTTTTCTCTTCTCTAAAACATTATTGCTTTTAATATAATTATTTTCGAATATTATGTTATTGCAGGTCCATCATACTCACGATAGGAGTAATATTCTAGATCCTCTAGTTTTTGTGTTATTTAAAAATTAAATGAATATCAATGTATTTTGCCCTTCAAGGAACTATATGACTTGAATTGTAGTAGCATCCTTTAAAGCAATATCTGAATGTAAATTGTATTATTATGTACTTGAAATCTTAATGTATTTTATTTTCTTTATCTAAGATTTAAATTTATGTTCGACCTTATATGATGAATATTTTGAATATTGTGTTTGTATTCTTGAATAATATGATGTTTGAGACGTGGTATGATTAGAATATGTATAAATAATGAATAATGGATGTGTACATGTGACTTGTTGATAACTTGAGACCTCCCAGTATAGGAGAGAGTACTCTGCTGAAATTTCAGCAGGAATTTCGATAAACTTTGTATGAATTCGGCAAAAAAAAAAATTCATCGTATTTCTCCCTTTTTATGATTGATGTGTTAGTCTCGAAAATATGGATGGTACACCTAGAGTGGGGTGTGATCTTAGTCGAGGTTTTTAAAAAGTGAAGGGATAACAAAGATGGATTTTCCTCGTTTCAAACACATATCGTTAGTATTGATAAACTTTGTCATTTTTCTGAAAGAACTGACAGGTGATTACAGAGTGACTACCAACCATTTATCCATGCAATTCAAAATGTTATTCAAAGATAGGTTGTGTCTCAAAGTTAGTTTTGGTTTGATAGGTTTGGTCACTTTTTAATTGAAAATTGCTTAAATCTCATCTTAAGCATATTATGATTCATTCCTTACAATCATGCACAAAAGTAGTTCTTTTTAGGGTCTTTTTTAGGAAAAGGATTTCAAATGCTATGAGCTCATGCAATTTATAAAGAAATGTTCTCTACATTAAGAATTCATGGCCAAACTTTACTTTATTGACTTAGGAAGAAAGTTGGATACATCATGCTTAGTATCTTTTTATATAATTAGAATTCACATGTCTAGATCTTTTCCATCCATTCTAGACAATCTTAGAGCTCCTCTTGAGAAAGCCTTCTTCACTATATAAGGACCCTCATAATTTGATGCCCATTTACTCTGGTCTTCTCCTAGCAAGGGCCATACTTTTTTCAGCACTAGATCTCCTTCCTGGAACACTCAAGGTCGAACTTTCTTGTCATATGCTTTAGTCATTCTTTTATAGTGAAGTTGGTGATGACAAATAGCAACTACTCTTTTCTCACTGATTAGGTGCTAAAATGTTTGGTAAATTACATGTTTTGATGAAGAAATAAATGAGAAATCATGGTAAGGGATGTTGTAAATGGAATTATGATATAAGGAATCATTTGGAAAAATTTGGCATGTGTAGTCATTGCTGAAATTTAAAGCTAAATTACATTGTTTGGTGATAGATTAAATGTCTTGGGACAATAGAAAATTGGTGACGAGAATTCATGTCTTTAGACACCAGAAAAAAAAACAGTAACGAAAAGTCATGTCTTTAGGACATTGAAAATCATTGATGAAGAATTGAGTTAATTAGACATTTAATTAGTGTAAATAAATTCTAATGTAAATGAATTTAAATGACAAGCAAGAAAATAAAATACATCCATGGAAATTGTTTACATAAGTATTTGATTTTGTGAATTTTTGAATAAATCGAGAAGATTTGAATATTGATTCAGGATGTTATATTGGAATGTAGGAGAAGCATTCGAAGGGGGACCCAACTTCTTAGGAGCTTGTATAATAAGAGTTTAAGGAAGGATTGCAGGAGGGGCACAACAACAACAAAGGAGCGCGAGCCAAGCTTCTGCAGCAGGTAGGTGTTCTATACCTACACATTTTATGTAACATTGATTTTGCTAACTTGTTAAATTCTTGGTCTTTGCATCTATGGGTGAAACCACAAAGAGAAGGATAAAGTGAAATAAATGAGAAATTAAAAGGGATTTGAGTACTTGATTGATTTAAGAATATGAATACATTAATGGACTTCATTGATGATCGTTCCTCGAACATGATTAGTCGGTCTCGAATGCGGAGGTTAATGATGTTAGTAAGTTTTACTAACATTAGCATGATCATCCCTGAAAATGAGGGATATTGAATAATTATTCGGGTGAGAATAGTTAATGATATCGACTGGTGACATTAATATCGGCAATCACATGAAACTTCATTAGCTATTCCTTAAGTGAAAGCTAATGATGTCAAGAATCTTGACATCAGCATTTTCGGAAATATTCCAAGGTATTATGGAAAGAAAAATCTGATTATCTATTTCAGGTTGGAAATAGTCAATGACATCAATCGGTGGCATTGATGTTGGCATTTACAACAAACTTGATTAGTTGGTCCTGATATGGGCGACTAATGAGGCATTCCCTTTCAAGTTTTGGGGGAGAGGTGTTATAATGGTATTCCTTATAAGGAATGATTAACATTGTAAATGAAATGGGGATTGACATCTTGAAGGGATTATTCCTTCGGTCTCAAAGATGCGGATATTGATTGGAAATTATGGAATAAAATGAGCAGAGAAACTAGTTACCCGGTAATAGGCTAGTGGCATCAATTTTTCTAATGACTGCAATATATAATTTGAGTTAAACTGACTTGTGTGGTGTTAATATTGTCGGGATGACTGATTTTTCAGACTATAAATGGAATGTTAGATGGAACCTAACTGTTATAAAAAAGTGGTAAATTGTGTTTATATTATGGATTATTAAAGAAATAAAAAAAAGTTAAATCGATGAAGATCTAATCCTTGTGAAGGATGGAGACAAAGATCGTATTGCTTGGGACGTAAGGAAAGAAGTTCATTGACCATAGTAGGTGTTGTACAATTGAGGAATTCAATAGTATATATGTGATGTATTGTGAATTATTTGATGAAATGTAATTGATACAATTTGAGAATCGTGTACTGTTCACATGGAGGATGTCAAAGAAATTATGACTAATAATGTAAATATGTTGTATTGAGGTTTTAGATTGTTGCTGGCATGTTAAGAATTTGATGGTAATTATAACAGTGTAATAAAATGTTAATAGTAGTGATGAAACGATGTACAACAATGACTACCAATTGTTCTACCTAATGTATAAGATCATAAAGGGCTTGGTTCAAATATTAAAGATGCACATAAACAATTTGTTATAATATTTAAAATCTAAAGAAAATGAATTACCAGGGTTAAAACTTTTATACGCTAGATACACGGTGTTCAACAACAAGTTGCTTACTATTTAGAATGATGTGAAAAAGTAAATGAAGAATTGTATAATTAGTCAGCCATATGAGTGATGGATAATGAAATTTGGCCTTAATTATGGTGGCCAAATGAGATTAGGTTGTTGAATTAAATGGATTGATTAATTGATGCATGTATGATATTCATATTATTTGAAGATGGATTTGATATGAATATTGTGAAAATAATGGTAGGTTCCATTATAAGGGGGGATTTTATTGAAAATCTAAAATAAACATTGGAATGTGCCAAAATATACACAAGAAATATGTAAGTTGAATATATTTCTAAGCCAAAACTAGACCAAAAACGTGATGAGTTTGACGATTTATATGGATGAGCTATAATGAGTATAATAGATGTTAGGATTAGAATTCATATATATATATATATATATATATATATATATATATATATATATATGTGTATATTTGCCGCATTTGCATTGAAAACCGGGTATTCTAAATACGAGATTTCTATTTTTACAATATAAAAAACACAAAAAAGAAAAAAAAACAAAATAAATACATGTTCAAGTGAATTTGCCTTCCCTGGTTACTGTTCAAGTGAATTTGCCTTCCCTGGTTCAAGTGAATTAAATTTCACTTGAACAGTAACAAACGCAACTAAGAATGCATGCAAAAGCTAGGAATAAAAAAACAGCTTACCTGGTCTGCCAGCGATCGGGTTTTATTTGCCTTCAGCTGCCTCCGT
>Ga0307518_10002284_pt1 | contig 14019 bp, 12 predicted proteins | sample 25_EM_MG_FD_203889 | JGI IMG/M metagenome (GOLD analysis project Ga0307518, IMG submission 203889) | Populus trichocarpa ectomycorrhiza microbial communities from riparian zone in the Pacific Northwest, United States - 25_EM | ecosystem: Host-associated > Plants > Roots > Unclassified | place...
CTAGTGCTGCTGAAGCGCAACCATGGGCTCCCTTGACAAGCTCTCTTCTGGGAAAGAACGAGAGAGGGTTCTTCTTCCTAATAGCACTCTAAAGTAGGGATATAACTGTCATGGTGCTGTAGGACGCCGTCTGAAAGTAGGGAAGCGGATAGAGTACTGAATTCGATGCATCCAGGGAAGTGAGATGAATGACAGAGGAAGATGGACATGGCAAGTATCTGGGAGGAAGGGACCATAGGCTGAGGGCTCAGGGGACACAGACAACCAGAGAAGACTTCTCAATCTTGACAATAGACCTAAGATGACCAAAGTATGTCCTTGACGCAGGACTGACGAGGAGAACGCGCTGACCGAGAACAAGGGGGACTGAGGGAGCAGGCTGGGAAGATATGTGCCAGGCAGTGCACAGGAACTCTGGGAGAGGCTGTCCTAAGAGCAGGACATAGTGGAGATCTGCAGCAATAGCAGAGAAATGATCCAGAGAAAATATGGACTCCATAGTGAGACATAGTGGAGATCTGCAGCAATAGCGGAGAAATGATCCAGAGAAAATATGGACTCCATAGTGACTGACGAGACGAACGTCTGGATTGCGGGGGGAATATCTCCATGGGAAATGAACGGATCCATGTTGGAACTTGACAGGCAGATAGACCATGCTCCAGGCTCTCTGACGGTATAGTCACGTGCCTGATAGCTTTGGAAAATGGTGGAGCTATTCAAAATATCGGAATGCTGGCACTGGGCGCCTAAAAATGACATTTGAGCGCTAACGTCATTTCTTCTCTTCTTTCCTTCGTTTCTCCATCAATTCTTCAGCTTCTTTGCTCGTTCTGGTATGGGAGTTGGACTGCAGTAGATTGCATTCCTTTCTCATACCATACTGGACATTATTCCTTCAGTTTCTTCTGCTTCTTGGCGGTTCTTGTGCGATAGATGACTGTCAGTGTCGGCAGTCGTCTCTTGCATCAGGATAGTCTTCTTGTGCGATAGATGGCTACGATGAGGCTCCGTCGTGCTCATCCTTCGCATCAGGATCATTTGATATTGACGTTATCTTCCATGTTCACTGTACCAAACCTGTTTGGTGCGTGACAACGCCAACATCGATATGCTGGGATAGTGCCCGTTGTTGTCCGCACGGTGGTGGTCGCAGTAGTCGCGATGGTCATTATGGTAGATCTTTCCGTGATCTGGTTAATCAAATGGTCCACACATTAAGAAAAATGTATCTTGACGAGTTGCCCGCGAGTTGACATGTGTAGCTGGAGATAGTCAGCGTGCGCAGAACAAGCAATTGCAGGATTGCTCACCTGTTCCGCCTGTATCACCAACCAAGTCCCCAGAGTTGTACAACGACATTGACATTGGCGCAGAAAGCTCTAAGTCAAATCAATTAAGCGTGAGAAGATGAAACGACTTACTACGGATGTGCCCAATCACTCGAAACCCCTCGAAAGCATTCCTGTTAGTCCTGAGGCTTGGCCGCCGACGCAGAGGGTGGAAAATGCAATCTACAATCAAATGCCAGAGATTGAGATTACCTGGGCAAAGGCAACATGCTACAGCCAATGCAACACGCATGGAACATAATTGGAATGTTGAAAACCCTTGTTGACAAGCCTTGGAAGCTGGGGAGCACTCACTGGAAACCCGTCAGTCATAGACTCAGTGGAGGAACAAGTTGCGATCAACAAAGAGGACGGACCAACGCGACACGACTTACCAAATTGGGCAGCCTGGCCACAGCCAATCACAAACTGAATAAACATCCTACTGAAACTAAAACATAGCTGGAGCATTAAGAATTAAGTTTTCGCCTGTAGTAAGAGTCAGAAATATTTCATTGTTCATCCCCCTGTTGGATACCATTAGCATAATACCCCAATGTCTGTTAATATGTGCTAGATAGGTAGGGTGTAATGTTCAATGTATTACTTGCCTGATTACAGGTCTCGGCTCACATCTTGTACATACTTTGCTAGTCTCCTTCCCTCGCACTTTGTTGCAATCCACATGGGCTGCAGACCTATGTAAATACTCCATTCCCAGGCACAACATATAGGCTGATCCTGTGCACCTGTTTGTAAATGTACTAGTAGTAAGAGTACAGTACATGTAGATAGTATAGTATGTGGGCGTATTGTAGCAACAAAACTGGGGCAACAGCAGTGGAGGGATGCAAGCATACCTTTGATAGCTAGTAGCTGGTTCTTGAAGTTGAGTGTTTGAGTAGTGAGTAATGAGAGAACAGTTGAGACTGTATTGAACTAAGGAACTACAGGGAATCCTACAGGGTATATATACCTGTGGTACATGGTCTGTGCGTAGATAAGTATTATTCTCGCCTATTTCACCATATTCCCATATGTAGTCAGTGCACTTTCCATATACGTAGTTATCTGGAAATGCGCCTGCAACGTGCATCGGTATGTGTTAAACATGTGCCTTGCTTGTGATAGTTCCGGCTATCCTTTGGAGCCGGTCATGTGACCTTCCGGTATTCCGGTTGACACTACTCCAAATCACATGTAACTGTGATCTCTGGAAACCTCCAAGATTAGATAAGATAAGATATAATCATACGTTCTTGTCGACACTCCTCCTCGCTAAGACTTGAACTCTAGAAGGTTCAGTCACGAGCGATTGTCTTGGAATTTCTGCCATGTCAGATTCTTTGTCATCATGTCAGCTTTCTGCTGATCAGTAGGAACATAGTCAAGCATGAAGATTTGTTTCTCAACGCATTTGCGAAGGAAATAATACTTTATATCAATGTGCTTTGACCGTCCTTCCATGACTGGATTTTGTGCAATATGAATTGCACCTTTGTTATCTCCGAACATCATGAAGTGTTGGAGGGAAAGATGACACTCTTGAAAGAGTGATTTGATCCATAGAATCTGTTGTGCGCAATCGCACATAGACATGTATTCAGCTTCTGTTGAAGACAGAGCCACTGTTGGTTGTCAGCGAGATCGCCAGCTAACCAAGTCATTGCCAAGAAAGATAGCATAACTGCTAGTTGATCGTCGTGTTTCACTATTGCCTGCCCAGTCAGAGTCAGAATAGCAATCCAATGATGAAGCTCCTCCTGAAAAATGAAGTGCGAGATTTGGAGTTGAACCTAAATACTTCACAATGTGAAGTGCCTTCTGGAGGTGTTCTTCAGTGGGGTTTGCCATGAACTGTGACATTTTGATTACGGCAAAGGTGATGTCCGGACGAGTACCAAGCATGACAAATAGGAGTGATCCTATAACGGATTGATACCGTTGTCGTATTGTTGGACTTGCATTGTAATCCTTTGGTGCTGTAAATGGTTGATACCCAGCAGGTAAAGGTGTGCGGACATGTTTGACGTTCTCCATTTGAAAGCGTTTGAGGACTTTCAAAACGTAGGGATGTTGGTGTAAAACCATAGAGTGTTTAACATGATTGTGAGTGATTTGGAATCCAAGGTATTCCTTTACTGGTCCCATGTCGCGAGCTTCCCATACATTTAGGAATGCGGTTTTCTTCTTCTTGAGAAGTTTGGCAGAGTTCGACATAAGTAGTCCATCATCAACATAGACGATGAACAGCATGATTCCTGATTTATCTTGGAAAATATAAACTCCAGGATCTGATTTGGAATGTTTAAAGTTGAGCTTTAGGAGCGATTTGTGTAGCTCTTTGTTCCAAGCTAAAGTGGCTTGTTTCAGGCCATAGAGAGCACGCAATAGACAATATACTTTGTTGCTTGAACCGGGTACTTTGAAACCTTTGGGTTGCTCCATGTAGATTTCTTCATCGAGTCGCCCATATAAGAAGGCAGTCTTTACATCAAGACTTTCAATTTCCCAGTCATTTCGACATGCGTAAGCCAGAAGCAGTCGTACTGTTTCAAAGCATGTGACCGGTGAGAAGGTTTCATCATAGCCTTCACCATAGATTTGTGAAAAGCCTTTCGCAACCAAGCAGGCTTTAAATCTTCCATCCGATTTCTTTGCGAATACCCAATGGCATTTGACGGGTTTTCAATCTGGCGGACAATCCACCAAAGTCCATACATTTCTATCTTTGATAGATTTGATTTCTTCCTTGCATGCCTGTTCCCATTTCTTTTGTTCTTCCAAAGGATAATTCTTCACGTCCTTGTAATGGTACGGAATTCCTTTGAGCGGTTTTGCCACTTGTTTCATGATGTAATTGAGAATGTAGTGCTTTCCCAGCATCATCATGGTATCGACATCTTCATTTGGAGTAATGACGTCATCCATTTCATTCTCATCTTCATCCATGTTTGGAAGTGGAAGTACAATTGGGATTTCTGCAGGTGCAGGGATATTTTCTCCTGATTCGACCATTGGTTCGGGCTGAGGGATACGTGGTACTCCTTGCTCTAGAACTGTTCTTGTCCATTCTCATTCACTTGCAATCTCTCGTTCTATATCCACTGGATTTCTTTGACCATAGACATTGTCTGGTCTGACTGGTGGATTACGAATTCAAGGGGGATTGCAACGGTGTGGAGCTGGTACATTTGGAAGTGGTACTTCTGGAATGGGTCTATCACGTCCCAATCTATCTTCAAAATCGAAGAGATTTGGTGATAGTGGTCGTCTTGGTTGTCTCAGAACTGAAGGTCTGGGTTGTCTCTCTTGTTGAGGAGGTTCCCAGGATTGAGTTCTTCTATTAAAGACATAACCAAGTTCTTCTTCAGGATTTCTATATCCTCCTTGAGGAGCTTGCGTGTCATTGTCAATGACTTCCTCAATAGTAGGTTTAGGAGGGCATTGGGGTGGACTTTGTGGCTTTGTGGTGTCATTTGAATCATCACCATTTATATGACCATCACCTGGTTGTGGTGGGTCAATAGGTGGAAAATCCAGATCATTGGGTGGAATTTGGTGATTGTTTTCATTGTTATTACCTGTTGCTTCTTCTTCAGAAGGATGAATTGGTTCAGGTATATCGATTTTCTTTTTCAGCTTTTCTTCGGGAAAATTTGGGAAGAGATTTTCAATGAATGTGGCTGTGGTCTCCACATATATTGATCTATTGTTCCGCAAGAAGCGGTAACCCTTTGTTCCTGGTTCATAACCAAGGAAGATCACTTCTTTGGCTTTCGGAGTGAGTTTGTCTTTTCACTTGTCCTTTGGAATATGGACATAAGCTAGACATCCGAATACTCGAAGATAGGATATGTCAGGTTTCTTGTTGAATAGGTGTTCAACAGGTGTTTTCCAATTGATGCGACGCATTGGTGTCCTGTTGTAAACATGGACTGCGGTGTCAAGAGCGAAGTTCCAGAGGTTCTTCGGTAGACATGCTGCATGTCGCATTGTTTCTTCTTTCTCGAGTAAGGTCCGATTGAACCTTTCTGCGCGACCATTTTGTTGTGGATGATCCGAAACGGAGAGTTGTTGTTCTACCCCTTTAGAGGTGGGGAAGGTTTTAAATATGGTTGCCATAAATTCCCCTCCTTGATCAGAGCGTACTTGGAGTAATGAATGACCTGTTTGCTTCTCAGCCCAGGTTACCCAGGTAGAGAATGCGGTGGCGGTGTCCGACTTTAACTGCAAAAGGCAAATGGTCCCATATCCAGAGTAGTCATCAATGATCGTGAGACAGTACTTGTGTTGATAATACGACAAAACGGGGAACTCGACCAGGTCGCAGTGTACCATTTCAAGTATCTTGTCTGCTCGTTTTTCAGAAGATGGAAAAGACCTTGAAGGCATTTTGCCAATCTGACAATCAGGACAGAGTGGTGTCTTCATAGGTATGTCCAGTCGCTCAATACCATCGGTAGCGCGAGTAGCATGCCGCATAGTTTGAGGGTTAGGATGGCCTAAACAACTATGCCATAGATCATAAGAGTTGAAATTATTTGTTACGGTTGCACATTGCACCGTTGAGAGGGATTTTATGTCCAAATCCACGAGAAGTCCAAGAGCTCCAGTCTGATGTATCGGTTTCCCATGGAACCAATGGAGATTGTTTCTTGGAATTAACCTAGTCCCTTCCAAGAAGACTTCATTTCGTGAATCGAAGACACGAGTTATCTTCGCGTCAGCATATAGTTTCATTTTCAGCTTCGAGGTAAGCCATTGAAGCGAGCATATGCGTCTATCTCCAGATGGAGAATAGTATACGTGTTGAAGATAGATTTGTTTTTGAACATTGCCAACTTTAGCTTTGAAGGCAACTGTTCCTATGCCTAAAAACTGAATAACTTCAGCGCCAGCAGTACCCACATTGACTGGTTTTGGTAATTTCCTGTAAGTCAAGAAATCCACAAGGAATGGCGTGGAATGATCGGTTGCACCAGAATCCATAAGCCATAGACCATCTAAATGTTTGTGCTTAGGGCAGTGTGATTCGGTTTTTTGTCCTAAATGGTTAGATGATAAGCAAGGACACTTGTCGTCACTCTCCTTAGAGGTGCACAAGGTATAACAGTCAAAGCTTTCATCGTTATATTGGTCACAAACAAAGCCGTCATCCTGATACTTTATTGTCCTGTCATCGGGAGTTTGTGGTCTCGTAGCTAGTCTACGTGCATATTCCTCATCATCCCTTCTTCTTTTTGCCAGGTCATTACGCACAGAACGTAATGTTGACTCTGTAGCAATTTGGGATGGAGTGAGCACGGACCAGCCTGTCTCAGGAATGTTAGAGACGGACCCAGCATCGGATTCATCGTCAGAGTCTCCTTGGAGCTCGATGATCTGAGCGGTTTGTTCTGCAGCGTTTTGACGCTGCTTGCCTTTACCCTTGTAAGGCTGTTTTCCTTTTCCTTTCTTTCCTCCTCCTTTTCCTTTTCCACCACCCTGATTCTTTGGCGGGAATGTGGAAGGGCCAGCAGCAGCATTAGGGGTGAATGTCTTTTTATAGTCATCGCGGTGATCCGCGGTACTGTGACGTCCCGAACACTTCTTGCATCTAGGGTGAGAAGGTCCCGCCTGTGCATTTTGCTCCTTCCGTTCCTTTAAGCTTGGCATTATAGATTTTCCAGATTTTCTGGCCCATTCTTCCATAATTTTTGGAAGAACCAAGTCAAACATCAATTGTTGAACATCAGCGGCGATTTGAGCAGCTGTGGGGTTGACGTGTAAGGTGGCCAGAAGTGTGGAAGCAAATCCTTGCCACTCATTTGGTAAGGCACCAAGTAGTAACATCGCTTGAGTGGAATTAGGGAGAGTTAGGCCGTTAGAGGCCAAGTATCCAATCGTGGATTGCATTTGATTAATTGCAGGAGCAGGGTCCTGGTTCCCTTGGATAGTCATCCGGGTGAGACGTTTGAACTCAACAAAGACACCGGCAGCACCAGGAGTCCCATAAGACGTGTTGAGTTGTGTCCATGCAGTGTGTGGATCGTTCTCGTTCATCAGGTTCTGTCTGATGAGTGCGGATGTATAGTACGTGATTGTACCAAGGGCCTTATCCCAATTGGTTTCATAAGTCGCTTGTTGCTCAGCGGTTGCACCACCTTGTCCAGCAATGACAGCGGCGACTTGAGTGTGCGCATAGTGCCAGACTCCCATGACCTGTAAAAGCGACTTCATGGCAGACTTCCACTCCAAGTAGTTGGAGGCGCCAGTGAGAATGGGTGTGGTTTTCTTCATGTCTCCAGTGTTTCCAGACATAATGATTCTGATATATTTCAAAAATCAAAAAGATTTAGTAAAATCAGTTCTGGTACATCGGTAGAAATAGAAGCGGGAAGAAAGATTTCTTCTTCATCAGAAGATGAAGAAGTTTCGGATGTTGTATCCTCTTCTGTTGAAGATGAGGCATCTGAGGAGTCCATAGGTATCGTAAAGGTCGAATGTGACCATTGCCTAGGTAGAATGTCAAGGAAAATGTTCAATTTGTAATCAGGACAGTAATGGTAATTAGAGACAACCATGTTGCCGTCCAAAGACCAGAACTGGTAAGTAAGCATAGACCGTGAAAAAATTTCGTAAGGGGTAAAAAGAACAACCAGAGCCTTATCATACAAGATGTAAGCAGAGACGGACTTAAGAAGTCCTTTATCAGATTTTAGAAGCAGTCTACCCTTTCCGGAATAGGGAATAGGGTGCCAATAGGGACTTGGGAAGCACCTAATCAAGGGCTCCTCCAGGAATCCTGGAATTTGATTGTTCTGCATCAACATCGATAGCTTCATCACCTTCTCATCCAGCCTCATGCCTGTCATGCAGGAGTGCGAGATCGTTGCATTGATCCTGACTAGATGGCCAGTGGGGCTGGAGTCCATGGAACGAAAAAGCTCCATTTTGGTAGTCTGCCATATCGAGACGGATGAGAGTGGTGTGAGCCACCCAGAGATCCCTACTCTCCTCAAAGAGGAGACTGGGTCGCTCCATGCACGCGGGTATCGAGTACTGAGCTCGTCGCGTTCTCTGCTTCCAGGTATACCGGAAGTTGACTTCGAGCCAGTCGTGCCAGTCCTGAAGAGTCGGGATAGCTCCGGAAAATCGGTGGCAGCGTAGAGAGGATGCCGCCATCTGCTGGCTGGCTGGTAGATCTCTGGGGCTGCATCGATCCAGAACGCTGGGACTGTCGTGAGAGCAGGATCTTCATAATGGAGGGATGGTAAGTCCTTCCCAATGAAGTTAGCTCGGGCGTGCGGCGTCGAGTACATATGGAGCTTAGCGGAGGGAAGAACATAAGGTCCGTGGAAGGCCCAATGGACCTGCGGATTCTCTGGGTATATGAGGGTGTTTTCCTTGCCAACCTGTCCTCTGACCTGGCCTTCTTCTGGAGCAAGGAAGGGGTTTGCTGAAAGAGGAAGAGGGGTGTCCTGGATATGTCTCCGGTAAGCCTGAACTACAGCCTGAACTACTGTACCACCATACCCCTCGGATGGATGAGAGTCCAAGTGGGCGGCATGACCAATTCCACGTTGTAACTCGACGTAGAACTCTTCCGAAACTCCCTGTACATACTGAGTCCATATTCCTCCGGTGGAGGGTGGACCGTTCTGCTCCAGATCGGGCTGTATGTCAGCAGCGACTTCACCTTCTGCAATCATGTCAGGGCGCAATTGCCAGCGCTCATGAAGAGCTGCATGGCGGTCAGCGGCATAAGAAGGTGGACCTCGTCGTGGTTGTACCACTTGACGATTGCCAACTCTAACGATCCTTCTTCCCTGCTCAGTCCTTCCCCTTTCCTGAATCTGAAGCTCACTCTTGCTCCTGGCTAGAGGTGCCGGGACGTATTCTGGCGAGGTGCCTTGAGATGAATTCTGCCTGGAGATCGGCCTGGGCCTGTTCTTGGGCAAACTCCTCAAGTCAGAGTCGGATGTCTGTTCGAAGGTAATTGGCATCTGAAACGTTATCAATGAGTATCTCTTCATCATATGGAAGAGACTCGATGATAACAGATTGCCAATGTCTGAACAGAACACGAAACTGGTAGGGCAAAGCCCACCGGGGATCAGGAACCGGAATGTGACTATCAATATAACCGTAGAAACGGTCATGATTAACAAAGGTGAGCTGTTCCTGCATATCAAAAGGAAAAGGCCTTCTGATATGTCCCAGATCTCCACTGAGCTCATCAGCTCTATGGAATGTCCTACCCTGGTACTGTTGGTAATTCCGAACAGCTTCACTCCAATAGTAATCCACCATTTGATGAATACTTGGAGGGGTTTCAACGTTAGACGAATCACCCTCATTGTTGGGACCATCAAGGGGAGCAGGATTAGCAGGTGACTGCGAGTTAACAATGAGACAAACTGCATAGCACACAAAAAGTGGGGCAATGTAGTTGTATCTCCAGCGTTCATACCAAAACAAAAACAAAGAATATAACACGGCAAAAGCAAACGGTAACTCGTGAAGAACTTCAGCTACGAGCTGTTCAAGATTCATAACAGAAGACAGTGACGTAGACAGTACTGCCATGTGTGATCTGCTATGGCCTTAAACAGGGCTCATAACCTGTAGCAACAAAACTGGGGCAACAGCAGTGGAGGGATGCAAGCGTACCTTTGATAGCTAGTAGCTGGTTCTTGAAGTTGAGTGTTTGAGTAGCGAGTAATGAGAGAACAGTTGAGACTGTATTGAACTAAGGAACTACAGGGAATCCTACAGGGTATATATACCTGTGGTACATGGTCTGTGCATAGATAAGTATTATTCTTGCCTATTTCACCATATTCCCATATGTAGTCAGTGCACTTTCCATATACGTAGTTATCTGGAAATGTGCCTGCAACGTGCATCAGCATGTGTTAAACACGTGCCTTGCTTGTGATAGTTCTGGCTATCCTATGGAGCCGGTCATGTGATCTACCAGTATTCTGGTTGACACTACTCCAAATCACATGTAACTGTGATCTCTGGAAACCTCCAAGATTAGATAAGATAAGATATAATCATATGTTCTTGTTGACACGCATGTCATCCCCGCAGATTGCTGTCAGGGGTTGTCGCTGTTGCACTGTTCCCTCATCATCTCGCTGTCGTGCTATCAACCACCAGCCATCGTTATTGTCAGTCATCGCCATCTCGCTGTCGCGTCCCGTCGGCATCACACCCACGTGCATCTATCCTGGTCGTCACACTGGCTGTCACGCGTTCATCCCCTTGTCGTTGTCGTCGACGTCGTCGTGCCACCATGGCACTGGCCATGTGCGTCATCTTGTCATCGTCATCATTGGCATCCTCGTCACACCGGCTGGCACACATGTCCATCCCCCTCTCCTCGTAGTAATTGTGGCACGCGTATCCGTCCTCCTCTAGTCATTGTCGATGTTGTGCCACCATGGCAGTGGCCATGCGCGTCATCTCATCATCGTCACCATCTCATGCACGTGTATCCATACACATATTGTCGTGCTGCCATGGCTGTCTCCCTCCCATGCTTCACGTCATCGCCGCTGTGGGCCTGCGTGTTGTTGTTGTTGTTGTGACTGCCACTGTGCCTCGCCATTGCCGCTACCATTTCTGTCCCCATCGTCACCACTGTTGTCGTGCCTATCCATCGCCTCCGCCGTCATTCCTATCGCCCTCATTGGCATTGCCGTCGTCGTCGCTGTTTCTGGTTCCCTCGTCATCGTCATCGTCCACCCATCTGGTCCCATCGTCGTCACTGCCACGCGCACCCCCCTGGTCGGTGACTGGGCTTACCCTTGCATCGTTGTTGCTGTCCACTACCGTCGTCATTGTTTGCATCGTCATTGTGTCATTGTCATTCCCTGGTCAGCATGATCAAGCCGTGCCTGCGATGGTGTACGGCATGGAGATGGGTGGGTGCTGGGCCGTGCAGTACGGATGTGTGTGGATAGAGATAGGTGGGTGTATATAAGGAACCTGCGATAGTAGTACATAAAACGAAAATGAGGTCACGCTCACCTATGCAGAGAATATGGAAAGAAAAACAAACTGTAAAGCGTGAGAAACACCTGGATGAGCGCTAGGAGCATAATTGAGGGTCTCAAGACGGAAGCAGGAGGGTGGGGAGGGCATGCAACGCTCTTGAAATGGTTGCGGCAAGGTGAGGAGAAGGTGGGCGAGGGGAATGAGGGGAAATAAGCACACTTACATATGGTAATGCTTTGCAAGGTGATCCACCAGTCTATTCTTAGGGAAACTTGGGAAAAGCCAGCGCAGATGGTTTATCTTTTAGGCACATTGTTTATGTCACAAAATATATATCCAAAAGACCCTTATTGATGCCGAAAAGTGCTGCCTAAGGTGAGTGATGGCGCCTACTTGGTTAGTTGCCTGACAAAAGAGGAAAAGTTGGAGAACTTAAACATGCGAGGAAGGACAGACTTGGTGAACACCTGAAAAAGCGGACAGCGTGCATTAGTGAGCAGCCGTGAGTGGAAGTGAGATCGAGGAAGTCGACCACGGGGAAGGGGAAGTAAGAAAGAAGTGACGGTGAGATCACCTTTACGACAAAGTAATCTCCACTGGGGCCCATGATACGACGTGCGAGAATGGGTGGTCCTCAAGCATTGGAGTCACCTATATAAACTATCATCCATATGCCTTGTGTACTTAGGACTCTTTTTCCTGAAATCACTATCTTGTAAAGCGGTGATTACTTGAGCTTGAAGCCTCAGACCAAGTGTGCCAACAACACAAGACTAGTAGCTATCTTCATGCTGGTGCCACATATTTTTTCACCTTCCACAAGGTATTGCTACTATCTACACAGTGCCTGTTGTTTGTGTTGCTTTTCAGGAAATTTGCTCCTTTGCTGTTCAGGCTCGAATCCCCCTTTCTGAAACTGATAAGTTTGTTGTTGATGCGATTACCACTGCCTGTGAAGCGCTAAAGATCAATCACATTCCTTGGTCTCGGATCTGATACAGGTGCAGCGCTTTCTGCAAGACCTTGCAAGGTCTTGCAAGGCCAGGCCCCGCCACGTTTGGCCACTTTTGCTGATGAGTACACGTGCCAGGCCATGCTGTTAGGACGTGGTTGTCTATTATGTGATTACCCATCCTACAGCTTTGCAGGGAAACCACCCATTCGTGCCCTCCATAGCACCAGCCATGAACATCGTTGGGCCCTCCCAGCCCCGTTTCGGGCGGCCTGGAGCCAATGGAAGGGCATCAAACGCCTCAGAGTACGAGGAGGACCTCCTGCAGCTGTTACTTGACCTTGGCCCGCTGGGCACTCAGTACCTTCACCAGTGCTATGAAAACAGGTCTCTCACTGGTCAGAGAATGACAGACCATGAAGTGGCTATGAGCTTTTTTCTGCAGAATGCAGTGGATATTACCGCAGCGGACCAAGATCGAGAACTGGCTCGTCTACTAGCTGAAGAGCTCAATCTTGGAGAGGACAATGATATGCCTTGCCATCGACCAAATATCATGCAGTCAGTTCATTTTAGTTGAAATTTGAAAGGTCCTGGTTGGAATTGACGCATGCCATCCACCTACCAGGCCGCGGAATACCCAAGCGACGACTCTGCACAACCACCATCGTCCGTATGTTGTGAATATTTACAAAATGAAATGTGTCCACGAGTAACCCCACGTACAGCAATAACCCTGAAGGTACACAGATCTGGGGCAAATGGTTTACTTCCATGTTCGGATCGCTCAGCATACCTCGGTTGAGCAGCTCGACACCACTAGCCAAATGGTGTACCAAAAAGCAGGGCCCCGCCATGACGCCTCCAGTTGCACGGTTGGTCTTTTCCGTAGAAGCCACCACTTCCCTCTTACAATGATAATCTTCCACTAGAGCAACAGGTCATGTCTGCGTCATCTGCCAAGACCCCATCCACGGGTCTGAAGTTCACGCACCATGTAGCCACTACTACGACGTCGCCTGCCTTACTGACCTCTTCGAGTCCGCTACACGTGATGAGAGTCTTTATCCTCCCCGCTGCTGCCGCCAGAACATCACTCTCGCCCAGGCCTGGGCCCATCTCTCGCGCGACCTCATCTCGCGATTCGAAGAAAAGGCAAGAGAATTCGGCACCCTAAACCACATATATTGTGCCCAGCCTACGTGCAGCCGCTTCCTCGGCCCCGTCTCCAATGGCGCCAGGCTGTTTAGCAGTGGTTCACCCATCTATGACTGCTCTGCACCAGGGTGCACGGCACGCACGTGCGCCGGATGTCGGGGCAGGTACCACGGCTGGATGCACATCTGCCGCCAGGACCAGGGCGCTAAGCATGTCCTCAAACTGGGCCAAAATGAAGGCTGGGTCCGCTGTCCTCACCTATGGTTCCCACAGTACAGGTAGTATTAGAGTAGTGGTTGACAGGTGTCAACTGGTCTAAGATGACCTATTTGAGTGGAATACCACCTATACGAATAATTCTAAATAATGTATATGACTTGTAGTAGGAAAAATCCTATTAGTCCCTCGGAATAATTAAGGCTAACGTAGACCAGGCACCTCATGCCATATTTGGTAACAGTGGAAGCGCTGACGTCGGCCGCCACTGCTGCCGCCCTCGTGCTCGCTGTCTCACACAGTGAGCTCACTTATCTCCCCTATTTCTTATGCTACAAACACGGGACTTTCACGTCCGTGCTCCTCGGGAGC
>Ga0307518_10002285_pt1 | contig 14019 bp, 13 predicted proteins | sample 25_EM_MG_FD_203889 | JGI IMG/M metagenome (GOLD analysis project Ga0307518, IMG submission 203889) | Populus trichocarpa ectomycorrhiza microbial communities from riparian zone in the Pacific Northwest, United States - 25_EM | ecosystem: Host-associated > Plants > Roots > Unclassified | place...
GCATCATTTACTTTTAATCCTCAAATTGAGGACACCATTACTCTTATAGTCATCAGTACAACACTGAATCTAACACTAATTATTGTACATTGGTAATTAATTAATCAAATTGAGGGAAACTTAACCACACACCATAATAAATCTTTGGCGGAGCTGCAGCTCTCCGACCAGCCTTCAAGTACCAAAATTGAAAGAACTCCACAAGATTAAAGGGCTTAAAAAGCGAGAAGCATGTCCATTAACCAGCTCTTCCAAGGCTTTCATTACATAGCCTGCTTAACAAAGAGCATTTTTGCCGAAACTAATTTCTTCCACAGCATTTTTGCACGACTAAGCAACAAACATCAGTGGAATTACTTGAAATTTTCCACTTGAAGTTTAGAATAGATTAGCTGTGCAATGATATATTCCAAACCAGATGCAGAGATCTAATATAGTTCTATTCAACTGGAGGGAGAAAAAAAAAAGGACTAAAGATGAATCATGGATCTAGTTTTAATGGACCTGCATAAGAGCTTGGTATTTCCTGGAGCCCTGATGCAGCTACAAGTCCTCACTCTTCCGATCAAGTCAACAAAGAAAGGAGACATAAAGCAGCATATCATCGCCACACAAAATATAGCAGAATACAGCACTGGCATTACTCAATTGCAGCAATACTTTTTTGGTTAATAGTGCTACTACTGAGACATTCTGTAGCATCATCTGAAGAAAAGCTATTTTACCTACTTCACTCACGTGGTAGTGAAGGAATCAACATAATCAGGCACCACTCAAGTTCCTTTCCCTTGTTGTATTTGCTGAAGAAGAGCTGCTGCGAGCTGTAATGTTGCTTGCAGACGCTTTTGAGGATCTCCATCTGCTTCCTCTTGTGTGCCAGCACTTTCCATCCGTGGATTACCCTGAGCCCCTGGCTGAAGCTCTTTTCTAACTGGGGGTGGCACTGAAGTAGGCACATTTGATACCTGCTGCTGTTGCATCTGTTGTAATTGACTAAACTGAGATGTCAGCATCTCAGAGCCCACTTGATTTTTGTGCAAACCAAGTGCCTGTGCTATTCCAACTTGGTTGCCAGACTGATTCACTGTCCGCTTAAAATCCTCACTAGCAGATCCATTTGAATTATTACCCAATAGCCTCTGCTGCCCTAGAAGCGATGATGCTAATTGTGCAAGTTGTTGTGGTTGCAAACCTGCAATAGGCAAAGACACTGGAACAGAAGGCTTGGTTTCCTGAAAGGTCGACTTGCTGTTTCCAGACACTGGATTGGTTGACATTCCACTTGCAAAATGTGCAGGGCCATTTTCTTGCACTGTCCTTGGCAGGACTGAGTGATGCTCTGGAATAACAGGATCAACAGCAGTATTGGATGCTTGTGATGGTACATTTCTATTACCAGAAACAATGCTCTGGGAATGGTGAGGAGACCAGTTGGGCCTCAATGTGGAGTTCTGCTGTTGGAGAGGATAATGATGCCTACTCTCATTGTAGGAATCAGATATACTTCCAGCAGGATGGGCCGGACCCGAAAATGCCACAGGTGGAGCTGTTGAAGCCACATTCCCTAGGAAAGCTGGATCACCTCCTGATCTACTCAAATCTGAAAAAGACACCATTGCAGGAAACTGACCTGAATGTGTTGGTGGCTTTGGATACGATGGATCCCTGTGAAATGGCAGTATATTCATATCCCTTTTTTCATTTGGATGGTGAACAGGCCCAAGATTTGAACCAGAATTCTCTAACCTCAAAATAACACCAGATATGCTCAATTTGCCAGGTACTCTCAGTACTTTCTCTGAGAAATCAGATGGAGGTACAAGAAACAAGGTGGTCTTATCATCCAATTTAGCAACTGCTGCACGCTGCTTCTCCTCCAGATAGTGCATGAGTTCATTGTAGTATCCCATATCTGCATCACTAGCAGGGACAAAGAATACAACCCAAGCAGAAGCTGCTTGATAGTAGTGTTTTGCAAGCATGTCTAGACCAGTTCTTGCAGTGCAATCCAGGAAATCAGGCCTGCAGAATCAATGTCAATGTTACACAGTAAATCAGAACACAAGTTCACTGAGCAGGTGGAAAAATAGCTGAGCTACACGATGAAATTGTCAATTATCACAAAAGTGCATTTTGTGTCCCCACAAAAACTGCACGTGTACGGTTTTAGAACATCTCTTGGAGATATATTATCTTTACATAAAGTTTTGAAAAGAGTCATGTAACAAATATATTGAAACATCAATATGACGAATTGCACCATCAGATTAAGTTCATAGTCAGATGATATCCATGAAAATAATTTGATATCAGGAAAAATTCTGCCTCGAAAGTTTCAAAATCTGCCTAGTAGCAGACATTACAGTAGTTGAACCAAATCTGGTTGGGTAGAAAAAAACATGTTGATTTTTTTACTGTGGGCTCACAGATCAATAACTGAAAATTATGATACAAGGGCAGAGGATTTCAAGACTTAAAGATGCATTGTAATTTGCATCATAATCACTACAAATAGAACAAGTGGGCAAGAATGAAGTAGCCACTTGGCTGATATCAAAGCTAATCTGTGCATAAGTGAAAGCTTGAAGAGAAGGGTTATTTACAACTTACAACATAAAGTCTAGCGCTTTTCCCACGGGAAAGCAGCGAGCATGACAGACAGGAGTCCCTCCCTTTGCTATAGTCCCTTCCCATTTCCATAACTTCAAAGAGGATGGTTCTGGTTCAGGGGTGAATCTTTTCCTCTCAGTGCGATTTGTGGGCAGAGAACCAGAGCCAGCCTGGAAATTGTCATAAGATACCTTCCAGGGGTCACTCCTTTCTCCATGAGGAAGTGATAAATTGATTGGCCGGTCTTGGATTGGTGTGTATCCAAAAGGTCCAGCTTCCAGGTTCTTATCAAATGCCTCTGGTTGGGGAAAATCAGAAAATGCCCTAGGGAAAGCCCTTCTTTCCTGTTCTAAATCAGAGTAAGGATACTCTGGAAGTTCCTTGTCAGGAGGAAAGGAGCCTGTCTTCAACTTCTTGGCTTCATGATACAGATAGGAATCTTCTGGTAAATCCCATGGTTCTTCATAAAAGGGACCTTTCTGAGGATTTTTTTTAGCAAATTCATGGAAGTGGGCATCCCTCCCTCTTGTAGGACTACCATGTCGTTCATACACATCTGGTGGTGGTCCTAGTTCTTCTCCAAACCTCCAGTTATCAAATGCACCGTTTCCAACCTGGTGCAAGGTTCCCTTCCTGTTAAGGCCATAGACATCAGAATCCGCAGGATCCAAATCTGAGTTGAAACGAGGAGATCTAATACTGGGATCTGTAGCTGTGCTCCCAAAATTCCTATCCTGCCAGAAGTTCTCAGGGCCTCCTTGGCGACTGTTTGGCTTGTAATGCGGAGAAAGCGGGGTCCTTCCACTATTTGAAGACCCAGCTTCATTCTTGGCAAAACAAATATGCACACGAGGGTTGCCAAATAATTTCCCCTGAAGAGTTTCTTTTGCCCTGCAAGCTGATGTTAGATTTGTGAACCTCACAAAAGCATAACTACGACCTGGAAATACAGTGATCTTTTCAATCTCACCAAATGGTGAAAAAGCCTTCCGTAAGATCATTTCATCCACCTTTAGTAAAGCTGGAAAACCTATCCATAATACCTCACTAGGTTCTGCACTATTATCGCTCATCTTGGATTTATCAGGGTAAAAAGTTTCGGGGCTAGCATTACGCACTCTAGAGTCCCTCTGCAAGAAAGGGGATCCCCTTAATGTAAGGCGTTGTTCATCTCGCCGTTGCAAGTAATCTTCATCATGTGATGGTGTTGATGACTTGTCCTGAGATAAGAATCTCATCAAGATGTGTTGGAACCAGTCCTTTCTTTAACTAGTCATGTTATTTTAATTTCCAGTTGGAATTCAATAAAAAGTAAATTGATAGGTTTAAAGCAACTAAGCTTTCATGAATTAATCATCAAGCACAGCATTGGTAAATGCATCATCGGAAAAAGTAAAGAGAAAGAAATGAGAACAATATACTCGTCCATAATTAACCTTCATGAGATCCAAAGACACCCATCTATCCCAGAAAACGTAATCTGATCAAAAGAATTCTAGCATCAGGAGATGGGTCTCGGATGATTGACAAGCAAAACCAATTTTCATAAACATCAGATACGTAATTGATTTAGGGAAGAAGCTAACCAGTTATTGAAAGACTAAGCTCCTGGACAAAAAATTTGGTATACTCAATTCTTTTTTTTACTCACAAGAAGTTAACTGCTACGAGGATGAGTAATGCGAGCAGACAAATAAGCGGGGAAAGAGATTACAGCTACCCGCTATAATGTTCTGCTAGGCTTTTGGTAAATATCACATCATAATTGCTGTTGGGCTACCCTGGGAATCGAATTTTACTCGGTTAAATGAGGCATGGAGAGAAATGGTTCGCAGTTTGTCACTTTACCAAAATCATGAAACATGCAACCCCTTGAGTCTGGGCATTTTAAACAAAGCAAACTCCACTGCGTTGTGTAGACTCACACAGATTGTTCTCAATACAGGTCGAAAAGTTGCCACAGAGTTGCACAGAGCATGACTGTTATTAATTGATGTGGATTTGAATGCCCCATGTGAGATTTTTTTTTATAATTATTATCTGTTATCTTACCACCTAAAAACCAGTCTTATGAAGGCCGTGCATGAAGATTGCAAACTGGGATAAATCCATGAGACATCCCCATGTATTGGTGCAAGACAATGTGACTGTTTCATAGATTCTGCTTCCCTCATGTTATCTTATTTTCAAGTATTTGGCAAGGCCATTAGATAAATTTTTCCTTTTGATTGTTGCTGTTCAGCCTGTTCTAGCTGCTGTAATAGACATCTGGAGAGAAGGAGAGGAATGAACTTGGAGGATTGAGTGAACAACCATTAATTGTTATCGAATCACCGAATTCATATGTTCTTAATCCCAATTTCAGAAATTTTAACTTCATCATCCTCCCTGAAGCATTAATAAAGGTATTTTAAGAAGACTGGTCTCCGAATATCATGTTCATATTACCAGATCCAGCAAGCACAGAACTCAAAATTGGATGGCTGTCAGCTTGGACTAAAGGTTTGCTATATCTGCAAAGACCCTCATGTGCAGGTGAAAAGCTACAAAGCTGGTTTTATAGTTGATAACTAACAGTGTGGAAGATCCCCTGATGCCAAATGAAAAACGAGCTCAATGATCTTCTAGGATGGTATACTTTCAACTCAAGATAAGCAAGTGAAACTGTTGGATTGGAAAAGCAAAGACTCTTTTTAACTGACATGAAACTCATTAGCCATGTGTTATGATAAGTCGTTGAATTAATTAATATAACAATTTATGGATACCAATTATCAGAAGTGCGATGATCAATAGACTATGTGTTTGTGCTTTAATTGAATACAGGATCCCACTTCAAGCCACAACAATGGGGAATGAAAATTGGAATGGAACCTTATCTGCTAGTGATGGAAAGCTGCAGAGAAATGTGCAAAGTCGAACATTCTTTGTTTGTAATTGTGCCTGGTGGTTCCTTCCTGATTGTTTGTCTTATAGTACTACCTCTCTCTCTGTTTGGAGAATTTTTTCACCTTATTTATCAAATCTTTCTTTCAGCCATGAATTTTTCTTCTTCTTCTTCTTCTTTTTTTAAAGAAAAACTACAAAATCCTAAGCCTTTGCCCATCAATTTTAATAGTGATCTTGAAGCAATTCAAGCCTTACTTACACCTAATCTAATTTAAACTCAGCTTTGTTTGGATGGTGAAAACTAATTAATCTGGAGGAGGAGTTTAGTCCTTCTTAATTAGAGCATGAAAACAACCCACTTAGCACAAATACAAAAGCAGAGCAGAATTCCAAGGAATCTGAAATCTAGAAAATAAAAAGGAGAACAAAAGTGGCAAAAACTAACCGCCTTAGCAAACTCAATCCTAAGAGGGTTGCCGGCGAGAGGATAACCCTGGAGAGACTTGATGGCCGCAATCGCATCTTCTTCCTTGTTAAAATTAACAAAAGCATAGCTGCGTCCCGGCTGAAATGCAACGCTATCCAGGTCTCCGAATTGCAGGAATTCATCTGTCAAATCGGTCTCTTCTATACTGTGAGATAAATTCCCCACCCATAGATGCCTCGACGGCGGGTTATTCCCTCTCTTACCGTTACTATTACTCGATTCGAATCGAGAAGAGGTAAATTCTCTTCGAAATCGGTCTCTGCCTACTCCTCCGGGAACTCCTCCTCCTCTACTAGTCTACAAAACAGTATAAATTAGTGAGCAATAGTGATAAAAAGGAGTCGGATTCTGTGAGCGACGCTGGCGAGGAAGAGATAAACTGACCATGCTGGCGGTGGTGGTGGCGGCAGCGGCGGCGGCAGCGTCGGTGGATAAGAGGTCTGGGAATTGGAATATTGAGATAACCAACAATCAGTCACGCATCGAGAGGGTTCCCTATGCCTCTAAATTTATATGTATTATTTGGGGTTTGGAAATCAGAAAGGTTCTTGCTCTTCTATTTTTTAGCTGTCAAACAATTACATCGCCGCCACAAAATCGTAAGCTTTTACTTTTATTTCACTATGACGTGCTACGTGGCAACCTGTCACTCCACCTCTTATCTTTAAACAATAAAAAACAATAATAAATCTACTAATAATTTATATCTTTGGGCTAAATCTATTTTTAATTTTTTTCTTTCCATTTTCTTAAAATATAATTTTGAAATTGCAATCTTTTTAAACCATTTTTATGAAAAAAAATAAAAATCAGTTAAAATTGAGTATATGCACATGTATTGCATGTCTAATAAAAAAAAAACCTTATTGGTTATTTAAATTGATAGATTGAAGAAAAGAGATTAATTATATAAATTTAAGCTTTAATATGCTTATTAAATATTCATTTTTCAAATTTAAACATTCATGGATGCGTGTGTTTGTACCGCTAATGGTAATTCTCTCAATCTCCATATCCACCCTAACTATTTTTTCATTGACATTATTGTTATTGAAATCACTTCTGCAAATACTACAATAATAACAACATCAAGCGTAGATGATTTTCGTTTTGCCTTTGTCATCTTCCCTCGTACCACCACCACCATTTTGACATGCAAAAATTATTGTTGATATTATAAAAACACAAAAAACCCAATAAAATTTGGTAGAATGCTAGTATTTGAGAAATTATTAGCATTAGCTTGCAAAATTTCAAAAATTCAAGCAATTTTTAGTATTGATTTACAATCTCATACTATATATGTATATGATGTGCAAGGATACAGAGGAAGAGAATTGGTAGATTAAGGCTAATAGGTTTGAACTCTATGAGAACCCATAAAATAAGTCTCACATATAAGATAAGAGATCTTACAAAGCTTAAATTAGCACAAAAGTAGTAGGAAAGCCTTTAAAATTGTGTTGTATATATTTATAGGGAAGATGTAAGAGATGATATGCAGTTGAAAGATATATTTCTTTTAAGTCTCTAGTGGCTCATAAGAGTTTATATTAGGTTTCTTGAAATACATAAATGCAACAAAAAAAAATAATTTTAAAATTTTCTAGAATTCTCAAGGATCTCATTAAACAATCTAAGATCGTTTAAAGTTTGTGTAAAGATTATTTGAATATTAGATCTTCTTTTTGGGTTTGACCAACTCTTCAATGTTGAATTATCACAAATCACAAATTGTCTAATTATTCAGTTTCTAATAGTAATCTACACGAACCACCATATCAGAAATCTTCTAAAATATTTTTAAAAGAAAAGGATTGGATTGTTATGTCTTAAGTGCTAGCTCTTTATTTTCTTTATTCTACCTATATGTATAGGTGTATATGATGTCTAAAGTATGTATAAAGAAAAATATTCTGATAAGTTATCATCAGAAAAATACAAGGCATAATATTATATTTATAGGATAGCCTGACAACCCTATTAATAAAAATATCACCTTGATCCTTGGAAAATATCACACATATTATTCCAAATTAGTTTTAGAAATTTATGCAATCAAATCCCTACTTGATTTTTCTAAATCTAGAATTGTAATTCCCTTTATAAATTACATTATGAATCTCAATTTCTAAAACTTATTTACAATCAAGTCTCACTTGATTAATCATCTCACTTTAATTTATTACTAATAATTCTTAATATGCGTGACCCATTAGGTTCCTAATAAGTTGGTCCAAATACAAATCATATTCCTAATCAAAATAGAATTAAACAAATTAAAAAATTAAAGGAGCAAGAAAAATATGGTACCTAAGTTATTGATTTAAATGGGCTCAACAATCTTGATTAATTTAAGGGTTAATTAAAAAAACTCTTCTATAGTTTGATCTGAATCTCACTTTCCCTCCAGACTTTTATAAATTACACTTCACTTCCTAGATCAAATAAAAAATTCAAAAAAAATGCATTGTTAAGGATGTAAATTGTTATTGAACATATAAGCTCTAGGATGGAAAGTGTAATTTATAAAAGTATGGAGGGAAAGTGAATTTCAAATCAAACTATAAGAGGATTTTTGTAATTGTCCCTTAATTTAACAATATGATTAAAAACTCCAACGACAATAAAAAAACATAAAAAAAAGCCAATGACTAATAAAGAAAATTAATGCTTGCTAATATTACTAAAATATTCCCTCTAAATATTCTTAAAAGGTCTCAAATATCTTATTTGATAACAAGAACAAAATTAAATGAGACGGGATAACCTCATAAAGAGGAAAATGAAAGAAACCCTAACCTTATTACTAGAAAAGCAAATGTTAAAGGATGAACTGAAAAAAAAAATCAATTTGAAAAAAGCACAAAAAAACCTTACTTGAGTCGGCATGCTAAATTTGTAACCTAGTTATGAGACTAGGATAACCTCACACAAAAGAAATTGAATAAAACAATGGATGTCAACTTTCAAGTAAACTAAATGAAAAAAGGAAAAAAAATAAATTTTTAAAAAATAAAAACAAAAACAAATTAACTTGACTAACGCGCGACTCGGGATATTAAATAAGGATAACCCCACAGTAAAGAAAATGAAAAAATCATAAAGTTTAAGGTCCAATAACCTAATGTAAAATGTTGAAATTGAAGCCCGTGAAATAGGTTATAGGATTGAGATTACCCATAAAAGGCATGCATAAAAACAAAATCATGAAGCGAAATTCCTAATCATCTAATTTTTTTTTTAAAATAGTAACCAAAACAATAAGGATCAAATCTGATATAAAAACTAAATGAAAAAAAATAATGAGGGACTAAATTAAAAAATAAAATAATCAAGAAAAGGATAAAGAAAAGCTAGATGGTGAGAAAGGAGTTAAAAAGGCTATATTAACCAAGAAAGCTTATCGAATTTTATAGATTCTGGAATGGTGGTGGGTGATGCTAGTGCTAGAAAGAAGCTGGATGGTGGGAAAGGAGTTAAATTTGATGAAGTTGGTACAGGCATAAAAAAGCAACCACAAAACTACATATTCAAATTGATAAAAATAGGAAAAGAGATCAACGATAAGGATTTAGGCTTTAATAGGCTACTTAAGCAGTCACATTTATGATATGAACATGCATGGATGTGTGTGTTTGTACCGCTAGCAATACTATCTCAATCTCCACTTCCACTAGAACCATCTCATGCATTGCCACCACTGCCATCATAGCTATTATCATAACCCTCCATTTTGAAATTTTAGTTTAACACCAAGTTTCTTGTTTCTTTTCGTCAACAACTATTATTTTAAAGAAAATTAATAGGTCGCAAACTTCTTAATATACCACAAATTTTAAAGGGAATCAATAGTTTCATTTAACTTGTTTCTTTCCATCAACAATTATTCTCACAACTATCACTATATATGATTATATTACATATCTTATCCTTAATGTCACAAGTTAAAAGAGAGAGACTATTTCATAGTCAATCCTCATTCAAATTATCTTTGAAAGCAAGAAAGTTCTTTTGGATGACTAAAGTAGCATTATTATCACCTTGCAAAACCTCCTCACTATCATCTAAAACATCATAAATAAAATCACCCACATTCTTATCATGTTCTTCTACCAATAGATTTTTATCCAAATGACTCTAGTTTATGGTACTAAAAAATCAGATACCCCAACTCATCACTTTTAAAATATCAAAATAAAAAAGCAAATCTAGAACCCTAATCTATAATTTTTTTAGTTGTTAATTCAGGTTAAACAAATTATTTATGTTTGCTAGTGCGCACCCCTTATTATTCTATTTAGACTAAAAATCGCCTATATTAGTTACCTTTGAACATGTTGTCTCCTAGCAATCGTTTATTTCTCCATAGTCAAAGCCCTTTGAAGGCTTTGAAAATTGTCAACAAAGATTGCAAACATAACACGCCCTAAATAATCTAGTTAGGTACTTTCATAACCAGTTGCTTTTCCATTTATGATAGATCATTCATAGCCACCAATTGATAGAAATCATTAGTGTACTCATCAATAGTCCTCTAACATTGTCTCAATGCATGAAATAATTGGTAAAAAGTATTAGTAAAAGAAATTGTTCCTTCATCTTCTTCCAATCATTATTTTTTGTTTGCCTTATCTTTCCTAAGAACTTTTCAATTACTTCTACCAAACAGAAGCTCACACCTTCAATCCGATGATGAATAACTTCACCTTTATCTTCCCCGATACTTTTTTGTACTCAAAACCCTCTCTACTTCATCCAACCAAACAACAACTCCTATGCCTGCAAGGTTCTCGTGAACTCATGAAGCTTTATTTGAAAATCTAAATCCCTATGATATATCCCGATCAAGAGGCCATCTCTTTTGTTTTCACTTTTAAAACAAGTTTTCAGAGTTAATCATATGGATCCATGATCACTCTTCTTACGGGTTCTCATCTATACCATATGACAAGTGAATTTTGCTATATATCTCTACATATCTATAACTATCACAAGTTCTTGAACATCTCTTTCCCAAAGGGAACCTCTTTATCCCTCACTACATGATCACATTTTATTATACGACCTTTTCCAGCCATAGTTATTCAATAGCACACAATAATTAATCATTAAGAATCGTTGAGTTCTAATATCAACTAATATAAACGAAAACAAAACAAGAAAGACAACAAGCAAGCAGCATAAAAGTTTGCCAAATAAGGTTGTTGCTACCTAAATTTCGATCCTATTTTTGAATTTTTTTTAAAAAAAATAAAAAATTGCAAAAAATAACAAAAAACCCAAAAAATATGTTCTTGATTTATTTGTGTTGTTTTTGATGTCTTTTCTAAAGAATTTTAAAATTAAAAAGAAAAAAAAATACATTTAATTTTTAGTGATCTAATTATAATTGTGGAAGAAAGATGATCAATTTGAAAGTTGAAAACTCTCTTATCAAGCATCCCATTTTTTAAATCAAATGATTTACAATTATTCTGTTAATTCAAAGTCCATTTTTCTTTGCTTTTTGTCTTCAAGTAATAGTTAAGATTTATTTTTAAAATTTAATAATTGATGTTGCTTTCCTTTCAAGGCAAAAATTTTTTTAATAAAAATATGGTCATACCACAGACATGAAAAGGGGAAAGAATTGGTTAAAAAAACCAAGGAAAAGAGGAAATGAAAAGTCCAAACCATCTACAGGATTCTCTCCAACAAAGAGACAAACAGTAAACATGAAGATTAGAGAAAAAAATAATTCACTCTGCTCTCCCCAACACTAGCTCCTCCATTAAAGACCAGCGTTGGTTCTCCAGCAAGGGTGGCGGCTCCTCATCAACACTGTAGGCACCACGACGGTAACAACCATAAGAATGTCATCTCCTAAAATCCAGCGGTGTAGCTTCTTCTCCTCCAGCGGTACTGCAACTTCTTCTCCTCCAGCGGTGCAACTTCTTCTTCCACAGGCACTGTGAGCTCTAGAAAGCAGTAGCAGCACTTCCTCCTTCTGCACCAGTGACAACCACACCCAGATGCCTTTCACTTCTTCAACCACCATGCACGACAGATCTTCCCAAATTACCGTCCCATTCTTCCACCCTCACCACTAAACTAGTTGTTAGCCAACATTAGCCATTAATATTTCCTTCCAAAACTATCATCTCTCATCAAAGCAACCTTCTCCCAGCAGACCACTAGTTTTGTTTTCAATCACAGTAACTTCAGCTCCTGTTTCAGCGAAGAACAGCCTCCATAGAAAAAGTTTTTCTTCATCAGCCATAGCCGGCTCTTCTTAACTTCACTGTAAGCAGCAGCAGCCACGCCCAGTTTCATTTCTGCACCATGAACAACATTAACCCAACAACTAACCCTCCATTAGCATTGACCAACCGCGCCAATAACACCATCAGCTCCCATCCTAGATCCACAGCTCCTTAATTTACTCTTCATTTTCCTATGCAAGATCGGCTCCTGTCAGCAAGCTATCTGCATTGTTTGCAGTAATTCCTCAGCTGTCCAAAGTCACTGCGAGCAGCATCAAATTTCAGTAGATATTCCTCTTAATTTTGTCCAAGGCCAACAACTTGAGTAGCAGTAGACCACCAGTTTCAGTCCAGCAGCAACGTGAGCAGTCGCAGCTCCTCTCAGTTTATGCAACGAACTTCAGTAGTACGTAGTTGTCCAAGGCCAACAACTTATTCCAGCAAACTCCAGCTGATTCTTGACCAGACCCAAGCAACCAATGATAATCATACTTGTAGCAACATAGAAAAATCCATGCACATGAGTGATGATCGAAGGACATGCCTTGTTTTAGAAATGGAAGTTTGTTAACCCTCATCATGCGAACCTCTCTCTTGCTTGCTTTCGGTATTTCGCATGTTACTAAAAAAGGTAAACCTGTATCCTTCTTTCTTTCTTTCTTTTCTCTTTTTCTGCATACCCATAACTGTGGTTTGTGGTTCTTGAGAATATGAAGAAATTCTAGATTTTCATTTTGCAAGCTATCCATTAATTAGCATCTATAATATGGGCCTTTCCAATTCGTTTAAAATAAACGAACCTGGGCCATTTTTTTTAAAGCCTGCTTAGTCTTATTCAAGCCTGCTTCATATTTTTTTTTTTTGTTAGTCTAGGAAGCCAATACACGTGACTAGTAAACCTTAATTTATTTTTAAAAAAAATTTAAAAAATTATTTTACAATTAATTTTGAATTATTTATCTTTTTTACCCCTCATATTTAATATATGTAATGATGACTTATACGTGAGGTGTTTTTTTATATTAAATGAATTAGTTTTCTTTTAAAAAAACAAAATTTCTTTTAAAGAATACAATTTTATTTTAAATTGCATAAGATCAGGTTTCTCAAAAATACAAAAATTATATTTTTGCATATATATATATATATATATGGTATTTTAGCATTTTTTTTATAAAATTCAAAAAATATATCTTTACATGCATTTTAAATTTAATAATCAATTTATTTAATCCATTAGAATTTGATTAGTATTCCAATAATCACTAAATTTTTAATTCATGAATTAATGGTTAATATTTTGGTATAAATATTGGACCTACAAGTGAGGCTAATATTTAAATATCAAGAGTTAACCAGGAAATTCTCAAGTTTATCCTAAATATTCATCAATTTTAATTGGGAGTATTTATCCTAAATTTATTCTCAAAATATAAATGTTATACACACACACACACACACACACAACGTTGTTACACCTAGGAATGATCTTAAAATGTGGTCACAAGTTTCTGGCCGACATATTTGATTTTAAAACAAAATACAAAACTATAAATAATTTTATGATGTGAATGAAAATGCAAGTCTAGAAATGACAAGATCCTCTACAAACACAGAGCATACTTAATTTTGCAGAAATGTAAATACAGAATAATGAGTAGAATTTAAATATATGTATATATATATGTATATATGTTGAAATGAGATTTAAAGGAATCTTACTTAAATTTGTATAGAAACCAATACATGAGATATATGTTATGTGGTTTAGATCCAAAAATACGGATA
>Ga0307518_10002286_pt1 | contig 14017 bp, 5 predicted proteins | sample 25_EM_MG_FD_203889 | JGI IMG/M metagenome (GOLD analysis project Ga0307518, IMG submission 203889) | Populus trichocarpa ectomycorrhiza microbial communities from riparian zone in the Pacific Northwest, United States - 25_EM | ecosystem: Host-associated > Plants > Roots > Unclassified | place...
TGACTACAATAATTAATCTTTCTCCATGTAGGATCTCCATAGAAGGAGAGGAAAGAAAAGAAGAACTCCTATCCTTTTCTTCACGTGGAATTACAATCTTTGACGAATACAAATAAAAAATACTATCCATGAAAGAAACACAACAAGAACTCGGTGAGTTGAGAAATAGTTCGAAAACTTCATTGACTTTTCTTCGTAGTTAGGGCATGAAAATGAAGCCACACTTGTTCAGTCAAGTAGCCTCCTTGCTCAGCTCACACACGCATCTAAAAACGTAAGCAATTCTGCTTTGCACTCTCAATATATTCTTGATTTGTAGCTAGAGACATGGAGTTCTTTGAAAGCTACTTTGCCTTTGCTGCTTGCCATGCACCTTCCCTAATAATGTCTGGCTGCTTCATCGTCTTTTGTTGACAAGTGAACCAAATTCTAAGTGCGATGATTGAGCACATGATTTCTCCATAGTCAAATTAACAGTCGAGTTTTGGAGCAATATTGTCTACTTGCAACCTTCCTTTGTGTGTCCATTTCGAAACTCCCCATCTTCTTAGAACGTGGAGTCGATATAGATACACTACATGGTTTTTTTTTTTTTTAATATCTTTTTATTGATTTTTATATTAATTAAAATAAATAGTTTTAAGAGAGGGAATGGATGTAAATTAAGAGAGATAATATATTCCTCTAATCAAGGTTATTTCCTTTTCTTTTTGTCTTAAAAGAATATATCTTTTTATAAAAAAATTATTTATTTTAAAATCATGACATAATCAAATGATTTTTTAAATATAACTTTACTAATTTTACTTAAAAATAATTTTATTATAAAAATGTAAAATATAAGATAATTAAATAAATTAAAAAATGGGTGAAGGGTCATAAGAATAAGGTCAGGAAGCGTCTTTAAAAGCAAGCCCATAATTGTTGATGTTTTTATTTTTTTTTAACTTAAGTGGACAACATATCACTGTTTTCAATTCTTTAAAAAATTTAAATAAATAACACATCATCTATTAGTTATGATTAGTTATGGTGTATTGTTGAGATATTTTGGATCTAAAACTCCAATTTCAATATATTTTCATCTAAAAATATTATAATTTTCAATAATCACGTTTTTAATCTCAAAATACTATTTAGCTAATTGAAAATCATAAAAAAAATATTAAAAATACCTTTCCTAATCAATATCTAATTTTTTTTGGCTTGATTAAATGCCCAAAATAATCTCAATCGAACTCATACTTTCAATATAAATTTATTAATTTCAAGATTGATTATTTTTTTTATAGTGATGTTTAGATCAAAACTTCTCTCTCCTCTCTCAACTCTTAAGAATTAAAATAAAAAAAATAAAGTTTTAGAATCAAAATATCAAACCCAACATTATAGAGATCAAAGATGAAAAAATAAAAAAAATTCAAAATCAAACAAGTGAAAAACATTCAATAAATGTGTTAGTCCTTTTAATTTATTAGTTAATGTCTCGAAATGAGTTTGCAATATTTTGAGTTATTTAAGCTCAACATCCCAACACAAACTCAACTTGAAATCTACATATGTTATTGTTTGTTTATGTAGTTAGATTGTGTTTTTAATTTTTAATTTTTATTTTTTTATAGCTTTAAATTAATGATTTTTGTATTTTTGAATTGTTTTGAGTACTAATATTCTACATAAAAAAATATTATTTTAATATAATTTTAAATAAAAAATATTTTTAAAAATAATTTCCACCGTAATTTCAAACCCGTAAATTTATAGAGTTACAATAATTATGTATATAAAAAAGAATGTTAAGACTCGAACCAAATATTGAAAGCGGGAATTGAAAGTTTTTACCTCACACGCTTGCATAAGAAAAAAGAAGGTGACAGTTTTAAATATAGTTTTGAAACCCAGCCGATTTGAGGCTAGAGTCGGGCCGGGTTGAAGAAAAAATAAAGGAAGGAAAAACCTGGCAGGTTGACCCGGTTGCGACCCAGTCAAAAATCCAGTTGCGACTCGTTGACTTTTTTTTTATTTTACTAAAACGATATTGTTTTGATTTAAAAAAAAATTAATTCAGGCGACCCGATAACCTGATCAAAAACAGGAACCCGGACCGGCCATCAAGCCAGTATGAAAACTATGGTTTTAAAAAACTATAGAAAGAAGTATTATAGAAAGTGAAATCGGAGAAATATAAGAAAATATTTTCAATGAAAAATAATACGAAGGGCATTATAGTAAGTGAGGGAATTGTAACGGCTAGTTAGTCTAGTACCGTTGGAACTTCGATGAAGATATCTGTTAAAAAAAAAAAAACGCAAACAGCACGCTCCCCAAAGCAGCGGCTTGTCTCTCGTTCTCAATCTTTCTTCCCATTTCTTAATCGGAGAAAGAAAAGAAAATTAAGCAAAAAATGGAAAAAAACCTACTTTAACTACATTTTCCACTCCTTTCTTTAACTTAACACACATTTCCCATACATAGAAGAAGGGGACCTACTGGCGTGCTAGGGTTTTTTCTTTCTTACAGGACAACACGGGTTTGTTTTGTGTACAAGGTTCGGAATTTACAACAATGAATATCTTCAAGAAAAAAACTTCTCCTAAAGGTACTTGTTTTTTGTTATAAAGACATTTTTAAGTGGGTTTTGTTTAAAATTAGTGATTGTGTTGTAAAATCTTGAACTTTTTCAGTTTTGATGGAGTGGAGGGTGCTCTTGTTTATTTGGGTTTAATGGGCTACTTTGAATATGTTGCTGGGTGTTTATATATTATAATCTAATGTCAATGATTTTCTTGTTTAGTTTAAGTTTTTGAATGGAGGATCAGAGTTTAATTTGTTTGCTTTGCTAGTTTTGATGCTCAATTTGCTTGTTTTGGGTTTTGAATATATGTTGTAAGTTATTGAAAAGTGAGATTTATGAAGGCTTTTCCTTTTTCTTCTTAATTCAACAGAGGCTCTCAGGACTAGCAAGAGAGAAATGACTGTTGCCACAAGAGGTATTTTTGCTGTCATAATTTTATTTTAGTCTAATGTTACCAAGGAGAATGCATGATTACTTCGGTCAATTGATTTATTAGCATGGTTGGAAACATTCTTTGTCAAAAGAATAACAAACCCATCATGGGTTTTTGATTTCTAGGGATTGAACGTGAAATTGCATCTCTTCAGTTGGAGGTATGTCGCTGTTTCTAGAATGGTTTTGGATAAAATTTTACTACTGGTCTCTTTATTTTTATTTTCTATAAGATGAGCTTTGCAATGTATTTTCAGGAGAAGAAATTGGTGGCAGAGATAAAACAAACAGCAAAAACTGGAAATGAGGCAAGTCTGTTAAATGTTCGTTGTAGTTATGAAATGGACAACGGATGCAGACAGTTATAATCATGGGCTGGGGTTTGCATTATTTACCTACTGTGATCAGTTCTCAATCTTGGGATACTATTATTTTCTAATGAAACTCATTTGATATCATGGAAAAAGTGCTCACTATAAGAAGTTGCAGATTTTAGGGAATGAAATGGTTTGTGATTTCAAGACTTGTTAGGAATAAGGTTTTACAAATTGAAGTTTGTCTGTAGTCACTGCAAAATAAAAATTATTGTAGATTTAGGGAATAAGATAGTTTGCGATAATCGAGGCTTTTTGGTAAAAATTGTTCAAGAAATTTGAGTAGGCTGTAGTTACTGCATGATAGTGTGCGTGTGATCCATCAACAGTAACTTGGTTTGCTAGAAATCTTAGCTTGATTCAGTTTTGAGGATCTTTTCTTGAATAGCTTTATAATTTAAGGCTATTGCTCAATATTTGTATAGGCTGCTACTAAAATCTTAGCCCGGCAACTTGTGCGACTTCGGCAACAAATAACAAATTTGCAGGGGAGTCGTGCCCAAATCAGAGGCGTTGCTACTCATACACAGGTCACTTTCTATCCACAAAATCTAGTTAGTGAGATTAGAAGGATCTGCATTTTGTCCTTGTTTATCTGATGTTAGTGCCTTGATCGATGTTCACAGGCTCTGTATGCCAGCACTTCAATTTCGACTGGGATGAAAGGCGCAACTAAGGCAATGGTGGCTATGAACAAGGTATCAATATTGATGCTATTGTAGCATAATGGTTTTTATCATTAATCCCATCCTATTTATGAGAAAGACATTCATAAAAATGCATAATTTGATAAAAATGTTGCAAGCTTTGGCTGCTAGAGTACAAAGCAATGTTGGAAATGTATGAAGAATCAAGTACTGTTAAGTTATGATCTGTCCTGTGCTACTTCTTGGATAGAGGCATTTTAAAATGGGAGTCATTCATACTATATGAGTGCTTGATACAGTATAATGTTCAGCAGTGATGTACCCTTGAATTCGTTTTTAGTGTCGGCTATGGTTTGTTAGAGATGATTAAGGAAAAACCAAGTAGTACAAGTTATGATCTAGTTTTTTGCTACTTATTGACAGAGACATTATAAAGCTCAAGTCATTTATACTCAATTGTTGTACTGGTAACATGTTCAATGGCTACATATCCATTGTTTGGCTTGTACTGTGTTGATAGAATGAGAATGTTAAAAATAACATAAAAATATAAATGAGAGTATTAGATGAGCTAATGTTGTGTCCCAGTGCTGCTTTGCAGTAGAAAGACGTGAAATGGAGCTGGTTGCCTAGATTGCAGTGTGTTCATCAAAGTGCTGTCATAATTCATTGAGCTTGTAGTGCTTGTTTTGAAAGGCTAAACGTTAAATATAGCATAAAAATATAAATGAGAGTATTAGATGAGCTAATGTTGTGTCCCAGTGCTGCTTCACAGTAGAAAGGTGTAAAACGGAGCTGATTGCTTAGATTGCAGTGTGTTCATCAAAGTGCTCGCATAATTCATTGAGCTTCTAGTGCTTAACTTGAAAGGCTAATCTCCTGATATATGTTAAACCATTCTGTTTAGTCGACTGAAATAATATCAATACCTTGTTTTTTTACAGCAAATGGCTCCAGCAAAACAAGCTAAAGTGATCAAAGAGTTCCAGATGCAGTCAGCAAAAATGGACATGACGGTAACTCTGTTTCTTTCCTATAACTTCCTCCTTGTGTAGTTGGTGTTCCAATACTTCTTCTAGCAATTTAATGATTATTCCAATATTTTTTGGACGGATCATGGTGACAATGTGCAAGATGTCCCTTGGCATCAAAATGTTGAATGGATTTGAGTCATTGGGTAGACTGAAGTTTTCTCTATGACTCTGTTTTGTTAGATAGTTCTTTATGCTGGGAATTCCTAATATCTTATTGAATATTTTGCAGATTGAGATGATGTCAGAGGCTATTGATGAGACTTTAGACAAAGACGAGGCTGAAGAGGAAACAGAGGAGCTCACTAACCAGGTGAAATATCAATAGCAACATTTTACTTTGTTCTTAGTTTTATTTTTAAGGGGACTAGTTCACCTCTAATTCAACTATCTCTTGTAGGTTCTTGATGAGATTGGTGTGGACATAGCATCTCAGGTTTGTTTCTTTGGGATTAAATTGTCTCATATAATTTATGCTTTCTTAATTTCTGGGATGTCCAATCAAATGTGTGATTCTGGTCCTTGTTTTCAACAGTTATCTTCAGCTCCAAAAGGTCGGATTGCATCAAAGAATGCTCCTAATACTGTTTCAAGGTACGATACAACACTTCACTTTGAAGTAACGTCCATTATTTAACAATGTTGAATGAAAAAAATGGTCCAAGCAAAATTAGTATATGGCATTGCTTCCTGAGTGAAACTCTCAAGTTGGTGATATCGTACGTACCTTACTCCTCAGTACACATGAGTCCGTGGTAAGCATGTGTTGAATTCCAAGCTATTTTTTTTTAAAATTAATTTAAAATATATTACATGTATTATTTTATTAAATTCTTAAATTAATTAAGGATATATTTTAAATATTATTTTATTAAATACCATTCAATTTTTACATTTTTTTAATAAGGTTATAACAGTCTTTTAAAAATATTAGTAAGCATTCTTTTGTGCAACCAACCATGATTGTTTTTTTTTTAGTTTTATTAGGTCGGTTTTTTTTGCGAGCATCTATTTTATTATTATATAATTAAATAAAAAATAGTTTTTTTAAAAAATAATTTTTTAATCCATGTTGATTTACTTAGGTTGTAAGTTTGACGAGTTAACACAGATCGATCTAAGATGTCGTATCAATAATTTTTAAAAAAACTTCATCTTAAAATCTCATTTTTAAGCCAAATAGGGTTTTAAACTATTGTTTGGGTTATTTTTTGATCTCCCAAGTCATCCGTTCGCATCAAATTGAATATCTAAATTTGTGTTTGTTTCTTAACTTCACAAATTAATATTTTGTTAGCATTAACAACTATTTTTTAAACATTTATTGGCGCATATGATCCCCATCTATTTAACTTGCACATCAAGTTTTGAGTTTGGAATTAATATTTTGTTGTTGCTAGAAACACATTAGTGACGCATAAGTATTATTTTTTGTTGATGTAAAAAAAAACCTTTGTTGTGACCCGCAACATAGCACAAGCTAGTTAACTAGTAGACAACTAAGTCTTTTTTATTAAAAAAAGAGCTGATACTAAAGTAAGGCTTTCAAAGACTTGAGTATTTGATCCAATCCTTTGTAACATTTTGAACAGTCCATCATGACATGCCTGCAATTTTCAATTGGTTTTAGGAGGATAATGTTCAAATATAAATTTTGTCATGATATAATCTCCAACATTAAATGCATTGTGATGTTTATGTAAATCAACTTGAAATTTGCATTGTGCATTACTTGCTTGAACTTGTTATATGATATCAACATGCAAATCATTAACTGTACATGTCAAAAAATAGACATGGGAAGGTCTAAAGGCTTTCTAGATTTATAATAGTGAACAACTTCAAATGAACTCATGCTTATAGAACTATTGACCGAGTTATTGTAGGCAAACCAGACATGGGTAGAACTAAATCTCAATTTTCACTATAGTAACTTACCATACACCTCAAAAGGTTGAACTCTTTAGTTTGACTATCTATTTAGGGGTGGTGAGCATTAGAGAAGTTCAACTTGGTATCAACAATATATCAAAGAGTCTTTAAAAAATAACTCATAAATTACACATCCTTATATGAGACTATGGTTTTGAGGAGTCCATACAATTTGATGATTTCATCAAAATAAGATTTAGCATCTTTAGAGGTATCTGTGGTCTTGGTACAAGAAATTAAGCGAGCGAGAAACGAGCAACAAACACAAATATAGAATCATGCTAACATCTATTTAGGGGTGGTGGGCATCGGAGAATTCCAACTTGGCATCAACAATATAGCAAAGAGTCTTTCAAAAGTAATTGCACATCCTTATATATGAGACTATGGTTTTGAGGTGTCCATACAATTCAATGATTTCATCAAAATAAGATTTAGCATCTTTAGAGGTATCTATGGTCTTGATACTAGGAATTAAATGGGCGAGAAACAAGTAACAAACACAAATATAGAATCATGCTTACATCTTCCAAGGACAATCAGGTATAAGAAGAGACTAGTGTAAAAGACTAGTGTTTTTTTTTTCTATGTTCGACATTGATTAATCGACCTGACAATGTCTTTTTTTAACATAAAAATTGATGTTTCCTCTTTTTTATAGTCTTATTTCTCCTAAAAGATCTCCTCCATGAGTCTCCCAAATCAATAAATCACACACTGATATTTGCGGGAACAAATACTCTTATTAGAGGTAGTAACTATTTACAACAAGGTGATGTCTTTCTCTTAGAGGAGCTATATATACCTCTTTGAACTCTAGATATGATTCATATTCCTTTTCAAGTCTCTTAAACTCTTTAATTTGAATGCTTTTTCAAACATTCCCTTTCTTATATGGTCTTATTTCTCCCAAATCAATATCATGCACATCACACACTAATATTTGCGAGATATAAAGTTTGTTATCCTGAAATAAACACCTTTATTGGAGTTTGACTTGTTCATTTGAAGAGTTCTTGCAAGCTTCCTCTTCAATTTGTTCTTCCTCTTTAACACCCACACCTGTCCCTCAAGCTCCTCTCCTCTAAAGCAAGCATCTCATTTTCATCCTAGTGTGTTTCTCTCCTAAAAAATCATTAATATGCATCATTCTCACAAGTTTTAAAAGAATTTCTCAAGTGACTTTTGAAAAGAGACAAGAATGAAGTCACTCTTCCTTTATTGGCTATTGTTCTGCATGAACAATAGTTGCACAGTAGATAAGGTTTAATTCTGGATCAATTATCATTTTACCCTCACTAATGCTCCCCCAATTCTAGTTCGTTGTACTGACTCGTCATTGCCCTCAAATTTTAACCTAAGATGAAAAGTATGTCAAAAGATCCCTCGTAAAATTTTAGCCTGATCCAATGGTCGGATTTGAAGATATGCTCAATATCATAAAATTGGATAATCAATAATTTCACGCCGAAAATCTGAATTTCACATGCCATATAATTTACTCAAATCATCATGGGTCTTAGACTAATTTGTTGGAGATTTCTATTCATAAAATTTTCCTTGGAGTTTTTTTTACCACTTTTGGTTCCAATAGCGTGATTGTGCGCGAGATTTATACAGGAAATTAATGTTTCTCACGCAGAATTTATTAGAAACTTCCTTATATTTTATAAATAATATCACCAAAATTTACAAAATTTTCTTCTTCAAATCATTATTTTATCCGATCATGATTTACACTATGCACTCAACTCTCTTAGTAATGTTGGTCATTTAGGCTTGCATGAGTTGTGCTTGCTCCTGAATGGTTTGAAATGCATCATTTAAGGTCAGGTCCATAGATGTAGACTCTGGGTTGGACATTAAAAAGCATAACTCTTGTTGTCCTCAAACTCTTTTAGCCCGCTTTAGATAACCACTATGCAAATGCATACAACACTAGTTTAAAGACGCAATTAAGATGACAACAATTCTTCTCAAGTGAAACTTAATAAAAAAAGAAAGTCAATTTTGGGTTTTTTAGATCAATCAATACCAAAATAAATCAAGTGTAAATGGTCAATCAAACAAAAAATCACAACATTTTATAAGTTTAGGCGATCCACAATTAATAAAAAAAAACTATATACTAAATATGAATGACAAGGTCAGATGATGGACAAAAATATAACAAGAGTGAGAGGGAAAGATGAGATTTTTTTGGATTGCTAGGTACAAAAGTAATAATAATGACAATATTGAACAACAAGTGAAATACTAGAGAAATAAAATTCAACAAATCAAAGTGTTGAATGATTAGGGTGAAGATGAGACCACTTGGATCATGAAATTTGGGTTGTTTATTGCTGCTGCTTGTGTTGTTTCTGTTGGGCCCGATGTGGTGGTTATTGCTTCTGCAATGGGGCTGCCGGAGTTGGTGTTTTTGCTGCTGGTGCTGTCAGTTGCTGCTGCTATGGTTTGGGTAGCTAGCTAGAGTGGCTGTTCAGAGGGGGGTTCCAGGGGTGAGATGGGCAATTTTATGGTTTGTTTGGGCCTGTTGTTTGTGGCATATATGGCTGATGTTGCCGACTGTTTTATGGCTTGTTTGGGTGGCATAGATGCTTTTATGGTGACTGTGTAGTGGTTGGATCGTTTGATTGTTAGAAACAACCGAAACTAGATTTTGATACTAAAGTTGACGCGGGACAACAATGAATTGAAGAGAACCATAATAAGATAAGAGGAGAGGAGAAAGTGTCTATTGCAAAAGTGCAATTTTTTTAATCAATCATTAAAAGAAATGTCAATTTCATAAGTATAAGCCCTAATCAAAACATTATCGATGATTGAGCTAACAATCCATTAAAATAAAATAAAATCTAAAATAGGATAAAACAAAGTCCAATAACGAAACCAAATAAAAATCCAATAAAATCAACTTGGATATGCTCAATCTACCCCAACAAGTGACGTGTTGGATTATACTCTGTCGCCTTTGACCATAATGTGTGTGCACGGGTCCGGTGTCTCCACCAATCCTTATACTAACATATTGTCCGCAAGGATCATGGTGCATTGGGATGATGCTAGTTGTGTTGGTGGTGATGGTGGGGTGTGAATGTAAGGAAGTGATGTGGTGCAATTCGTTGGGAGGTGATGTGGCACCAGTTTAGCTTTTATCATGGAACACCGCCAAGAGTATCTTTCACGGGCTAAGTATCTGAGATAGGTGTTTATTGAGATTTGTCCAGAAATTTGTTCAATTGAACTTAATCAGATGGGGTTCTGAATGCGTGGGGGCACTGTGATGATAAAAACATTCTCCGTTAACAGTAGACTGTTGAGAAAGCTTCAAGCCAGCACCTGAATGCAAGTTCTGCAAAGCTGAAGTTTTCCATTGACGGCAAGAAGATGTAAATGAAGTCTTTGCTCATCACTAATGATTTGGTGTCCTGGATATGTTCTTTGATGGAAAAAAAGAAAGAAAAAACTTAGACTAATAATTTTAACATTTTGGTATTTGTTTGCTGCCCACCACAAGTTTGTTGTCCTAATGAACTCTTTCTATTTGAATTTGACTGCAGCCCCGAGCCTCCCAATGTGGATGATCTTGAAAAAAGATTGGCCTCTCTTCGACGCGTTTAATTTGGAAAACTTGGAGGTGTAAATTCTTACAAAAAGTCGTATGCATGAAAATGCCAAGAGTATTAGTAGCATTGTTTGTGTTATACATATTCTACTTATGAGAAAAAAAGTGTGTATATTGAAAGATATTCTGATTTTTGTACTTGCAATTGGTTCTCTCTGCATCATTTTTGAAGCTGAACTCTTTCTTTTACAGTACTCTTCTGGGCTAGAATTGGGTTACAGGAGTGAGTGGTCGAAAGGCCAAGAACGCTTAAACTGCCTCCATATCCTACTGGAGAGGCAAACATCACCTCAATACATGAAGAGAACAAAAAAAGTTTTAAGCATGGTATAACTTGTAGTCTCCCATTGATATTGTGTTTTAAATTGTGGTTTGATAATTTTTGTTTAAATATATTGGTATCAAAAATAATTTTTAAAAAATAAAAAAATATTATTTTAATGTATTTCTAAACAAAAAAATATTTTAAAAAATAATCACCCCAACATTTTCAAACATCTTAGTTTTGAATGTTAGCAAATCTAATAACCCTAATATGCCAGCATCAGCACTGAAGTAGTCGCATTTAGTTAGTGATAATAACAAAATAAATATATATAAAAGAGATAAAATAAAATAAAATAAATGTGTTTAGTTGAAAGCCTTTAAAATAGTCTTAGAATTAATTTATTTAATTTTAAAATATAAAATACTTATTATTTTTATCTTCTATATTTTAAGATAGTAATCAAACACTGTCTATATTAGGAATTAAGTACAAAATTAGCATGTTAATTCATGTTTTCAAAGCTGGGCTAGTCCTAACAATGCCCTTTTTCATCAACATATTTTATGAGTTAAAATGCAAGCTGGAACCAGAGGAGCTTTATGCACAAAGCAAATTCTTTTAATAATGAGTTACAATATATATATATATATATATCTTAAAATAGTGAAATTACACCAACCACCATTGTCATTTGGAAAGCTGTTAAATTAGACTATCGTAAATTCTGATGATTTAGACTCTTGAGGAGAAAAATAGATATGCATTTCCTTTACTTCCAAAGTCTTTTTTTTTTTTTTTGGTCTTGGAAAGTCTCTAGCTAAGCTATTTATTGAGACTCTTGTACAATTTTGCTTAATAAATTTAAATCCTTTATTCCACTACGCTAGGTTGGAAGCCCTTTATTCTTATTAAATCATGATAATTTAATTGATGCAAAGTCTCATATAATTTATACACTTATATCCAAACTTTTCAATATAAAAAATATATTTAAGTTTTATTATTTCATAGACATTGACTATTGATATATAAAAAAATAATAATATTTGTAGATAAAATATACTATTCAAACTTTGAATATATAGACTCGGTTCACCAATACTAATCTATATAATATATAAATTGTTTTTTATATTACAATTTTGAATTCAAATTCAATAAAATATTTCAAGATTGAAATTTCTTATGAATGTATAATTAGCGCACATATGAATAATCCATCTAAAATCTAATGAGAGAGTCTAATAAGGTTCTGATTGGGAGTGTGGTTGTAGTTTTTTTTTAAAGTGTTTTTCGTAATGAAATATATTAAAATGATATTTTTTTATTTATTAAAAATTATTTTTAATATCAGTACATCAAAACAATTTAAAATATATAAAAAATTAATTTTTAATAAAAAAATTTAAATTTTTTAAAAACACGAATTGAATTGCATTTTTCAAAAGTAAGTTTTCCCACCAATTGCTTCTCTGTTGAAAAAAAAGAAGGAAAAAGAGGTTAGTTCTTGAAATAAACAAACATTGGGGCTTAAAGAGAAAAAATGAGAATTCATACCGTTGACAGGTTCTATTTTCTAACTACAGTCCTCAAATATTTGACCATATTCTTCACAACAATTACCAAAACCTCCTCGATTTCTTTCCTTTTTTTTTTCCTTACCCAAATCCGAAATTAAAATCAAAATCCATTCAATTCGCCGTCCTAAACAGCTATATCCTCGATTTCATCAATCAATAAAAAAACCCATTTTGTTTTTTCCCTCAAAAAATCCAATTTCTTCTTCTTTTTTTTTGAAGCAATACAGGTTTTTTTTTTTTTGACTGCCAATTTTAATTGATATTCTTGTATTAATGTTAAATTCCCGCCTTACCTTTATTTTTTTGCTGTTAATTTTCTTTTTTGATGTTAAAGTTTGGTTCTTTTTAATGTTTCTGACATGGGTTTTTTGATGTTTTGTTGTAGAGAGGAAGAGGAAGATAGACAGAGAGAGATGCAAAGCCAGGTGGTGTGTAGAGGGTGTGCAAGTGTATTGTTATATCCAAGTGGAGCTTCTAACGTTTGTTGTGCTTTATGTAGTACTGTTACTTCCATTCCTTCTCCTGGTATATAATTCAATTCCCTCTCTTTTTGCTTGTCAGTTGAACCCGTTAATGTTTATGTTGTTATGTCAATGTTTTTAGCTTTTTTTAATGTTCACCGCAGGCACAATGAATGTTGGTTATTTTGAAAATTTGGGTTTTTGGGTTTTGTTGTTGTTTGTTAATTGGTAGCGCTATGTTAAATTTTTTTCCCCTTTTTTCTGAAATTTTGTTTTAGTGTGTGTGTTCTAGGAGATGGTTGTTTTGAAGAATTGTTGATCGAAAAGGTGGGAGTCACGTTTTAGACGAGATAGTTGATATGGGTTGGTTTTGCAGTCGATGTTTTTGAAGGCTGATTCAGATTTGAGTTGATGATTAACTTTGGAGTTTAGAGTTTCGTCGAAGTTGTTGCACTTAATGTAGTTTGCCACAGTGTGGCGGACAAATTGGATTGTTTCTGCATGGTGGAGTGCCATCTAAGATCCGCCATGGATTTGAGAATAGGAATGCATAATCCTGGTGTTACCCACAGGGCATTGAAATTTCATGCTAAATTCCTTATCCGCCTTCCATGAATTATACTGAGTGCCAATTTCGTGCTTTTCTGAAAATGAAGACACTAGCTTGTTTTTAGACTTGTAATGGAGAATACACATTTGTATCTAAGTTAGACAGTATGAAAAGCTTTGGTAATTTAAATCATCAGAACCTTCTTCCCTGATTCTTGATATGAACAGACAACCTTGTTACCTATATATTATTAGAATTAGTTATGAAAAACAACCAATCCCCCAAAATGTCCACATTCCATATGTAAAAATTAAAATAGTTATGATCCCCCCCCCTCTTTTTTCATGAGAAAATGCCTCAGTCTTTCATTCTCTTTTGGGACAAATCAAAAAAAGAAATGTAAACAAATCAACATGTGGAGAGAATTTTAATTTGGCCTGGATATAATCAAAATGCATGGTAATAAGATATTTGGGTCCAACTGCAATCTTGCAGGGATGGACATGGCTCAACTCATATGTAGAGGTTGCAGGTCATTG
>Ga0307518_10002287_pt1 | contig 14015 bp, 11 predicted proteins | sample 25_EM_MG_FD_203889 | JGI IMG/M metagenome (GOLD analysis project Ga0307518, IMG submission 203889) | Populus trichocarpa ectomycorrhiza microbial communities from riparian zone in the Pacific Northwest, United States - 25_EM | ecosystem: Host-associated > Plants > Roots > Unclassified | place...
AAGCCCTTAAGGTCTCCCTTAAGCTCAGGCGGGACACACTTTCTCCACAAAAAAACAAAGGCCGATCATCCATGAACCCTACTAGGCAATCTTCAGAATCTAGCACCGACGTCCCTGATTTGCTTTCATTATCTCCGTGTTTAGGGCTCTTTTTGGGCTTGGTAAAGGCTCTCGATAACATTCTTTTGAGACTTCGAGAGGTTTGTGAAGAAAATGTGTGGTTTTCTTTGGTTTAAGCTGGTTTCTCTTCCGACTAGTTTGACAATATTGGTTATTTTTATAGAAAATATCGAGTCTAGGGTGCTGGCACTTTGTTTTCTTTTTATGGTCCAAAAATTGAATCTTGAGGAAAATTCTTCAATAAGTTTTGATTCGTTAAACCGGCTTTGGGGAGAACATTATATAATCTTGTCACTAAAATTTTTATTGGCTATGATGGCTTTGGGGACGTCTTTATAATTTGTTTGGTGTGGACTTGTATCGAGTGCAGCTAGATCCATGGAGTCTTTTCCTATCACTGAATTCATCACGGCTGGAAATTAAAAAAGTATTTGCACGACCGTCCGATCTGAGAGTGGAAGGGCCAAGGAGCAGCTAGGATTCGAGGAGGATCGGATCAACTGGGTGTTTCTGAAAAGCATGGCATGTAAATGAACCACGGGCAAAACAGGACATGCTCAGATCCCAGTAATTGGGCTTTCCAAAACTTTTTTTGAAGGCCCAAGCCTGGTCATACACTTTTTTTAATTGGAAAATGAACCAACTTTCCTTCTTCTTTTTTTCCTAGTTCGGCCCAGTTAATCCATTAGAATTTACGGCCCAGCTAAATTTTAGGATTAAAAAAAAATGATGATGATGATTAGAATGATTCTCCCTTTTAAAAAAATAATTTTTTTTGATAGCATGCATCTAGACTTGAGGATCTGATGGAGTAATTAGAGATGCGTGTGTTTATAGAGGTGAGAAAAAAATTAAAAAAACTGAATTGTAAAAAAAAAAAAATTAAAATTTTAAAAAAACTAACAGGTTCGGTTTTGGTTTTATAAGCTTAAAACTGAAAAAACCAAATCGAACCCAAACCGAAAAAAAACTGAGTCAAACGGAGCCAAAACCGAGCCAAATCGGTTTAAACCGGTTTTGTCATAAAAAACCGAACCAAACCGAAACTGGCATTTTTGAACTAGTTTTGGTTCGGTTTTGGTTTTTTTTTTTTTTTTAAATCGGTTTGGTTACTTTTTTTATATAAAAATCGAACCGAACTGAAAATAATCACCCATACATACTCCACTTTTTAAAATTTTAAAATTTAAATTCTAGAGTCAATAAGTAAATGGATTTTTTTAAAATTATTTTTAAACGCGTAGGTTAACAAGGAAGCATACTCTTAAGATAGTTTGAGAAAGGAAATTGATTTTTTTAGTTAAACGTGGGTGTCCGGGCCAGCTTGTGCGCACCTTGACTAATTCCACGGGCCCTGAAGTTAACGACCATGTAAGTCTCCAGTGGCCATCATATGAGCAACCACAGGGCTCGAACTTGAGACCACAGAGGGAGCAAACATCTTGGTCCCAAGCTTTTACCACTGGGCCACCACCTAGATAGTTATTTAATTAATTTTAATTAATATATAAATTGATCTGAAAATAAGGGAGACATGTTATCTAATTAAACGAAACTAGGATCTTGACCATGAAGTATGAACAATATAATTATATGACAGATAGTTTCCAACTTTACACGCAACCCATTATGCCAGGTGGACTTTATTGAAAAGAGACCACCTTAACGCGTTCCTTTTTAAAATAACCCATTATGCCAGGTGGACTTTTTAATTCCGGAATGACGTCAGTTTGCACGCCTTTATTATAAGGCCCACGTTCTGCTTGGACCTTGTTGGATGATGATCCTATTTCTCCTTTTCAGGTACAGTGCTAGTTTGATTTTACACATTTTAAAAGTGTTTTTTTTTAAAAAAATTAATTTAATTTTTTATTTTTTTTAATTATTTTAATGTGTTAATATCAAAAATAATTTTTTAAAAATAAAAAATATATTATTTTGATTTATTTCAAAATAATACTTTAAAAAACATTCGATACTATAATACCAAACTAGCTCGCGATCTTACACATTCGAGAGTTATTGAAAGTTGGAGTTGCCGATTATAAGCATGATTTTAAAAAAAAATAGCTTAGTAAAACATTTAGAAAAAAAATATAGGTTTAAAAATATTTAGGAAATAGCATAGCTTGAATACGATCGTGTTTTTTAGTATTATTTTTATACAAGATCGTTATTCTCAATAAGGGTTATTTAGTCATATTTTGAAACGTCTTAAGATTGAAAATCCAATGATTAAGAAAGAGAGAGGAGATGAGATGATGTGATAGGAAAGAAAAATTAAAAAGAAAAAGAAAGAATGAGTCATCATGAACACATCAAGACTCTGTTTGTACACACATAATATCGTTAAAAAATTCTCGACATGACGATTCTAACTACACATGAAATATCACCAAACAAAATCATAAATAACCATAAATTAACCTCACCAGGTCTTTCAAAGTTTGGTTAGAATCCTCTCGTTAAGATATTTGTAATAGTAATAAGTGTGTCAGAAATAGAGTATTAATTTCTTCCTGGTGACCCATTTTTTCTTTCTCATTTTTCTAAATTCTTATCTCTTATGTCGAATTAGTTTATCTCATCTTTCTTTTCTAGTCATCAAATTTTGAATCTCATTTCTTAACAATTAATTTTTTATAAAATTCTGGTTTGATTTTTTTCATTTTAATTAATTTGAATAAAACATGAATTTTAAAACAACCAATACTATGATATTTTGCTAATACTTTTTTAGAACTACGTAGAATGGTAAAAATACGTGGCCCATTGGTTGTATGGTAACGGTAGATATACGGGACAGCACCTACAATCAATGGCATGAATGTAATTAACTGGCCAAACCCACCCTGGATGAGAGCACACCCTCTGGTCAACGCACAACAAATTTCTCATACACGCAAACTGTATCCCAATCTTACCATTCTCAACAAAATAAAGAAGTAATACTCTTCTTCCCTTAGCACCAGCCCCTTGATCAATTCAACACACAAATCCGATCGACAAGCGAATCCTTTCTTTCTCCATTCCCACTGGTCGGCATACCGTCTTGCCCGCTGCCCGCCTTTTTCCCTCCTTTCCCACTAGCCCCCTCGTTCTATATAAACCTCCACACATTGACCATAACCTTTTAATCTCAAAATGTTCGTCAAACTCACCGTCACCGTTCTTTTCTTTCTATGCGCCGTCGCTTATTCTCGTACTCCGTCAGATCTACCAGATGGGGACTTCACTCTACCCGAATTACCAAGATCCGATCCGAAAGCCACGCCTGTTCTCTTCCTCCCAAGCCAGAAACCCGAAACTAGTGAGCCCGCAACTGAAATAAAGTATCCAGCTGATGTAGAAATCGAGGAGCAAAAGGAACCAGGATCGTCATCAACGGAGGTGAAGACGGAATCGATTGAGACAGCGGTGCCGCTAACAGTCGTGACTTTCCGTCCAACAAACCTTCACTTCTTGCCTCGACGCCCGTTACTCCCGGTACGCCATCGTCACGGATGCCGTCACGGGCACAATATGATGAAGCCGCGTTTCTACGGTAATGATATGGTTGTATCCGGTGAGAAGGATGATGGTTTTGAACTTGGTGATCATCAGGCGACACGTGGCGTTGTTAGGCAGATTCCTGCTAGGTGGACCAGGTTTCACCATGGGGGTCAGAGGTTTTCTTTCTATGATGACGTGGCAAATGGAGAGGAGAGGGAGTGGGGCCACAAGAAGCATCACAAGCACCACCATGTTGAAGGAGAAGAGGAGCATGAGCATGAGCATGAGCATGAGGAGCATGATCATGAGCATGATCACGAGGAGCATGAGCATGAGCATGAGGAGCATGATCATGAGCATGATCACGAGGAGCATGGGCACGGGCACGGGCACGGGCACGATCACGAGCATGAGCATGGGCACGATCACGAGGAGCACGGGCACGGGCATGAGGAGCACGGGCACGAGCATGAGCACGAGGAGCATGAGCATGAGCATGGGCATGGGCATGGACATGAGCATGAGGGGCATGGGCATGAATGGGGATTGTTCAAGGGGATTCGCAAGTTTTTGAAGCATAATTTTTGAGGAGATTTGGAAGGTATTAATGTTATTATAAATATATTATGGGGGTGTTTAAGTATGTGTATTGTATTGTTTTGTGTTGTGGTTAAGTAATGTAAATTACATCGGCATCCTATGAGATGTATCGTAGAATACATGTTTTAGTTTTAGTAGAAACTTTTAAATAATGCTGCTGCTGCTGCTGCGGCGGCGATGTTGCAGCAATTGATATATGAATTTTACTATATTATGTGCTCTATCCACCGCATATTTTTTTAGCCAATTAGACTCTACCCTTCTAATTGATCATAGCGCAAACGTTGAGAGAGATGTTCTTGTGCAGAAATTATGTGTGCCCGTAAACCTTTTGATAGCTTTCAGCATTTTACGGGTTTCGTGTGCTGGAACTGATGAATACCGAAACTTGATAGAAGATGATGTATGTATAGCATGAGGAGAATATCTTAGCCATAGATGAAGCCTAAGGACCCATTAAGATAAAGAGAGTGGTGTTTTAGAAATACCCTGTAAGCAATATCAACGTAGAAATAAAGGCATTTTGAATAACTTCTTGTGAGTTTTATTGCATCACATTAAGAAAAACGAAAGAAATACACGAGGATCTCAAAAGTGATCGGAACAAGAACCAGTTTGATGAGGGCTGGTCAGTTCAGAACAAGGCCATGGGCTCACCAGGAGGGCAGATCCGCTTACATCGGAGCATTTCCAAGGAGAGGATCGGGGCCCTGGTACACCATGAAGGTTGATGTTAGAGAGACAAATCCCCGTGAAAGGGGAGTTCTTCAAGCCTTGTATTGAACCTGGCTGCTGAACCTTCTCACCCCATATGCTTTTAAGGGTGATGCCATAAACAACTGGTAGAGCATTAGGGTTGAAACTATCATCTGGGTGGTCACCAACATCTCCTGCTATCTTTATACCCTTTCGAACATTTTCCATGTACACATCAGTGACTGTGATGTTTTTAATGAATCCTCCCCTTCCAATGTTTGTTTTGATATGTATGCCAACTCCCATATTGTAGAGGTTTATGTTTTCAACCAGGACATTCTTCACTCCGCCTGAGGTTTCACTTCCCACTGCTATTCCAGAGAATGGGGATGATCCTGTTATCCTCCGGATAGTGATGTCGGAGCTTGGGCGACCATAAGCGATTCCGTATTCATCCCATCCGCTTTTTACAGCTACAAGATCATCTCCAGTGGAAATGTATGAATCTTCTATGCAGACGTTAGAGCTTGAATCTGCGTTGAATTATTGATGAATTGTAAGAATAAAGTTCAAGAGATACGTTCATCATTCCATTCCTTACACTAACCAGTTTGTGTAACTTGTAGCTCAATATTAAAACAGGTACATGTACATATCTCCCCGAAGCAAAAGTGACGGTAAACTTAGATTGACGGTAAACTTAGATGCTACGTGCGTAAAACATCAACCAGCAGCATGACAAATTACATAGCAATAATAATAATTAATGGATCGTAGAATGTACCTGGATCAATTCCATCGGTATTGGGAGAATCCAGGGGAGCCAAGATGGTAACATATCGAATAACAATGTTACTGCAAAGAACAAAGAAATATCATATAAATTAACTTGTGAGCCCCAAAAAATCAGCTGCATCAGGTTAACAGCAGTCAGTACTAAAATTATCTATTCAATTCATCATTCAAGTTTATTTTTGACAAAATGACATGTATGAGAGTGCTCCCACCAATTTCTTCTCTACAGCCACATACTGATTCCCAACCACCTAAACAGTTGCTCGTCGCGAGCTCTAGAGAAACTTGGATACCACAGAAAACAAGAAAATCTGCTTCGGTAATATGACTTAAAAGCCAAAAACCAAAAGTTTTACATCAAATACATGGATAGAGCTTCAGCTACTGAAGATGATTAGTAGGACCATCTGGATATCCACAAGACTTGTAAAAGTAATTATTAACTGTCCAGGATGATCAAAGATTCAGAATGTCATGCGCATCAGTTGTACATGATTGTATCTTGTCTTTAAAATTTTAAGATATACTTTGGAACTGATTAAAGAGTTAAAGCTGATGTCAATCTACAATGAGGGCATTGCCAGCACAGTCAACTCCTTCAACATTAAAGAGAAAGAACTAAAAATGTAAAAACCTATCTTCGATTATTACCGTGAATAAACAGGGTGAATGTTCCAAAAGGGAGAATTGCGGAAAATCACGTTGGAAATGATTATGCCTCTTGAATTTACAAATTCAACGAGATTAGGTCTTGTAAAAAGAAGAGTTCTCTGCCTCCACATGTTCCACCAGACATCTCCTTGGCCATCAATTGTCCCATTCTCACCTAAAAAACAGCAGCTTTTTGAGCATCACACGTATAATACAAAACACAATGTCATCAGGTATTAAGACAGGAAAATCTAAGTAAGCCCCGTGTATTATTCTCATCTCAAAACCAAGCGATTTAAGGTCATTATGCTGATTACATACATATAAGTTTAGAATTGTAAAGAAGAGAGCAGCACCAAAAACAATTGAAGCTGATATGCCAACCAAATCCCTCAAAGTGTAATACATCTTCTTCTTAAGCTTTTCAACTTCAAACTTAAACAAGATTGCAATATATCCATGAATTTGAAACAACAATAGAATACCTAGATTATTTAAACCTCACTGGAGCAATTTAAACTAAAACTGAACCTAAATATCTCACCGAAAATCCATGAATCAAAATGCAATCTACGATGCTTAAATTACAAAGGAGGCATCTGCTAGACCCTACGGTTGAAACCAACCTGTGATGATGACATCTTGAAGTCCATCTCCATGAATAAAGCTCATATACCTTCCGCCAAGGCGCTCTCTCCCTCTTCCATAAGATGGCAGAGGAGCAATTAAGGGCCAGTTCCCAGTATCCTGAAGCAACAGGCAAGATAAAAGAAAAAAGACCAGATTCTCATCCCAAATCCCATAAGCACAAGCTATCGAATATTATAATCATTTTTATTTTATTTTTAATCAAAACCACTATGGTTACAAACCAAAAGGAAAAGACTAGCAGCAGTAAAGTTTTCTCCCATAATTTCATAAGGAATGCATTCAAGTTCTACAGTTCATTATAAATTTCTAGTATAAGAATTGAGTTCCATTTATATGATTAGTTCTCGTGCATCAAACAAATACACTACTAAAAAGCCATAAATAAATATTTGGGATCGGACAGCATAGAGCCACCATTGCTGTCGGCAGGAAAAAATGTGATGCAGTCATAGCTTATGGCGGTTAATGACCTTCGACACTTATCAATTCTTTGCAATCCTTTATCTTTAAAAAAAAAAAAGAAGAAGGGAAAAAAACGTCACCTTGTTAACTATAAATTAATGGACATCACTTTGGATTAGTTGTGACATTATTTACCAAGATGAAACCTCGAGGGTGACTTTATTGTTTGCTACAAACAGCGTCACTATCATATTTAACAATTAACTCCATCCACAACTATTCTTTGGTTATGGAGCTAACAACATCTAAGCATAGAAAAAGCCATGACATGACATGACTTGCCAGCTATTTGGCTGCCCCCAACGATTCCATCCATCGTAGTTGTTTAACACATATAAATGTAAGCACATGCAACCCATACACAAAACTAGACCCACCATTTTCTTTTCTCTATCCACAGCTGGACGCGCAACAGCTTATGCTAATCCCTTCACTTTGCTCTTCAAAATCTAATTGCTCATTCAGAATCAACCCCGCCCCCGCCCCCTCTCCCGCACTCAAGTAATAACGACGATCATGATGATAATAATAGTAATAAAGCCACCATTAATCGACAGCTTAATCATGTAGTAATTAGTTCATGAGAAATAATTGTGGCACGAATTTCGTGCAACGAATTCATGACTACCCTTTGATCTGGATGGTCCCGCTAGATCAATGGTGGCCATGAATTCGTGTCACAATCATGGCATGCACGATTCTTACTCCCATATCTAATTGACCAATACTAATTAATAATCGCATCCCTTCAATAATCACTCAATGTATGTTAACGACATTCATATATTGTGAGTGGTCACACAAAGTAAGACACACATGAACCTGATCCATGTGAATTAAACTAATGACATTAAACCAGAGTCAAATTGAAAATGATAGTAATTTTTTTTTTTTATTTGGCAAAAACATGATATCTACCATCAAATATCAATTGCATGAAAGAAAAGACTCCTAGAGTAACTATGCCTAATTAGCATCAGTTATGAGAAACAGGTAAAGACCAATTAAACAAGACTTAAACGCGATCTAATCAAAGATTAATTACCTGGGTTGCTTTAATAACAGCACCTCTAGCCAAGTAAAGAGTCATATGGCTAGTAAGATTAAAGCTTTCTGTTAAATACACCCCGGGAGGAATATAAAGCAAGGTGCCGCCTCTTCTTCTCAAATGCTGAATCCTATAAACTGCCTCTCTAAATGCCTTTGTATTGAGTGTCTTGCCATCACCGACACCACCAAAATCAGCTATGGATATCTTGTCATTCCGGAGCCTCATCGGTACTATTCCCGAGCAGGTTACCACTTCCCCAACTGTAATACAACTTAAAAAAGATACCGAAATGGTAAAAACAAGAAGAAAAGAAACCAAGAAGCTTGGCATTTTCGTGAAGTTTAGTGAGAACGCAAAGAGAGAGTACAAAGGGAAAGATACAAAGATGGGTTTTATGGGATTTTTGTTTACTGGGTTTGGTTGACAGATCTGGAAATGAAACAAAGAGAAAGGAACAGAGAAGGAATGTTAATGGAGATTAAAGAAATAGAGGGGGGGCACTGTAAAGTAAAGTACTTAGTAGAGCACGAGAGAGAGGGTGTTATTTAGTGAGGAAAAAGTGGCATGAAAGGAGGAGTTTGTCTAAGAGTGATTGTCTTCTTCTTCAACAGGAAAATGGAGAGAGAGTCAGGGTGGAGGAGAGGCAGCAGGTGGGTTAATAAAGGAGACGCATCGCTGGACTTGGCGAGCCGTTTAGGAAGAGACAGGATTCGTAACATTTATTAATCTATTTACCGTTATTTATGGAATATCTAAGACTTTGGACATTATTTTGTGTTCTTGTCTATTGTTATACACTCTTATTTTCTGAATTTAATTTGCCCTTCCAGTTCCAGCGAGTCTCTCTGGAAATCAGCTAGACTAGCAAAAACAAAAAGAAAAAGATATTGGATAGTTCATCTTACTTGGCCGCGTCCCAACCCAGGCATGCCTCACTTGGTTCCAGTGGTTCGAGGCCTGGGCCTAGTTCTTTTCCTTCTTTATTTTTCTACCTTTTCCAATATAAATATAGTTTTCCTTTCTTATATATTTTTATTATAAAATGTTATTCATCGTTCAATCAGATTAGAATTGAATAAAAATTAAAAAATTAAGAGCAAGTTTATTATTATAGTAACGGTTGTTTTTCAAAATATTTTTTGTTTGGAAATACATCGAAATAATTCTTTTAAAAAAAATATTATTTGTTTTATATCAGCACATCAAAATAATCTAAAATTACAAAAAATAATAATTTGAAGTAAATAAAAAATTCAATTTTTTTTTTCAAAAACGCTTTTGAAACGCAAAAACAAACCAACTCTAAAATAAATTATAAACTTTTCCTAATATATGCAATAAAAAATGAGTTAATCAAGGTAGAATAAATAGTATTTTATATAAAGTTACATTAAAAATAAAAATAACTAATAAATAAACAACCTACTGAATGAATAATGTTTTTCAAAATTCAAATAATAAAATTAAAATAATTAGGAAAATAGTAATTTCTTCTTAATGAAGAATGAATATCACTACTAAAAAATTATTAAATAAGTAAAATACACATAATAATGAAATGAGAAAACAAATATCTAAGTGTGCTGTATAATGACAAAATAATACAGATAAAAGAAACTTCTTAATATTTTATATTCGTGATAATCTAATTTTATTTTAGAGCATTAATTTTATTTTATTTGAATTAAAAACTACCATAAAAATGTTATATTGTTAACTTGAAGGATAAAAAAAAATCTTTACATTAAGTTTATGATAAAATTTTAATTTATAACACCCAAAAAAAAACCTTTTATATTGCTAAATAATACTTGTATATAAACATAAAAGGGGGCTTCACATCACCTTGGCTTGATAGTTACAGTCGTCGAGCTTCACTTCCTGTGCTTTTGTAGTTTTGCGGTCACCTAACTTTTCTTTTACTGACTTTTTTCCGTTCCCTAAATTTCTTTATCCAGTTTTGCACCTTTATAGCTTTATATAAAGCTCGGGTGAGTGGGGAGCCAAGGTTTATGCTTTGACAAAAGACCAGAGGCCCGTAGGCTCACCAGTCACACAGATTTCTATCCTTGTCGAGCCTTGCTCAGCAACACTCATGCCATATGGCTCTGGACTCTGGTCCTACAAGCGCATATCCTAAAGCTTAAACCTTATCAACTTATCTCATTTGGAAAGAATGTCATCATGCTTTGGACACTAGAAGCAACTTGTGTAAAAAACAGCACTGTATGGATCAACCATGCCAAATTCGCAGACCAGAACCTGCAACTCCTGCGCACCTAGTCTTAAATCATGCACTTGCACTAAAGACTAGAACAGGATATGAACTTTATCACTCTGGGATTTGTGGGCTGTCCATGGTCAGTAACTGCAACAGGTTGAGTGGAGATCCACATTTGAGTGTGAGACAAAGAAGCATTAAGCAATCAAGCCAGAAACGGGGCTAAAGGAAGTTTGATCAAAAGCAAAACAAATATTCTAATGTTCAATTGTCATAATGCATGCATATTTACAATCAGATATGAATACGTACCACATTATTAAAGCATTGAACAAGAACAAAGGAGGGCAATCTAACATGTTGGTTCGTTTACAAATCCTATAAAGGCAGTAGATGAGCAATGGGATTGAACATAAGCGTAAAGAAAAGAACAGTGACTTTGCCTCTTGGATGCCAAGCTCTCCATTCTTCAGACAATGAAAACCTTCATTTCCACCCACGTTATCAGAACCTCTACACTAGGAACCTGCCCTGCATACTTACATTCTGTCAATGGGTTCTGTCCGGTCTTGGACCGCCAAACGCTCTGACACATCAGCCAGTGACTTCAGGTTGCACTTGATCAGGGCCTCAACAAAGTAACATGTTTCATCCTTGGTATTTCCATCAGGCACATCCACAATAAATGACTCGATCACCAATGTACCAGGTCTCCCATCAATGACCTCTGGATGAACAGTAACAGTGGACAAATAGTTCTGTAAAATAGCATATTATATAGTTAGTTATTAAGCAAAATTCAACATAGCAGTTGTGCTCCATTGTTGCCTCCTAAGAATAAAATCTTCTGTGACGATAAGCCAGCATACAAACTACCATGTATCATACAAATTGAACAAACTAGTATCTAACAAAAATCAATGACTGTCAATCAATCGAATTGTATATAAATCTTGTTTACGATGACATCAGATTTTAGAAGCTTTTGAATTCTCATATAGTAACATCTTAACCTGAAAAATTCGAGCAGAGAGCTCCAATGGCACATTAAAATCAGATTCTAACATAAAGTCAATTAACCCAAATTACTTGAAGAAATATATCCAGCCAGATTGTGATGCAAGTTTTAAATTTTAATTTGCCATTTGGCAAACTACGCTATAGAAAATAGCTCTACATTTCAGAGCAAAAACTGCATCAGCATCTACAAAGACCGTATTAGGACATTTTAGGCAAAATTGCATTAACATCAAGGTAGACCAATCACATCAGCATAAAAAATGTTTCTGTCATGCTACCCAAATTCTAACATTGCAGACAAGCTTAGATGCCCAAAGTTCACATCCTAACAACCAGTCTAATCTCATCAGATTCATCTGGGATTTAGACACCCACCAAAACACATGTGATTACCTCAATAACCAAACCTTTCATGACTAAAAATTTCTTAAAACAATCCAACTCATGACTATGCAAAACAGTTAAATGAACATTGAAAAATGTACCTTAAGTCTATGATCTCCACCAACAATCTTCATACTAAAAATGTGCTCCTCATCGTCTAATAGCTCCAATCGTTCAGTACTAGTTGTAGCTGGAAGTCCGGACTTAACATTCACCTCTCTAACACTTCCAATCTGAAGGTCTCCCTGCACAACACACCTACTTACAAATGGCTTATACTTCTGTGGTTGATCAAATCTCCTCACCAGAGACCACACCTGATCATGCAAACACCACTAATCATTGACACAAGCATAAAAGAGCATCAAAATCAAATCATTTCCATATTCGTCACAACAATCAAATATTTGAAACTATATATAAAAGGCAGTAATGCCGTCTCTACCCACCATTACACACGATTTAACTTTTTAAACAATGACAGCAAAAAGAGTAACTATTCTTTCTAGCTTCGGAAGCAATACATTAAACGCCCAATTTTGCATATTTTAGCACAAATCTTGAGCCTTTAAAGTAAATAAAAATGCAGACAAGTAATGACCCCATTCTTATGGATCCACAAACTCAACCAATTTCAATCGTAGCTGCAAATTTTGAAAATATATCACTTCAAAATACTTGCTACAATTTTTTTGTTTTTTGTTTTTAAGAAAAAACAAAACCATTTATCTTCAACCAAAAATTCTTCGAAATATGCCCCAAAACTAAAACCACAGATAAACCCGACGAACAATAAAATCAACCTTAAATGCTCTCGGATCTAAAAAAAAATATGCATCTCTCTTGTAACTAGACATTAACTTTAATCTAAGAGAAAAAAACAGAGAGAGAGAGAGAGAGAGGAATTGGTGTTTACAAGAGGAACAGGAGCCTTGATGTGCTTGACAAGAGAAGAACTACACTGATGTTCTTTAACATCATGTTTATGATGTCGTTTTATGAACTCATCTTCCATCTTTCCACTCGCAATCGTCACATAATCATTTGTCACCATCTTTAAAAGTCAAGAGATCGCTACAGCCGCAACCGGTGGTGGAGGTGGGGGTGGGGGTTTCAGTAGACGAAAGGGAGGACTAAACGCACCGCCATTGGCAGCTCCTCCAATAGCGAAAGGTTCCGAGCTTCTTCTCATCTCATCGTTTGCTACTACTTGATTATTATTATTATTAATTATTTTTCAAGAAATTAAATAAATAATAAATAGGCAAGTTGCCTATTTTTTTTGTGTTGTTTTGTTCTTTATTCATACTTTCCATGGTATTGGTCGTGATGGAGACAAATAACGGGTGAATACGTTTTACTCTCTTCGTTTTGAAAATGTAACAATGTAGTCCTTATAAAGCCTACTGCTCTGCAATCAAGTGATTTTCCCATTCAATTTCACACATTCAGAATTACTGTGCTATTAGGCCATTCATGTCGAGAGCTTAAGAATTAAAAAATTGATAAAATATTATTTATTCACGGTTACAAGATTTTTTTCCTTTCTTCGATATCTCATCCACTCCATATATTTATTTAAATATGGATCCTTTTTATTCATATTTTCGAGACCGAGAAAGGATTAAAACAAATATGTTTATTCTAAGAGGATCTAAGAGTCTGGAGAGTCAAGAATCGAGGACTGGATAAAATCAAGAGTTTCAGATCTCAGATGTTGCAACTTGCAGCCTTTTATCCTCGAAGAATATTCCTTCGGTGGCTTTGCTAAAGAGCAAATAATTTTCTTTTCTTTCTCGACATGCTCTTAAGCGCTCAAATAGTTGTCAGGGAAAGAAGGAGCCTTCTCACATGCGGTAACAAATGAAAATT
>Ga0307518_10002288_pt1 | contig 14014 bp, 4 predicted proteins | sample 25_EM_MG_FD_203889 | JGI IMG/M metagenome (GOLD analysis project Ga0307518, IMG submission 203889) | Populus trichocarpa ectomycorrhiza microbial communities from riparian zone in the Pacific Northwest, United States - 25_EM | ecosystem: Host-associated > Plants > Roots > Unclassified | place...
CATTTTGATGTGTTAATAATATCAAAAATAATTTTTTAAAAATAAAAAATTATTATTTTGATGCATTTCCAAGTAAAAAACACTTTGAAAAGCAACCGCAACCACACAACTACCAAACATTTTATACATGTTTTTTTGCTGCACATAAACCTCAACCATAATTTTTATCAAACATGTATCTAAATCCAACTAATTCCATCTAACTATATTTTTTAAAATTTATTTTTTTCAAAACACTACCATAAAAATTTAAAATACAAACCCACCTTCAGCTGTCCCTCTTTTAGGATGATGTGTTGGCCCATCATGGAGAAGCTATCATTGTCCCTTGGAAAATATGGAATTGGTTAGCGGTTCTTCATTCACGCATTTGGATGATCGTGCTCTTTCACCATTTATCCAAGAAAAGATTATGAGAGACGATCCAGGAGAAAGAGGCTTTCAGATTTTGAAAAACAAATAAATATTAAATATGAATGGTCATCCAATTCAATACCACGAAAATAAATATACGGTTAATTCGTTTTCAAAGATTTAATAAATCTTTATAGCCTATGGTTTTTATTTTTTGGTGGAGAGAAGGCTTAAAAGATATATTTTCTCATAGCATTTAATATTTTTTATATGTCAAATAAAAATAATATCTTTCTCTCATCATAAAAAAAATCTCTAAATTATCATAATCTCATGGTATAATATAAAACCTAATAAAATGATCAGAATCATGTGTATTTATAATTATCAGAATCACTGCTATCTCAATTCTAAAAAGAGACTTGATTAAGATTTATAATTTCAACCACAAAGGTTATTCACATAATTAGAGTGGAAAAATAGGATTGCAGGAGGACTATTAAATTAACCTTTTGCTGAAAAAAATAAAAAATAAGTTTAAAACATATAGTAATTACTGATAGTGAATGTCAAAGAACCATCTCAACCCAATAGCTTAAGCTTTTAGGTGAGGTCTCAGGATATGATTTATATTATTCTCTAACACACCCCCTCAAGTAAAAGCTTTTTGGGCTTGAAACTTGCACAGCCCCACATTACCTTATTCTCTAACACACCCCCTCAAGTGAAAGCTATTTGGGTTTGAAACTTGCATAGATCTACTTTATCTTATGCTTAATTTTTATCAAATAAATAGAGATGGTGAGATTCGAACTCGTGACCACTTGGTTATCAAGGCTTTGATATCATGTCAAAGAACCATCTCAATCTAATAATTTAAGCTGTTAAATATAATTTTGACGATTTATATTATTATCTTACATTGAAGGATGAGCACTCAGATTATTCACGTCGGATAGGCACCGTCTGAGTTATCAACTTCGAGATATTCCCAAGACAGGGATGAAGAAGGCTTCATGGGAAACGTAAGAGCAAAAATCGACAAGTGTCCTACCACCTGTAATCTAAAGCAAGCATGGAAGGCCTTATTGGCTTACACGTATCTTGTGCCTATACATTTAACTCGTCTATTTAGCTTCACGGCTAAACCCCTGACAAGGCAGCTCAAAGGAAGCAACTGCGAGGAGTTTAGAGTGTAATTGCAAGAAGGATATATAAGAGTGGTGCAGAGAATCTCTCTGTATAAAGCGGGAATCTGTTTTTGTGGGCTTGAAGAGATAAGAATCGAGGCTAAAAGAAAAGGAGAAGTTGAAAGAGAATGGCGCAGACGGTTGGGAGAAACATAGCAGCTCCATTGCTGTTTCTTAACCTGCTCATGTATGCTATTGCCCTGGGCTTTGCTAGTTGGTGCACTAATAGGTACATCAATGGCCAAACCAGCCACCCAAGTAAGCCTCTCTCTCTCTCTCTCTCATCTTTCACACAGTAGTGGCCTGAAAATACTCCAAAGGGTTGAGAGAAAAAAACGAGTATATATTTAAGCTAAAGATAGGAATTATAACTTCATCTTGTGTCTGGTTAAACAGCCTTAATCTTCAACACGTAGGTGTGTTGGCAGTTGCTCTCATCATTTCTTCTCCTTCATTGTTTCCTTAGTGGCTATGGTGTAAACTCTTTTGTTTGGCTAATAAAAAAAAAATTGCCAGGCTTTGGAGGGAATGGAGCAACAGGATACTTCCTGACCTTTGCAATATTAGCTTGTGTTGTTGGCATGGTATCCAAATTCGTTGGTGGCGCCCACATCAGGGCATGGAGGGGTGATAGTCTAGCTGCAGCGGGATCAGCTTCGCTGGTTGCCTGGGCCATCACTGCCCTAGCCTTTGGGTACGTTAATTTGACATCCTAACACAAATCCACTTGGTAGAGGCCATCAAATTAATCAATCAGTAATTTTTGCAATCTCTATTGTTTTCAGGTTTGCGTGCAAGGAGATAAACGTAGGAGGCTACAGAGGTTGGAGGCTGCGGGCAGTAGAGGCATTTATAATCATTTTGACATTTACCCAGCTTCTGTACGTCTTGTTGCTTCACGCCGGGATGTTTAGCAGCAAGTATGGACCAGGATACCGTGACACTGACTATGGCGTCGGTGCCGGTACTAGTGAACCTGTACACAAGGGCGGTGCTGTTCCTGTAGCTGGCGCTAGGGTTTAATTTGAATAACTAAATGGGCGTGTAGCGTGATAGCCTCTCGGGTTATTTTCATCTCCCTGGCTGGGGCTATTGATTTGCTCTGTTTGAACTTGTTATTTTCATCTCCCTAAATTTGTAATGTTGTTATGCAAGTAAAAGGTCGTGTTGTTTTATGACTTTGTAATGAGAATGACTTTGTCCTAATGCTTTTTTTTTTTTTTAAAAAAAACAAACTAATTAGTAATTACATTCGTTCCTGGTGAAGTATTGCAAATCTAGTTTTGTATGCTCTTTCATCTTTTTAGAGGAAGACACCCTCCGCGATAAAAGAAACACGACCGTCCAACCAACCAAAAACCTTACAGCAAACTCTCTAAGAAACCTCGCATGGAATTGTGATCGGTACCATTACAAACACCACCTCTCTGGCTCTGTCCCTTGCGGCAGGCGCAGGACCTCAGATCGCTAAACCCCAGCAAGATATCTCACCCGGAAACGGACCTGAGAGGGCGTGAAACATGTTTCTCGGTGCAGCTTTTCTTTTACCGTCCACCCCAACTTCAAGATACACTCTCTTGCTCAACAGGGATCGCCAGCATCCAAATGCGAAAGCCTAGACAGCAACTGTAACACGCAAGCTATACCATTTCTTGACATTGACAGGTGATTGTAGATGGCAAATGATTGGTTAACAGGGGTGCGTGCATTCTTATAACATCACAGTACTTTATCACAAGTTTCTCAATGAAACGAAACCAGAAGAGCAGAAACAGATTATATGAACATTTTGACTTCTGAAACAAGACGTGGAGTAAATGTTTTAAGAGATGTGTCAATATCAGAGTGTGATAAAGGTAGCGCCGAAGAATGTAAGCATATAATAGAGGCAGCACCGAAAAGTATAGAATGAAGATATTTGGACACTAATCCTAGAACCAAGAGTATAAAGTTTTCGGTTTACCTTTTCCACAACAATTCACATATACTTTGCACATAGACAAACGCTCTCAACATAATTTTCATTTAACTTGAAGCATATACTTGATCATCTATCTATTACCATATTTATTAGAGAAAAAGGATTAATTTGAAGGTGAGATAATAAACGAAAAAGAAAGAAAGATCCTCTCTCACCATAAAAAAGTGAAAGAACTGCAAGGGAAAAACATTACCAGGTGAGATAGGGAGAGACTATCACTGAACATTTCTACTCCTAGGGCAGGCCACTGTACTTGTTCAGCTTGCAAATATCCAGATACCGACCGAACAAATAAAGTAGTGTTTATCGGTCAACATAGAATTACAAACTCTAACCAATATCTCAATCACAAACTGACTACAGTTGGTTATACAGACTAGCCTCCTCCATTTAAATCCACTTTGAACTAGCCTTTCTATGAACTGTTGTGTAATACTGTAGTTTTTCTTTTCCACTTTCAACCCATGATGCTTTCAGTCTCTCTCCTAATCTCCCAAAAAAATTAATTTAAACCACATCTCCTCACGAGCATTACAGTCAAAGTGCAGAGCTTGTGAACTCAAAAACAAACGCGGGTAAAAGAACATTCTAACTAGAACAGCCATCGGATGGCAGCAACACAGGCTTCCAGTACGGCAACCAAGCATTCAGTCTAAAAATTGGCCAACTTATTCAGCTTCAGACTCAAAACAATTAGGCTTAGCTAAATTAACCCCTGGTCACATTCTGTTCTATCTTCTGTGTTTGTTATAAGCAATTAGTAGACACTAGCAATACCAACAACATACCATGAAGGAACAATAAATGGAGCATGAAAAATGAGACGCGGGGGCAGGAGCGTTTTATGAGCAGGGTTCCTAAATCATAACGTTCTTTTGATACCAAAACCATGCTTAATACAAAACTATGAAAAGTGCAGGAAAAAAAATAGAGCGAGGATAATTGGACAAAAAAAGAGCAGGAGACTAACACAACACTACAAACTTCCAAGTTGAGGCACCTCAAGTTGAACCTTCATTGATATAACCTTGTTTAGGACCTTCAAACCCTGGCCGCATGAGCTTTTTCTCTCTCTTCTCAATCTTCCGCATCTTCTTCTGCTCAATTCTGCCAGCTATATTCTTTGATCTCTTTTGCTGTTTTTCTGCTTTCATTTTATGCTGGGATTCAATCCTTTCCTTCCACTTCTCAGCATTCTTTTGATGCCTCTTCTCACCCTTCTTTAAACTCTGTTTCAGAAGCTTTGGATCATCATGAACTTTAATTCCTGCAGCTCTACTTGTAGCTGCTTTCCATGAATGCTTCTTTGAGATAACACCCCCTTTCTCTGGATCTTTCTTTGCTTCTTCCAATTCTTTTGCCTTTTCAAGCTCCTTTAACTTTGAAATCTTCCTCTTCTTCTTCTTCCCATGCTCTTCTTCAGTCCCCATTTTAACATGACTAAACTTGAGCTCCTTTGTAGCTTCTTCTGCATCCTTCTCCACCCTTTCCAATGAAGTACTCGTGACATGATTCTTTTCTCCAGACCCAGATTCCCTCTTCCGTTTCTTTTGCTCAATCCCTCTCTTCTCCTTCCTCCACTTAGCTTTTTCTGAACTTCCGCAATTTCTATCACCTCGGAGCTCTTCAATTTTACGACGAAGCCGTTGCCGGAGTTCTTCATACGTGACTGATTGGTCATCGTTTTCTAAACCAGACATCATTGGATTGATCTCCACTTCAACACCATCACTCTCACTGTTTGATTTTTCTTTCTCCAAATTTTGCATTAACAAATCAAGGGTTGTTGTAGAAGACTTCTCAGGGTCAAGCCGATCTTTCCTTGCTTTCTTGATGTTTTCCCTTGCTTCCTTCTTTGCTGAAGCTTTAGCACCCTTACTAAGGCCGTGAAACCATGGCTTCTCTTTCTCATCAGTCGGTAGATAGAACTTAGCAGGGATGAGTTCAATCAACTTGTCAAAAAACAATGAACTTCGATGAATGAGAGACTTAAGATCAACATCAGGACCTGATTCACCGGCAAGAATTTTCTTTTCCTTCCCCATTTCTTCCTGGAATCAAATTAAAAACAACAAAGGGAACCAACAACAATCAGCCTGACACCAAAGAAAATAGGTAGTAGTTAACAACTACATTCTAATTTCACTATTTCAGATCAACTCAAGAAAAGCAGACAAAATCTAGCTCCATATCATCAAGAACCATCAACCTTAACGTATCTCGACATCAGAAACTCCATCGATACAATGATTAATAATTTTACTTCCTCCAGAAACATCGGCAAAAGCGGCAGAACACATTCATGACACGACAACATCTAACAATATACTTCGTAAGTAACAAACATTCTTAAACATATGGAACAATACAGAATCACGTATAGAACCCCTAGAGTGAAGAATCAACAAGCGCATGGACAAGATACATGAAATGTTAAAGATTAACACTGAAAACTATTTGTCAGCAGTAAAAAACAAAACCCTGTTTATTCTTGAACAGTTAAAAAAGGCAACCCTAGATGAATGAGAGAAAGCAGAGGCTTACTGTCGCTAGGAGGAGGAGGAGGAGTCAAGAAGATGAAGAAAACCAAAGAACCCTAGATGATTTTATTCAGGGAGCTTAAATTGGGAAAACAAAGGCGGGCTAAACATAGCGGGACGGATCCTTAAGACGGGCCTCTCCGGGTCAAGTCAGGCCTATAACGAAAGCTGGAGTCCAGGAAAAAGCTATAACCTGAGCCCAGCTTATTCTTAATCTATAAAATATTTAAATTGTGAATCCTTCGGAGGTTTTGGAGGAGTTTTCTAATTCCAAATTAAAAAGTAATTATTTTAAATTACAAAACTTTTTAAATCCTGTTTTTAAAAACAGTAAAATTTCAAAAAATATATTTTTTTTAAACAACTCTTTTAATCTTTAATAAATAATGGTCTTAATTTATTAAATATAATCCTTTATATTTTTTTTCATAAAAAATCAGTTTTTCAACCAAAGTACTCGTTTTTTAACATTTTTTAGAATTTCTTTCAACAAATAAGTGTTTGATTTTTAATAAATAAAAGTTAGTTTTATGTTTTATGACACATCATTCTATTAATCATCTGAATTGATTGATAAAATATTCTATGATCTCCATAAATCTATATAATACATACGACATGACATATCGACATAGCGATCTTGCTTATGATCAGCTGGTAAGGGTGAGCAAAAAAACCAAAACACTGATTAAATTGAGAAAACCGGAAAAAAAATAACTGAAAAAATCAAATCGTGAAAAAAACCCGATTAAAGTTTTGAAAAAACCGACCGGTTTGGTTTCAGTTTTATAAGCCTGAAACCGAAAAAACCGAGTCAAGCCAAACTGATTTGAACCGGTTTTTTTTTTAAAAAACCAAATCGAACCGAAACCGGTCGGTTTGAACCGGTTTCGGTTTTTTTTTTTTTAATTCAGCTTGGTTATTTTTTTTGATAAAAAACGAACCGAACCGAAAATAATCACCCCTATCAGTCGGTTTGGATTTTCACTTAATGTCACCAAAGTTTCATCCTAGTCATTGATAGATCATTATAGTTCAATCGAATGGTCGTTGTTGTAGTATGGTTGGACTCCCCATGATTTAAATTCTATTTTATTTAACATACTTATATATAATATTAAATATTTTTTAAGGATTAAATTAGAGAGATTGTCTGCCACGTACGGTTCATTGATCGATTTTTTCAACTTGGGTTGCTCTCTCTTACGCTGTAATCAAGGTGTTAGTAAACATCGAGCGAAGTGTTTCTCAATCACTTAGTTAAACCGTTATTCGAAATAATGGTTACATAATAATACTGTAATTCTGGAGTCATAATTATGATATTTATATTTTTTTTTTTATGGTTGCTGCTCCTGCAAAATAAAAAACTGTAGAAACCAGGAAAGTCGGCCTTTAATTGCTCAAAACACCATTTAATCCTCCATCAAAAAACTAGAATTATCTTTCCCTTGTCTTTAAGAGTCTTTTTACTGCTTTTTTATTGCAAATTGCAAACCCATGCTTCCATTGACAGCTTTTACAGCCTAATTAGATTTACTGCCCGCGCTTTGCTGCGAGCAATTTTAAATTACGTGTATTGAGACAATTTTTTGGCTAAAATAAAAATAACATCCGTGAAAAAGAAGAGATTGGTTGGTAATGATGAAGAGAATTGAAGCCAAATCTAGTATCAAAGGTTTGGTAATATAGATAAAGTTATAAACAACATTAAAAGTGGTAAATAAGCTGACAGATTGTTGAACACTTAAAAGGACATTGTCGTTTGCAATTATATCAAAATTACAGATGGTAACATTCATCTTCTTGCTGTAAAAATCCAAATCCAAGTCATTAATAGAGAAATTGCTAGTTCTCTTGTGATGTAAAGACAATAAAGTAAATTATGTCCAAAAAAAAAAAGGGTGTGTGAGATGTGTACTGAAAGCTTGTGTAACATAAAATAACATGGAAGAATAACTTGTACAATAAAATAAAAAAGTTTGCTATAATTTTATGCTTTAGTTAATGTCTGTATTTTTTGGACACGTTAAATAACATTCACTAAAATGTTTTTGGTTTTTTTGTTTTGTGTCATAGATGCAATTGAAGGTTGAAAATTATGTCCACATTTGTGTATTATATGAAGTTAAATGTGTGGATGAAGCAAGAAAATAAAAATTTACCATGTTTATTTTTTATTCACATTACCGTATATACAGTTTATGTTGTCATTCTAAAACTTTTTTTAAAGCCCCTTTGATTTCAACTCTTACGACATCCACCAAGAAAGTAACCATATCTTATGGCAATTAACAACATAATTTAAGAAAGAGAATTTTTTTATGCAAGTTTTGTTGAAAACAAAAGTAGCCAGCAATCATATGTAATTGAATTGAAAGGTCTTGATATGAGCAATGTATATTCGTGGAGAGAAAATAGAATCCAATAAAACAATAATGGTTATGCATAAAGTTGTAAACCATTCCAGGTATAAATCATATGTACTGAAATTTAAAGTGATAATTTAATTGCTAATTATATATAATTTAATTCATAGGCCAAGGAAAAATAAAATAACATGTCCAAAATTCTTAATTCAACATACAACACCTTAAATGACCATGTCAAACCAATAAACAATTTAATTCTCTGTTTTCAAGCATAGAAGTAATAACCTTGATTGCCTGAATTATTTCATTAGTTAACCTAGCAATTAACACCTAAATGGAAAAATCTTCATCATATTGTTATTTCTTATTCTTAAGCATCTTTCATTTCGGAATGCATCTCTTTAAATAACCTTTAACATGAGTTCAATCATGTTTTTTTTTTTAAACACATATCACTAAGCATGAGTTCAAGCAACATCTTTTTTAAAAAACACATATCATCAAGCATATATTTTCCAGCAAAGCAAAACAACACCCCAAACTCAAGCTATCATGCAAACAAAGAATAAGCATTGATTAATTCAACTTAAACTCCTTCAACAACAACAAAGATATTTAAACAAATTTAGTAGAAAATAGCTTGAAAGAAAGAACGAAACAACTAAGAACCAGAACACTGCCTAATAATAAAAAAAAGAGGCATGAATTGTTAAACATTCCTTGAAAGTGGATAGCAAAACCAATAGCCTACACGATTAAAGATTCTGAGAAGGTCTGCAAAAGATAGAGCAACCTGTAAAACAAACATTTTCAGACACATAAATCCACTTATCAGCCAAATTAGCACCTAAAATCCAGATGAAAAAAGCCACAAACAAACTGTTTTTCCCATATCTCAAGCACCAATCAACCTCAAATGCCTCATCTCAAATAACAATTTTTTTTACAAGGAACAAAACAACGTGAACTTTAACCACAATACTAACAACAAAAAAGGCAACAAACAACGCTACAAATGATCGTTCAATAAAAGTAAAAAAATTAAAGACAACTAAAAGCAGTCAAATCTTAAAAATACAGTAAAAAGACAATGAACAAATTCGGCTTTCACATGAAAGGAAAACGTTGGAAATAAGCATTGAGATGTCTAAACAAACATCTCTGTACCAAGTTTATAACTTGCAACCCAAATTGATTTGAAACTAAAGCCGACGAAAAACAGAGAATGATCTTAAAAAACTGGCCTATGTCCTAGCAGAACACCGGGAAAAAGTTAGGAGCTAGTACACCCAAAAGCAGAGCTTAAAGCATTATATATCTTTGCAGGAAAAAAGGAAAATACATGCCTACCAACATGATAAAAACAAGCAATTGGATGTCACAAAACAAAAGTGATTGTTATGACCAGACATGAAATAGAGTTCTCAAAAAACATTCCAACAAGACAACCCATCACCTACCCAAGTCAGAACTAAATTAACAAATCAGCCCCCTTACTTTGTCTCCACATTTCCAGCTTAAGAAAAAAACTGTACAACACACTGGCAGCAACATGCCAACCTTAACGTGCATTAAATGTTTGTCAGCTAAAACAACTTAGAACCATACTCCTCTTCTCCTTTCATCAGCATGCTGAAACCAACCTACTCTCAACTACCTTAACTGAGACATCCAAATGCATGTCAACACCTTAATTCCTGGAAAAGAAAACGTACCAGCACAGAGAAATGCAAGCAGACCAGTCATGTATAAAGAAGAACTACAAAGAGCCTTTTAATCCATGCCAAGCCACCTAATAAACAAAGCTTCACCGTCAAGTGATATTTTGTAAAAAACAAACCAAAAATTAAATTAATTTTAAAAAAACCAAAACTGGTTAGTGAATCACTGCAACAATAAACAAAATCTGACCAAATTACTAATCACAAATAAACTCACATGCTCTCTCAACCAAATTGGGCGTTGCATTTAATGTAGCATAATGATAACACGTACAATCCAGAAGAAATGACTCCTAAAATCAAGCCAGATTTTCTGGGTTGGTGGCCACATTTCTATTCTCTAAAGCAAAAGAAAACACACCAACGAACAACACATAAAAATAATAGAAAAAAATCAACAAAGCATGTTGTGAAATAGAACAAACTTCTTATGAGAAACACTGTTTGAAGCTACAGTGAATCAACTCAGAATGCACAGTGTTTTCCTTGAAACCAAGACGATGTTCCTCTTGGATAGAGCCACCAGCCAGCCCAGCCTTAAAGCCACACCCAAGCCCATAAAAGCACACACAGTCGAGAACTAACAGCTTAAAAACTCTCATCTCACACCAATAAACCAACAGTGAATAGATCTTCAGGAATTAAAACTTCGCGCGAGAAAACCACACAAAAGCAGACCTTCAAGCGATAAGAATTGCGCCAGTCCACAGTGATTACACTCAGTGGCTACAATGTTTTCTTAAGCCCCTTTAGAATTTTTAATTTTAATTGAGATGGATTTGGAATTGTGAACGTGTTCTTTGGTTTGTTTGTGAGGCGTTCTCTGGTGCGTTTATGCCAGAAAAAAAGAAAGAGATGGGAAAGTTGTAACCTGTAAAAAAAAGACAGGAAGATATATGGCAGGAAGGTTGTCACGTACTCAACAAAACAAATGAAAAAACAGTGAAAGAAAACTGGCCAAAACTTATCGCAATAACAAATTTAAAACGTAAACAATGCAATCCACAGTGATTTTAGACACAATCTACAGTGGTTCACTGATCTCTTTTAGTTTTTTTTAATAATCTTTTGTAAGTTGATGTTGGTAAATTACAAGAAATAATTACATTATTGATGTAGAAATTTTATATTGTCAGTAAATGATGACAAATAATTGTATACATGTTGGTAAATGATAAAAAATAATTGTATTGTTGATATTTCAATCGGTTGTCTAGAATTCTTATTATATGTATTGGCGAACTTGTGAAAATTAGTTGTTCCCCTTATATTTTCCGAGCTTGTTAAGAAACATTGCCAAAATTATGTTATATGATGCATATTGAACAATATCTTTTTTAAAATATTAATATGATGGCATGTTGAATGACATTTTAAAAAAAATATTGATATGGTGATATATTGGATCGATCTAAATTAATATATCAAATATATGACATGGGTCATGAGATCGTGATAACCTTATAGAAATTAAATCAAAATAAAATTTTGAATGTCAATTCCAAATCAACTCAATGTTAAATGACATAATAAAAAATAAATATATTAGATAAAAAAAAACCCTACTCGAGTTATCCTATATTTACCTGCTAAATTTGCAATCCGGATTATGAGATCAAGATAACGCCTTGGAAAGTAAATTGAAAAATATTATGAAATTTAGTTTTCAACTAATCCAACATTGAATGATGAAATAAAAAAATAAATTAAAAATGACAAAAATATAACTCGAGTTAACTCAAGCTAACCTGTTAAACTTGCGACATGGATCATGAGACCGAAATAATTTTTATAAAAATAAATAAAAAAATAAAACTCTATTTCCAACAGATCAAATGTTGAAGGTTAAAATTAAAAAAAAAAATCTCTAAGACTAGGATAACTCCACATAAAGCATATTGAAAAAAAATATATGAAGTTCAATCCTCAAACAACTTAATATTGAATGATAAAACTAAATAAAAAATTATTGAGTTGTTGGAAGGTGAAATTAAGAAAAAAAAATTAATTAAAAATAATTCAAAAAATAAATAGAGTCAACTCGGGTCAACATGTCAAATGCACAATCTGGATAATGAGATCAGGACAACCTCATATAAAAAAAAATAATATGAAACCCGATTTAAAAAGGACCACAAAAAATAACTAAAGTCAACCTGGGTCAACCTGACAAACCCATAATTTGAGTTATGAGATTGATATAACCTCATAAAAAATAAATCGAGAAAATCACATGGCCGAATTTCCAACAAACTCAATGTTGAAAGATGAAATCGAAAAAAAAATCATTTAGAAAAAGCAATCGAAAAAAAAATCAAGTCAATCTGTATTAACCTGTTAAACCTGTGATATGGATTATGAAATCGGAATAAATTCATAAAAAACAAACCGAAAAAACATTATGAAGCCCACTAAATGTTAAAATAGAGAAGAAAAACTAAATCCAAAAAACCGGTATATATCCAATATAAAAAAAAAAATCACAAAGTATAATTTCTAAAATAATTTAATATTAAATAATAAAATAAAATAAAAATAAGTTGTTAAAAAATATATTTTTTTAAAAAACAAAATAATATGTCAATAATTAATGTTTCAAAGTGTCAGTACATTAATTTAGATAGATAATTTACTGTCTTGTTAATCACATGTTCCAAAAATTAGTGCAAAAGTAAAAAGTGCAAAAAGTCGAATTGTTTTAACACAACGAGTTAATGATTTGGTCATGATTGAGTTGACCGAGTTTTAATCAACAAAAATATTTGATTGGATCTATATTCGAAGCAATTCAACTACGAATCCAGCTCTGTTAGAACCAAGACAATTGGGTTTCTAGGTCAATCCTCCCTCTACCTTCTCTTTTACCTTCACCCCATCACCTTCTCCTTGTCAAACTGACGCGTGGCCTGTTTTTCAAAAGATCATATGTGCTAAGAATCTTATGGCAATAATGTGATTCTCGTGAAAAAAAAGCTTAGACGATGATTTTTACGATTTAAAAATGTATTTGAAAAAATTTTAATTTTTTTAATTTTATTTTAAATTAATATTTTTTTAATTTTTTTATATCATTTTGATGCGCTGATATCAAAAATAATTTTTAAAAAATAAAAAAGCATCATCTTAACGCTTTTCCGAATAAAAAATATTTTAAAAAGCAATTGTAACCACACTTTTAAACAAGCTAAGATCCATCTTTCCTAGTAACTGCTGCCAAGTCGCTGGGTACATTCCAGGTTGCATGAGACAACAAGATAAATTTTGCTTTTTTGGATTTTTGTGATAATCAATTTTTTTTCCATGTTTTTGGAAAATAAATTTGAAAATGATATGTATTTAACTAATGATGCCATCCATTGTCTTTTTACAACATGGAAGAAGAAAAAAAAAGTGAATTGCGAAGTATTTAGAGCAGGTTAAGTGTTATAGTAATTATTGTTTTTTAAAATAATTTTTTATTTGAAAATATATTAAAATAATATATATAATTTTTATTTTTTAAAATTTATTTTTAACATCAATATATCAAAAAGATCTAAAAAAAATAATTTAAAGCAAAATTTTCTTAAAAAAAAAATTCATTTATTTTAATGGTGTCTTACATTCATGTATTCAGCCTTGGTTAAAACAAATCTTGTTACATATCTTACTACTACTAAATAAGAACCTGTTAAAAATAAATAAATAAAAAGAAACTATAAAATAAAATTGCAATCTAATGGGTAGCTGGAAAAAAAAAGTGATGGCAAGTACGAACCTGACGGGAAAAACAATAAAAAAATTGTCAAATTTATTTTAAGCTGACGCGTACCTATATCTTAGTTAGATTTTTACTAATTGGCAACGAACTTTCACA
>Ga0307518_10002289_pt1 | contig 14004 bp, 17 predicted proteins | sample 25_EM_MG_FD_203889 | JGI IMG/M metagenome (GOLD analysis project Ga0307518, IMG submission 203889) | Populus trichocarpa ectomycorrhiza microbial communities from riparian zone in the Pacific Northwest, United States - 25_EM | ecosystem: Host-associated > Plants > Roots > Unclassified | place...
TCATGTGATTGTTGGTACTGCCGGCACGCGTCAGTCTGGATTACATGTGTTGAGAGTCTCCATTGTTTTGGTCCACTGTCAATTTCCATATATTCACTGACTTTCAATTTTGACTTCCATCAATTTTCGCCTCCTTCCTTGCCCGTTCTGCTCTCTTCCCATTACCACATCCACTGCACTCTCACCACAGTGTTAACCATCATGTCTGACAACCGCCACCACTCACCTTCCCTGTCTGCGTGCTGTAGTCGCACACATGACGTGTAAGCGGTTGCTGGCTCTGATAACTGATAGTCACACCCTCAATGAACACGACCTGTGTTATATTGAGGGTAGGTGATGGTACAGTAGTAGAGTAGTTAAAGGGTAGTTAGCTTATGTAATTAGCGCCAGCGCTATATATATGGGCACTTCTGCTTATATAAGCGGAAGTGCTACTACACTAGTATAGACCACCTAGTGGTCAGCAGTAAAGGGAGATTACTCCCTTTACACCCTCCCCTTATAGAGTCCGTCCAAGGACTCTTGTAACGACGCGCGGGGGTTATCTCGCGTAGTAGTAAATGGAAGCCATGTATATTATAATGGGCGCAAAAATAATCAACAGAATGTGTACCTAACTGACAGAGGCCCGAAGCGAGAAGGAAACAGAAAAGAAATACAAAAGGAACAAATAAAGAAGTGACCAGTTGAAGGTCACGACACCCTTCAACGAGAGGGTTGTGCCTCTCTGATGATGGTAACACGACCGGTTGGCAGTCACATCGTCGCGTCAGGGCGACTCTTCGTTTCAGTGAGAGGGTTGCGCCTCTCGGGATGACCAGTCACTCTCCAGGTCAGTCCTACATCTGCGATGGACCAGAGTGGTCGACGTCCATCTGGTCCCCCAGAGGGTTCCACGGTGGGCCAGGGTCATCATCACCCCAGGAGTCCTCGCCGAAGCTGTCGTATTCCTCTTCTTCATCAGAGGGTAGCGTCTTGCGGCGGCTACAATGCTTCTTTTTTTGTTTGGGGGCCAGGTACCCCACCACCACGTCAATTCCCATGAGGGAGAGGGTATCGCCAGGGTGAGACTCTATGTCTCGAAAGTCAGTTGGCCTCTCTGCTTGTTCCGCCCTGTCTTCGTAGTATTCGAGGGACCGCTCGAGTCCCTCCAGTGCAGTCTCCGCAACTGCGAGCTCCGAGCTTATTTCGACGTCGGGCTCCCGTCCAGCTGTGTTGTCCTGCAGCGCTGCTACCGCCCACTCATGCAGGTCATCAGCCTCTTGGAAGCTGAGGCCATTCTGGGCGAGGTGCCCAGCAACTGTGAATGGAGACGGCGCCTTGTTGGTCGATTCAGACCAAGGGGACGTGCGACCTGGCACGATTATCCACCCCTCTCGCTCGACGATAGCTCTGTACCGTCCCAGGACCACAAACAGCCGTGCGAAGCTGCGGCGCCAACCATTACGGTTGGAATCATACTGGAAACGAGGGGCGAAGTACCCCTCGAGGATGAATCCTCTGAGCCTCTGATCAGTCGGGGGCTCTTGGTGCTTGGGGTCAGTCTTTTTATGAACCCCAGCAAATTTCTTTGCGCAGCCGGCGCGACTCAATCAGTGGATGAAGTCGCGCCATTCCATGATCTCGTCTCCCCAGCTGGGAGCTCCCTTTGGCAGTCCATCGTGCCTGTGGGTGGTGTGATTCCTCCGTGTTAGGATCAACGGAGGTATGGTCGTTGGCAGTGATTGCCGGCTGGAGGACATCACTCCGAATGAGTGAGTACGCGCTTTGGCAGGGGCCGGCGCTGACGACGATGAGGCGGCAGGGGGTCGTGCCACCTCAGGAGCACAAGGGAGTGACAATGAGGCGGCGGATTGTGCCGCCTCAGGGGCTGGGGGTAGCGACAATGAGGTAGCGGAGGGTTGTGCTGTCTCGGGGGCAGACGGCAGTGACGACGAGGCAGCAGAGGGTTGTGCTGCCTCAGGGGTGGAGGGAGGAGGTTGGGATGTGGCCTCAGAGGGCTGTTCTCCTTCTGTACGGCTGTTTCCTCGCTCAGCCCGTTTCGCCTGCTTGTATCCCTCGCGCTTGCTCTTTCCACAAGCCAACGCCCATGCAGGGGGGTGCCAGTGCTTGAATGCATGACTCATCACGCTATTTTTGAGGGGCTTGGCCCTCGTACGACGGTCTGTATCCGCCATGTATCAATTGAGCCAAGCTATAAATTTTTGCCCGAACTTAGTGTTGGCCGAGTCGCTCTCCTCCGACTCCTTCGCTACTCGGGCGTAGAACTCATCGAGTTCGGTGGTGGTGTTGAGCAGGCGCACTGCTCCTGGCCATATGGCACCAGTGATCGGGGGTGCGATGCCACGGCAGATGTTTCTGAGGACGTTCTCCCTGTGGGGGTCCTCGAATTGGTACAGACAGTCGTTAAACTGTATGTGCAGGTATTTAGTGCCGTCCAGCAGCACGTTTACTCGGTTGGGGATTTCTCCCCAACCAAGTAGAGGGAACATTGTTTCCTCGGGGTTTTTGAGCCATCCTGCCAACGAGGACCTGGATGGCTCAGCGACGTCGACGTCCATGGCGCTGAAGATGGTGCCCGGCGAGTTAGGACGGAAGCAGGTACGCTCTGGGGATCGTGATCGCGACCGAGAACGGCATTCTCCAGAGTATGATGCGGGTGTTACCCCGCTCCCTCCCCCTGGAGAAATGAGACGTTCCTCCAAGGGTCGACTGGACGGGCCGAGGGGATGTACATTGAGAGCAGGCGAGCCTGCTCGAATGCAGCGGAGGTCTGCTGCTGCGAGAAGGTGGAGGCCTTCTCTGCCTCTTCAGCGCGCCTGTGCCAATAGTCGCGTTCGCGACGCATCGACGCAAGGTCGTCCTCGAGGCCGGACATGTGGGTGCTCCATCCAAAGACGCACGCGAGGCACCGTAGGCAGTCCTCATGTGCTCCCATGATGGAAGACGTCTCCAGGACAATGTCCAGAGAGACATGTTTCTGGTACTCCAGACACGTGGGACACCGGTGGTCTCGGTCATGGAGCAGGAGACCAGTAGTGGTGGCACACCACCGGTCGGGGGAAGGAGAAGTGTTGTGTGCTTTTACACGCCGACGCTTCTCGTGTCGCCCTTCGCGAGAAGGGGAACGAGAACGACGAGGGGAGGGCGAATGTGGCGCCCTCCTCTTGTCAGAACGACGACGAGCCCGGTCCTGGTGGGACATGGGCTTGTCAGAGGATTCGTCTGCGTGGCTACGACACGCAGACGGGGAAGGTGAACGGCGGCGGTTGTCAGACATGATACTTATTGAAGTGGTGAGGATGCAGTGGATGTGGTAATGGGAAGAGAGCAGGACGGGCGAGGGATGAGGCAAAAATTGATGGAAGTCAAAATTGAAAGTCAGCGAACATATGGAAATTGACAGTGGACCGAAACAATGGAGACTCTCGACATGTGTAATCCAGACCGATGCGTGCCAGCGGTACCAACGATCACATGAGGTAACTGTGAGAGTTCCACAGTTGTTCGCTTCGTCGCTGCTTTCTAGACTACCATGTAGTCATTCGCGCATGCTACACGTGCGCTGACTGCCCTTGGGCAGTTGTTGTACTGACTGAGCTCCATGGAGCTCAAGATAATCATCCAACGTTTCAAGGTCCCTGCAGTGTGCGTGCGGCTCCCAAGTAGAGTCGCCCAGGTTCCATTTTACCAAGAATTCGACTTTGTTGCCCACCCAACAGTGGGCGGTTATTTCATCGACGAGCCATTTGGCGTCGTCTGGATTGCCCATGTCGTAGAAGGCTTGGGCGTCCCGCTTCAGGAAGAGCCTATCGTTGTTGGGCTCGTGCTGCCTCAGCAAGTTGACGTGGAAGGTAGGGTGTATTCGTCGATCTCTGAGCTGCTGAGGCAGCTCGATAGTATAATTATCCGTCGTCGGATTACTCGCGACGACTCTCATTGGTCCAATGTACTTGGGCAAGAGCTTTCGAGCTCGTCCCTTAGGCAAGGTAAGATTTTTGGTAGATAGATACACTAACTCCCCCACATCCAGTGTCGGGGGATCCTTCCTCTTTTTATTAGCGTGATGCGTTTGTATCACGCGGCTCTCAATGATGGCATCAAGGGCCATCGCTAGGTTGTCCCGCGCCTGGCGGACGAATCCTTGGACGCCAGGCGCCGTCTTTGGAGCACTTCCGTGCTCGAGTTGTGCCATTCGAGGCATATACCCGTATGTGAGCTCGAAGGGTGCGAACCCAGTTGATCCACTTACGCTCGAGTTGATCGCGAACTCAACCATGGGTACCTTCTCAATCCAGTCCTTCTGATCTGGCGAGATCATGCTGCGCAGGATCTGCGCGATTGTCCTGATCGAGCGTTCAGACGCTCCGTCCGTTTGGGGGTGAAATGCTGTTGACATCAGGAGTTTTACTCTGAGAAGTCAATGCATTTCTCTCCAAAATTGCGACGTGAACTTGGTGTCTCGGTCAGAGACGATTGTCTCAGGTAGCCCATGTAAACAGACAATTTCTTTCACAAAGAGCCATGCTAATTGTGAGGCTCGGATAGTCGTAGTCACTGGCACCAAGTGGACCAGTGAAGTCATGCAACAGAGCACAACCCACAAATAGTCGTGCTTGCCTTGTTCAGGGAACGGTCCCACGAAATCCATCGCGATGGAATTCCAGGGTCTTCGGGGAATCGGCAGAGAATGTAGCAGCCCCGCTGGTTTCTCGTTGCTCGTCTTCGTTGTCTGGCAAACAGGGCACAATCGACAGAATTGATCTACTTCCTTGCCAAGTCCTGGCCACCAGTACCACCTGCGGATATAATCTGCCATTCGCAGTGTGCCTAAGTGTCCCAACACCTTGTGTGCGTGATTGATGATACATGCAGTCATCGAGTCCCCCTTCCATCACGTTCGTGGAACGCAGAGGACTCTTTCTCCTCCACTGTTCACAGCGTGGATCAGTCCGCTGTCCATGCTGAACGTGGGGTGATGTTTTGGCTTCTCAGCCACTTTTGCAAGTACCGGGTCGTCCTTATATCCGGTTCTTACAGCTTCCATGAAGCTGTCTTGCTGGTGGAAGTGAGTGCGGGTGGCAGGCGATTGCCCCGCGGATTCGAGTAGAGTGAGATCTTCACTCGTGCGTGCGGGAGCTGTTCTCTCCCTACTCGGTTCTGCGTGTTCACGCAATTCTGCTGCTTCGATATGGCGGTCCTCTTGCTTCCCACGCAGTCTATTGCTGCGCCTCACGTCGTCTTGACTTGCTCTCATTGAGGCAAGTCGTAGTTCCCTTAGTCGATCTTGGGGGAGGTCATCCCCCTCTGGGTCGAGCCTCACGTCTGCGTTTGCCCAATCGACACATTCGTTCTGGACTCCCTCGCCTCCTTCCATCTCGTAGTAACGGGATAGGCAGTCGGCAACTTTGTTTTCGACTCCTTTCACGTAGACGATTTCTGCGTTGAATTGGGACAGGTCATCCGTCCATCGGATCTGTTGGCTCGACAGTTGTTGTTGAGTGGAGAGGTACTTCAGTGCCTCGTGGTCAGTAACGATTTTGAATGGGAATCCGAGGAGTTTATCCTCCCATTTGAGAAGCGCTTCGAGTATTGCAAGCGTTTCTCGCTCGAACATCTGATAGTTATGTTGGGCGTCTGTTAGTTTCTTCAACATGAACCCAGCCGGGTGGCATGTCTTCCAGTCTTCTCCCTGTCCGTAGAGTGTGCCCACTCCGTACAAGGATGCATCGCATATGAGCCAAATCGGCTCATCCGAGGCAGGGTTTATCAGCCTCAGTATTGGATATTTGCATGCGAGGTCCTTGATCGCTTGGAAACATTGATCATGGATTTCTCGCCAGAGGAAAGGGTGACCATTCCTCTGGATGCCCATGAGCGGTGTGGTGTATGCCAACACATCTGGCATGAACTGTGCCAGGTACTCAACAAGTCCAACAAATCATTGTACCTCGTTCAGGTTGCGAGGCTTCCTCCACTCGCGTATCCTCGCCATTTTTTCTGTGTCTGCGTGGACACCATGCTCATCGATCATGTGCCCGAGGCAATCGAGCTTTTCTGCATACAAGTCGCATTTTTCACGCTCGAGATAGAATTCCGCCTTCGTTAAGGCATCGAGCACGAGTCACAAATGCCTCTCGTGCTCTTCGAGCGTGTTGCTAAACATGAATATATCATTGAGATATACATGGACGAACCGTCCAATGTACTCTCGCAGTACCACTGTCATGAGTCGCTGGAATGTGGCAGGGGCATTGCAGTCTCCTTGCTGCATGACCTGACTCAGGAATGTACCGAAGATGGTCAAAAAGGCTGTTTTCTTAACGTCCTCTGGCTCCACGCGTACCTGTTCATACGCGTTGGATAAATCTATCTTCGAGCGATATCTCACTCTCGCGACGTCCATCCTGATCTGATCTTGGTCAGGGAATGGGGTCACGTCCTTGACTGTGTTGTTGTTGCGCTTCCTGCAATCAATCATGGTCCTTAATTTTCCCATCTTCTTCGGGATGCATAGCATCAGTGCTGCCTGCCACACGCTAGCCATGATCCACCACTTTGCATTTGTGTAGAGTTGGATCTTCTCTGCCAGCTGTGGCTTCAGAGAGTCTGGGCAGCGTGGCAGGTGGTAGGCATACTGCTTCCCCTCGTCAACCAGGGGTATCCGATGATTTACTTCGCGGAGTGGGGGCAGCTTTGCCACTACTCCGCCCAATTGATTCTTGTATTCGCTTAATATCCTATCGCGCAGTCGTGGGATATCGTTGTCTGCGAGTTTCTTTGCGTTCATCGCGGCGAGTTGTGGGGGCAACTCTAGTTTTCCAGTGGGGGAAGAATGCTTCCCGCGCGTCCCTCCCCCTGCCACGAATTGGGCGTCACGCTCATTTCAGTCTCCACTGAATTCGCGATCGAGTGACCCTTGATCCGGAGTGTATCCTCGCCAAAATCGAGGCACACTCGGTGAAGTCTCAGGAACGGCAGACCTATTATACAGTCATACCGGTCAATATTGGCGACATCAAAATATGTGTCATGGGTGACATGTCCCAAGCGCACTGGTACATGCATGCCGTGGGTGATGGTCGAGCGACTACCGACGCACCTGAGTTGCAACAGTAGCTGGGACTCCAGCGTGAACGTAGCCAGTTTAGCTACGGTCACAAATGCAGGGCTGACGAAATTTGTCGTACTGCCGGTGTTGACCATCGTCAACACTTCGCAGCCGTTGACCTTTGCTCGCACTATGAAGCAGGTGCGCAGGTGGAAGGGTACCACTGGCCTAGGGCCAGGTGGGCCTGTCACTGCGTTCATGTGCATTGCATATTGAAATGCACAGTCTGTAGCTTCATCCTTTACTGGCCGTATTGCCATCATTCGAGGAGCGACTCTGTTTGCTAGTTCCTCATCTGGAGGCGGGTTTCGAAGCCTGATCGCCTCGTACTCGCCGAGTACATATGGTCCGTCAGGAATAATGTTTCGATCTGGCTGGATATACACCGTATGCTCCCCACTGGCAGACATGCGTGCTCTGCCAAGCCAGCAGTCAAGTGTGCGGAGCCCCTCCACTGTTTGAAGGAGCTCGAATTGCGACTGCTCTGTGCGTCGACTGACACGTTGGAGTGTCGCCCACATGTCCTGCAATGGATGTCCAGCAAAGTCGACCCGCGCTGAAGTCCTGGCGAGAGCCGTGCGCAGGTCCTCTGTGGTGTCCTCCGGTTGTTCCTGTGTGCCGTCTCTCGGGGCACTCAGCACCTGGAGTGCGCGGCTGATTAGACTGCGCACTCAGTTTGTACTCCGTCAGATTATTGCAGCCTGCGGGTCACCCAGCAGGCTGCACTCGAATATCCGTGCTACCGATTCGAGTTGATTGAGAGGTTCGTTGGTGGCCTCGAGCCGTTCTTGCACGAGACCCACAAACACCACTCCCGTCTCTGGGATGGTGTGTTCACGAGCCATCCATCCATTGTCATATGCCCTCCGAGCACTTCGGCTAGGAAATGCTCGTGCTGCCTCCAAGCCTGGATCTTCCTCGAGCTCGGATGCGATGACGTGCTGTTGATATAAGCGACACGCGAGGCATTCGCCATGGTGGGTGAACCTGAATTGTTCGTCCCACTCCCATCGAGGGTTCGCGTTGGTGGCTGGCATTGCGATGTTTTCCATCGCGTTGATCACTCCCCAGTTGCTGATTCCTCCGTCGGCAGCTACATTTACTGGAGCATCTACATGCTCGTGTCCCTGTCCAGGGACTGGGACCTCCAGTAGGTCGTTGATGTCATCCCCGTGGTAGCCATTTTCGCGGGGTTCAACATTCGTGAGTGCAGGTACAGGGGCCGCAGTCTGTGCCTCCTCGCGGGCCGACTCATCATCGCTGTCAGCCTCATACCGTTCGATGCAGACGTCCATCCCGTCTCGTGCAGTCATAGACGAGCAATATACGATCTCCTCGTCATGAGGGTTGTGGGTGTACATCCTCCCGAGACACGCGATGGGTTCTCCATCGCTGTCTCCGTCATCGTCATATATGTCGACGACGTCTCCTTCATCACTCGAGTACTGGGGCCATCTACTGGGTCCCCCTCATCATCACTCTCCGGTGACGGATCTTGGTCGTCCATGACGCCATGAGCAGTATCATCCTGCTCGCCAATGTCTTCAGCGGTGTCAGGCTCTTGTACGTCCGCTGCAAATAATCGGGCCTTTTCTTCGGTTTGGGGCAGCGGTCTGCAAATTGCCCCACTTCACCGCAGTTGAAACATCCCCTTCCACGAGAATGTCCCTCTCACTTTCCCTGAGGCTCCACCTCCTCTATTGTAGGTGCCTCGGCCGGCGTCCCTTGTCCCAGGCCGCTGGCCATCTGTTTGCTGCTGTCTCGCATTGGACAGTGCTTTCTTATACAGCACGTTTCCCCTGCGGAAGTACTTGTGCCCATTGCCAGAGTTCTCAGGACTCGACTTTTCTTTTGCAGGAACACCTGCGCCGGTCCCTCTAAATGAACTCTTCACCGCCTGAGTTCGAGAGTGATTGCTGATCATCTTCAGTGCACTCTCCATCTTCTGAACCTCAGCCAGGATTTGTTCCATGGCCGAGTGTTCCACGGAAATTCCGCGTGCCTTCACGACTCCTTCCGCCAATGATAACGGGAGACCATTGATGAACTTCCTTCTCATGGAGTAGTCATCCAGTGGTTGGACCATCCTAGCCGCACGACGTCTCATATCATTGTAAAACGCGAGGGCCCCTCGCTCGGAGGAGTACCTCGTCTTGTTGTACTTCTCAGCTGCATTCTGAGCGGATGCTTCGTGAATAAATCGCACGAAAAGTGCGCAAACAAGATCTTCAAACGTCCAGTGTCGGATTGTACGATCCGGACTCTCGACTTCCTGATCAAACCATTGACCTGCTAGGTCCTCCAGACAGGCACCCGCGTACATGACTCTGTCTCCATCGCGGATGGGGCCTGTCACTTTGTAAATTCTGAACCAGCGTAAAATCTGGTTCACCCATTCGTCAAAGATGTCGATGTTGTCCTGGCCCTTATAAGCTTTGGGCTGGGATATTTTCATTGACTTTACTTCCGGACCTGCTGGGTCGCCAGGCTGACTGACGGCTTCATATACGCGTTGCCTGTATCGGTCGAGCAGAGTGCCTGTATAGCCACTCATTCCAGGAGTCAGCCCCCGAGTCTGGGCTGTATAACTCGGTTGGTTAAATCGCTCAGGGCGATTTGGTGTTCGCGCCGAGCACGCTTCTCTGTGCTCGCGACGATGTCTTCTATCATCGTCTGAGGAGTCGGTTCCTCCTCCTCCTGGTCCTCCCCCTCCTGGTCCTCCTCCTCCCCTTCCTGGGGGTGGCAGAGGCGGAAGGTTCTGGTACCTTTGGCCAAACGAGCCTTGCTCGTATCGAGGGACTCCCCTCGCTTTTTTGCGACCTTCGCGCCGAGCCAAGTGGGGTGGAATGTCTCGCGAGCGGGCGTCTCTTGATGCCCCGTCATTTTCTGGCTGTTGAGTGTTCAATGTCACTCGTCTCCCACCCGTCCCGTGAGTGGGAGTGTTGAAGACGGAGAAGCGGTCTTGCTCCTCGTCGTTGTCGATTTCGCTCTTTACAGTGAATCTCGGTGTCGGGCTATTCGAGAATACATCCCCATGCGCTGTGTTCTCATTTTGAGGGTCTGTTAGGAGGGCTACCCAGAGGCTGTCGAACATAGCCACCTGGTCTCCTCCTGGGACCAACCCATGGTTGTAGTCCCTTTCCTCGCGGGGTGTGTTTCACCAGTCCTCAGCGAACATTCCCATCAACTCCCACATGGACTCCTGAACCTCACTGTAACAGGGAGGGTATGGTCCTTGAGAGAATGGGGTGGCAAAATAGAAAGCACAACGAAGCTCATGAAGTCGTGTTTCCCGCTCTCCCATGACTGGTGTGCTCACCAGCAGGCTAATTCCCGTCATTGGCGTGCTCGCCGGCAGACTGGTCAGAGGACTTCCTGTCCTCGTAGCACTCCTTGAGGTCGTTGACCTCAGCTCAGGCATCTCATATATGTTGTCGAGACCACCGGTCTCCTCACGAGCAAGTGCTCTGTTCACTTCCTCTAGGCGAACTTGCCTCGTACCGCCGTCAGTGGTGTTGGGCGCTCGGTTGCCATGGGAAAAATTTTCACGAGCCCTTTCGGGCTCACCAGACCTTGTGGCGCTCCTCAAGGTCATCCTGCACGTTGTCGCGCTAGTACCTATGACACTCATGTCCAGGTTGTTCAAAAAATGTAAGTGGTTGCTGGCTCTGATAACTGATAGTCACACCCTCAATGAACACGACCTGTGTTATATTGAGGGTAGGTGATGGTACAGTAGTAGAGTAGTTAAAGGGTAGTTAGCTTATGTAATTAGCACCAGCGCTATATATATGGGCACTTCTGCTTATGTAAGCAGAAGCGCTACTACACTAGTATAGACCACCTAGTGGTCAGCAGTAAAGGGAGATTACTCCCTTTACATGACGCCTTTGACGAGCCCATGTCCCACCAGGACTGGGCTCATCGTCGTTCTGACAAGAGGAGGGTGCCACGTTTGCCCTCCCCTCATCGTTCTTGTCCCCCTTCTCATGAAGGGCGACATGAGAAACGTCAGCGTGTAACAGCACGCAATGCTTCTCCTTCCCCCAACCAGTGGTGTGCTACCACTACCGGTCTTCTACTCCATGGCAAGGACCACTAGTGCCCCACGTGCTTGGAGTACCAAAAGCACGTCTCCCTGGACATTGTCCTGGAGATGTCATCCATCATGGATGTGTGTGAAGACTGCCTACGGTGCCTCGCATGCATCTTTGGGTGGAATGCCCGCATGTCTGGCCTCGAGGACGACCTTGCATCGATGTGTCGTAAATGCGACTATTGGTGCAAGTGTGCTGAAGAGGCAGAGAAGGCCTCCACCTTCTTGCAGCAGCAGACCTCTGCTGCATTTGAGCAGGTGAGCCTGCTCTCAATGTACATCCCTTCAGCCTGTCCAGTCAACCCTTGGAGGAACGTCTCGTTTCTCCAGGGGGAGGGAGCGGGGTAACACCTGCATCATACTCTGGAGAATGCCGTTCTCAATTGTGATTGCAATCCCCAGGTCGTACCTGCTTCTGTCCTAACTCGCCAGGCACCATCTTCGGCACCATGTACGTTGATGTTGCTGAGCCATCCAGGTCCTCATTGGCAGGACGGCTCAAAAACCCAGAGGAAACAATGTTTCCTCTACTTGGCCAGGGAGAAATCCCTAACCAAGTAAACGTGCTGCTGGACAGCACCAAATACCTACATGTACAGTTCAACGACTGTCTGTACCAGTTTGAGGACCCCCACAGGGAGAACGTCCTCAGAAACATTCATTGAGGCATCGCACCCCTGATCACCAGTGCCATCTGGCCAGGAGCAGTATGCCTGCTCAATACAACCACTGAACTCAACAAGTTCTACGCCCGAGTTGTGAAGGAGTCAGAAGAGAGCGACTCGCCCAACACTAGATTTGGGAAAAAATTCATAGCTTGGCTCAATTGATACATGGCAGATACAGACCATCATACAAGGGTCAAGCCCCTCAAAAATAGTGTGATGAGTCACACATTCAAGCACTTGCACCCCCCCGCATGGGCCTCGGCTTGTGGAAAGAGCAAGCACAAGGGATACAAGCAGGCGAAACAGGCTGAGCAAGGAAACAGTCACACAGAAGTGGAGCAACCCTCTGAGGCCACATCCTAGCCTCCTCCTCCTGCCCCCGAGGTTGTACAACCCTCCATAGCCTCGTCATCACTACCCTCAGCCACTGAGGCAGCACAGCCCACTGTCTCGTCATCATTCCCCTGTGCTCCTGAGGTGGCACAACCCCCTGCTGCCTTGTCGTTGCCAGCGCTGGCCCCTGCCAAAGCGTGCACTCGCTCATTCAGAGTGATGTCCTCCAGCCGGCAACCCCTGCCAACAACCGTACCTCCGTTGATATCCTAACACAGAGGAATTGCACCACCCACCAGCACGACAGACTGCCAAAGGGAGCTCCTGGCTGGGGAGACGAGATCGCGGAACGGCATGACTTCATCCACTGATTGAGTTGCGCCGGCTGCGCAAAGAAATTTGCTGGGGTTCATAAAAAGACTGACCCCAAGCACCAAGAGCCCCTGACTGATCAGAGGCTCAGAGGATTCATCCTCGAGGGGTACTTTGCCCCTCGTTTCCAGTATGATTCCAACCGTAATGGTTGGCACTGCAGCTTCACATGGCTGTTCGTGGTGCTGGGATGGTACAGAGCTATTGTCAAGTGAGAGGGGTGGATAATTGTGCCAGGTCGCACATCCCCTTGGTCTGAATCGACCAACAAGGCGCCATCTCCATTCGCAGTTGCTGGGCACCTCGCCCAGAATGGCTTCAGCTTCCAAGAGGCTGATGACCTGCATGAGTGGGTGGTAGCGGCGCTGCAGGACAATGCAGCTGGACGAGAGCCTGACATCAAAATAAGCTCAGAGCTCGCAGTTGCAGAGACTGCACTGGAGGGACTTGAGCAGTCCCTCGAATACTACGAAGACAGGGCGGAACAAGCGGAGAGGCCGACCGACTTTCGAGACATAGAGTCTCACCCTGTCAAGCACCTACGATCTCCGCCTTGCTTCTGGGTGCTACTCTGATGAAAAGGAGGACAAGTCCGATGGGAGGAGGTGCAACTCCGAAAGGAGGAGATGCAAGTCTGATGTAGAGGAGGACAAGTCCTACAGGGGAGGAGTTCAGCACCTGAAGAAGAGGAAGGAAGACGTAGGGGGTGAGGGCATCAGCTTCAGCTTATGTGCTGCGCCCTTGGACAGGCTCAGCCCTCGTATTTCGGAGGAGCGGAGTTACAACGGAGGAGGAGGAGTAGGAGTAGGAGTAGGAGTAGGAGTAGGAGTAGGAGTTGAGTCAGAGGAGGAGGAACTTAGAGTCAGGCAGAAGCAAGATGAGGACGGGGCTTTGTTGATATTTGTACTAAGGTACAAGGTGATACACAGAGACTTATATACTAACTGAAAGGACAGGATCCTTGTGATAAGAACAAGACATGTGAAAGGCAGAGTAGGAGAAACACATGAGAGGAGGAAACACATGAAAAGGGTAAATACATGGAAGGAGTAAGTAGCAACAGGGTGACAAGTAAGTAACAGGAAGGAAACAGGGTATGTACCTGAAGGTATGACAGAAGCAGGCCAGATGGACTGGAGGAACAGAGTAGGAGTTCGGAGGAGAAACGTCAGAGTTGGTAGGAGATACGTTGGAGCTAATAGGAGATACGTTGGAGCTAATAGGAGATACGTTGGAGCTAATAGGAGATACGTTGGAGCTAATAGGAGATACATCGAAGTTGGTAGGAGATGCGTCAGAGCAAAGAGGAAATGCATTGGAGCAAGTAGGAGATGTGTCGGAGTTGGCATGGATGTGACAGTATCCCCCCCTTAGGGCCTGAACCCTTGAAGGCCATAGGCAAGCCCTTAGGATGAAACAAG
>Ga0307518_10002290_pt1 | contig 14004 bp, 11 predicted proteins | sample 25_EM_MG_FD_203889 | JGI IMG/M metagenome (GOLD analysis project Ga0307518, IMG submission 203889) | Populus trichocarpa ectomycorrhiza microbial communities from riparian zone in the Pacific Northwest, United States - 25_EM | ecosystem: Host-associated > Plants > Roots > Unclassified | place...
ATAAAAGCAATGCTTCCAATTAAAAAACACTCATTTGACTAAGATAAACAAAAATTGTGTTAATATAAAAATCTATCTTCATGAAAAAACACTCCAAACAATTACATGTTTGAGTATAATGACGTTGCTAAAGAATTTTATAGAATTTTATGAAACTTGAAAATTTTATTTATATTTTTTACAATATAGCATGGATATACAAATTACTCATGCATTGTATATTATAGTTATTAAACTTGATTTGTTCGTGATTTATTAAACTTATGACCCAAAACTTGACTTGAATTTAATTTCAATTTAAGTTGACTCTTTCAAACTTGATTAATTCAGTGAATAGATTCATGATAAATTGAGTCAATAATAATTATTATTAAAAAAAATAATATTATTTTGATAAATAAAACTAACCCTGGATGACCGACAACTTATGAGTTGAACCAATGATAAAAATGATCTATACCTTTTTCTTGCTGAGACCCTGAACTGAACCCAATAACTATGGTACTTGCTATAAAAGCTTGGAGGTTTTCACTCTTCACAGAACTTATTGGCTCCTCTTCTTGCATCATAGCCAAGCAACCTTTCGTTGTTGCAAACGAAAACCAACATAATTGGGGACCATAGGCTCCAATCTAAAACTTTATACTCAGAAATCTTGTCCGCACAAATTCTGTCTGAGAACAGTTCAATTGTAGCCTTGAAGGAGTATGCTCGTTGGCGCAGCCTAATGGCTCCATCAAGAACATGTAAGATACGGATATAACCATCTAGGTGGTGACTCAGTGGTAAGAGCTTGAGACCAAAAGGTTTGCTTTCTCTGTGGTCTCAGGTTCGAGCCCTGTGGTTGTTCATATGATGGCCACTGGAGGCTTACATGGTCGTTAACTTCAGGGTCCGTGAGATTAGTCGAGGTGCGCGCAAGCTGGCCCGGACACCCACGTTAAACTAAAAAAAAAAAAAGATACGGATATGAAATGGGAAATGCTCACTCTTGCAATTCAATTATCAGATTAGATAGTAAAACTAAAGTTCTCGTAAATATCAAACCATCTCAATTCAAAAGCTTAAACGATTAGATAAAGTTTTAAGATATAATTTATATTATTCTCTAATACACACCCCTCAAGTGAAAGCTATTTGGGCTTGAAACTTGCACAGACCCATATTATTTTGTGCTTGATTTTTATCAAATAAATGAGGGTGGTGAGATTCGAATTCATGATCACTTGGTCATTAAAGCTCTGATACTATGTCAAAAAACCATCTTAACCCAAAAATTTTAGTTGTTAGGTAAAGTCTCAAGATATGATTTATATTATTTTCTAACAATAAATCTCTTAACTTTGATATGAATAACTTATATCTAATTAGATTGAAAAATAGATTTAATTTTAGTATGCTAAAATTGGCTTGAAAATATTATGGCCATAAACAAAGAAAGATGCAAAGTTGTTTGTGATTCATCTAATGTATCGTGGAAAAGGACAATATTCTAGGCCTTGGAATGCTTTGGAGGGGGAAAGAGGAGCCCAATGTCGGAATTAAAATAAAACAATTGACCAAGTTTTATTTAGGTAGATCAAGAAATAGGTTAATTTAAATTTTTAATTAGATTAGAAAGATTAATTTTTTTCCTAGTTTCTCTTCAATTCAAACTAGTCCAGATCTTGAAACGGTAAGTCCTAGTCAATTTCTAGTTGATTTGTTTTTTATTGTAGTGCTACTAATAATATTTTACTTTTTAATGGTTGATAATTTAATTATTTTTAGTTAGAATTTTCATTTTTAATTTATAAAATTAATTTTAAACTAGCATCTAAACAAAACTTGAGCACTAGGTTTTACTTTTTGTGGAGGATTAAACTTCTCAATTACAAAATCAAAATCACTAGCCCTTTAATCACTCATCTTGCTCCACAAGTCAAAACCCCAAAAAAAAGAGCCTTTTTTCAAACAGTCTCCAACTCAAACTCTAACAAGTAAAATCCTCTGCCCTATTAAAATTTTTAAACTCTCTCTCTTGTAATTCTTATAGGTGCGCAGGTTAACTCCATTTGACACCTCCGTTCATTCTAGCCTCGACCACACCAAAAAAACTCAAAAACTACACCATACTCCATCTCCCAAAATCCAATCACACACGCAAAACCACCACCACCACCTTCACCTTCACCTTCGTTCTCTCTCTCTCTCTCTAAATAATAACACACTCTCTCTCTACAAATCTCCGAAACCCTAGGGTTTGTAAGGTTTCAGTCACAGTCTCTTTGTCTCTCCGGATCCAGAATCAATGGCGGAGGAACCAGGATCGCAGTCGGTACCTTCACAATCGCAACCGCCGCAGTCATCATCGGCGGCGCCGCTAGGATCTTCGGTGATACCGATAGTGAACAAGTTACAGGATATATTTGCTCAGTTAGGTAGTCAATCGACGATTGAGCTGCCGCAGGTGGCAGTTGTAGGGAGTCAAAGTAGTGGGAAATCGAGTGTTTTGGAAGCACTTGTTGGTAGAGATTTCTTGCCACGTGGAAACGAAATCTGTACGCGGCGGCCGCTGGTTTTGCAGTTATTGCAGACTAAAAGGAAAGGTGATGGCTGTGGTGAAGAGGAGTGGGGAGAGTTCTTGCATTTGCCTGGGAAACGGTTTTATGATTTTTCCGAGATCCGGAGCGAAATTCAGGTGCGGATTTGGTGGATTAGTGAGAATTTGTGGTTCATTTTTGCATGTTTTATGAACTTAATTATTCGAGGTTTATTTTGTGTTGTTTTTGTAATTAGTGATTAACGAAGAGAAATTGTAGAGAAATAAAGGCGTCTGATTTGTTCATTTGACGAGTTTGTTTGTTCGGTTAGGCTATTATAACTGTTTCAGAGTTGAATATCAATTTTGTGCTTGATTGTGACTATTAGTAGTGTTTAATAGTTTGATTTTCGAGATGTTTTTGTGTGCTTGTGTGTTTGTAATTAGTGATAGTTGGAGAGAAAGATTGGAGAAACTAAGGGACGATTTTGTTGGACGAGTAGGCTTATATGTTATGGAGCGCTTATGGTTGTATTGCTATTTTTGTAATAGTTGAACAAAAATATAGAGAAATTAAGGTGTGGATTTGTTGGATGAATGATTATATGTGTCTGATTAGGGTATTGCAAATGTTTTAAAAGACTAAATTTGAGTTTGGTTTCCTGCATGTGTGCATGCACTCTTGCAGGTTTTTTGTTTAGTAATAGTTGAACAGAGGTGTAAAAAATGGGAGAAGTTCAACGTGTAGTTAAATTTAGAGTTTGGTTTAGCAATTCAGTTGTTAATAGTTGAAGGAAAAGTGTAGAGGAAAAAATTGAGTAATTTTTAGTTGGTGTTTTGGGAGTGTATGGATGGGGAGGAAATTTGAATTTGTTAACTGTTATATTGTGATTTGTTTTGGTTCTTTAGTGTTTGGGAGGTGTGATTTTGCGTGACTGATTTTATTGAGTGTAGCTAATGATGTATTTGGTTGAGTTAGGTAGGTGAATGGTTAAGTGATTGAAGAAATTGTTACTGGGATTTTTTTTTGAATTTTTGGAAGGTGGGGAGGGCGAGTAGGAAAAAACTATTGCTTGTTTTTCTGAAAATGATTTCTTTTGTTTGGTGACTTTGTTAAATTTACATATTTTTTTCTTTTGAAGTGATATTGGAGTTATTTTGTGTTGTTTATGTTTCCTGAGCCACAGTAGAGGTGCACATAGGGATTGAGCATGTGACTTTTTTTTTTTATTATTATTATTCCCTTACAAGTAGGGCAAAACCACCCTTTGGCAAAATTTGACCTGTTTATCAGAATGAAACTTGTTTGGCTTGACTTATGGTAACATTTTTCTTGGAGTCTTTGTTACATGCATGGCTCAAATAGCTTTTCTGAACCTTGAAATAGTTTACCATGCATCTGGGTTTGGTTCATTGAATGTTGATTTCAGTTATCAGTCAGCTTATTATTCAATTATTTTGAATTGGTTGTAGGCCGAGACTGCTAAGGAAGCAGGAGGCAACAAAGGTGTCTCTGACAAGCAAATTCGTTTGAAGATTTTTTCACCTAATGTTCTTGATATCACACTTGTAGATCTACCTGGTATAACAAAGGTTCCTGTGGGTGATCAACCCTCTGATATCGAAGCAAGAATTAGAACTATGATCATGTCATACATTAAAAAACCAAGCTGTCTGATTCTAGCTGTTACAGCAGCAAATTCAGATTTAGCGAACTCAGATGCTCTTCAGATTGCAGGAAATGCAGATCCTGATGGTATGTTTGCTTTTGGAATGCTGTCTAAGCGACTTTGTCATGTGTATTTCTTTGGACTCATGCTAATATTTGTTGACAGGTTATAGAACCATTGGAGTAATTACAAAGGTGAGGTTGCTACTTAACATATTGTTTTTGTTTGATTTAACATCTATAAGAACTTGCTTGCTCCGTAGAAGGGTTGACACATTTTTTCTTTGACTCAGTTGGATATTATGGACAGAGGTACTGATGCTCGTAATCTGTTGCTTGGAAAAGTGATTCCCCTTCGACTTGGTTATGTTGGTGTTGTGAATCGTAGTCAAGAGGTAATCATGTTACTACATAGGAAGAATGCTGGTTGTTTAATGGTCCATTCTTCTGCTTGATGTTTAGTCGGGGTCTTACAAACTCATCATTTCCTTTTTTACCTTTTCTTCTGTTTAGATTACTATCTTGCTGATACTTCGTGAACTGGTTGATAAATTGTTTTAGCAGCTGTTGTTTCTGTTTTTTAAAATGTTTTCCTTGCTTTGCTCATTGCATCAGTTTTTCCCTTAAGGAATTGTGTTGGTGGTGGTTTTATTTAGATGTTTATTTTCTGATTGGGTGTAGACAGTAATATTCAGCACTGGTAATCATAAAGAATAAGACTTCTCTGTATGGTAGCCTTTTTTTCAGTATTCGTGATTTTCAAATCTCTTATTGTTCTTAATTGTTTGATTCAATGTTATTTTGGAACAGGATGCATTTTGAAGATGTATCATCCTATCTGACATGCTGTTTTTACTAATTTGAAATTTGCCTGGTTGTGCATATTAGAACCATCATATATTGAACATGACATAACTTTCTGTACAAGTATAAACGATGGCATTCTAGCCAATGGTTGGCTGATCTATTGAATGGCTATCCTGATGCAGGATATCATGCTTAATCGGAGTATCAAGGATGCACTTGCTGCAGAGGAGAAGTTCTTCCGTAGTCGCCCGGTATGATAGCCCTATCTCTTTATTGTTACCCCTAATTTGGTGCAAAAACAAGTAGAGGAATTGATTGCTCTATTTACTTCCATGCTGTTCTATAGGTATATAATGGTCTAGCTGATCGTTGTGGTGTTCCTCAACTGGCAAAGAAGCTGAACCAGGTAGAATTTTTGCAGCATTCACTCTCAGAATACCTTCAAGGATATGATTAATTATTTCAAAGTAGATTCCTTGCACTCTGCATCTATTGCTACGACTCTCATAGGAGTTTTTTTCTCTGAATGAACCTTATTTTGTTACTTTTCCCCCAGATTCTAGTGCAACATATAAAAACAATACTTCCAGGGCTGAAATCACGAATAAGCTCTGCATTGGTTTCTGTTGCAAAAGAACATGCAAGCTATGGAGAAATCACAGAATCAAAGGTATGTATTTATTTGCTTTATTTTCAATTTTTTTTCTCAGAGTGTCCCTGTTACTTGGTTGAGAATGTTTTCAAGTAATTGTTTTATTTCTGGTCACAGCCATGGGTTTGTTCCAAGCACAATGTTAGCCTTTTTATCTGCATTTGTCCTCCTGTTGTGATCTGGTTTCTGACTAAATTACCTGTCTGAGCTGATGCTTTTCCTTGATAATTATCCTACTTTTTTCTTTGGCTGTTCATACTCATTTTTCATAATTTGATTACTCTTGAATTCTTATTTTGTGATTATCCTTTCTGTTTTCAGAATGTTCTAGCTGTCCACTCTTCTTGCTTATTTTGTTTTATATGATTGTTTTAATCAACTCGTTACCCAACTTTCTGTAAATAAATAGGCTGGTCAAGGAACTCTTATTCTGAACATTCTTTCAAAATATTCTGAAGGTACCTCTTGTTATTCCTTGGGCTTGCATTCAGAATAATGTATTTCTTCAATAGATATTTTATCATTTCAAGCTTGATCATTAATGTTTAATGGTTTCTTGTTGGAAACAGCATTTTCTTCTATGGTTGAGGGAAGAAATGAAGAAATGTCAAGATCTGAGCTCTCTGGAGGAGCACGAATTCATTATATTTTTCAATCAATATTTGTGAAGAGTTTGGAGGTATGTATATTGATATTTACATGCTCTGCCTTGTGAAAAATGTTCATTTAATTGGATTGATGTAAATTTCTATCTATCGTCTTCATGTGCATCCTTGATATTTTCTACTTCTTGAGAGCGAAATGCAACTTCTGGTTAGTTTAAATTGAGTGAGAGCCTGAGACCCTTAGGGGGTGTTTGAGAGTGTGGTAGCGGTTGCTTTTCACTCAGAAATGCATCAAAATAATGTTTTTTTTTTAAATTATTTTTGACATCAGCACATCAAAATGATTTGAAAGCACCAAAAAAATATTAATTTGAAGCAAAGAAAAAAATAAAAAATTTTTAAATTTTTTCAAAAGCACTTTTGAAACGCAAAAACAAATAGGCCCTAAATCTAGTAAAACTAGCCCTTTCATTTTGGGGTGTGGGGATTTGGACGTGTGCACTCCAAGTTCAAGAGCCTTACTTTTGAATCCTTAACCTCTAGACCAATGCCTCTTTGGTTTGTAAAACTGACATTAACTTTTCTTTATTCTTTTCTCAGCAAGTAAATGGAAATATTAATTTGTGGATGCAGACCTGAGATCATGTTCTGCATGGAATGTGGTTTCTAGGATGTCATGAAACCATGGAGATTTAGACATGGTTTTATGTGCTTGTGAATTCAATTAGGGAAATTTGTACAAGAGTCCTCATGGCTATACCTGTATGCGCTCTGCTACCTGTCATGCAACATTTTACACTTATTTTCCAAGATATTTGCTTTGTTCCTTTACCCATTACATTTCATGAATTCATTTAACTAATACAAATTTAGTTACTTTCATGTTTACAGTTCTTTTGTACATATTGACAATGTCTTTTATCTAGTTTCCTACTGGAGTTTCAAAATAATATTTTTCCCTAAAGTTTACAACTTTCATCAAATAATCAATGAAAGCAAGCTGGTACTCTCAGAGGAGCAAGGCACCACATAGTAGTGATGCTTTTAAAGTTAGCTTAGTTAAAAAAAAAAAAAACACTTAACAGTAAAAATCGCAATGAGCTACATGTCATGTTGAAAGCCACATGGTAGCAAAAACAGACTTAATGAGGGGAAGGGGTGAGAAAATAAGCCAATTAAATGATTCATTTAAGGTATGGTCATACCATCCCTCTAATTTGGTGCTTTTAAGTGACTAATATTTGTGGACCCTTGCATCATAGTTGCATTTGCTAATTAAATAAGCTTTTCCTACATTTACTTTAAACAATGGGAGGTTAAATGGCTATGAGCCTGTTTGGTATTGTTGTAGTGGCTTTTTTTCAAAGTGTTTTTCGCTTGGAAATGCATCAAAATAATATTTTTTTATTTTTTAAAATTCATTTTTGATATCAGGATATTAAAACGATCTAAATACTCCAAAAAATAAAATTAATTTGAAACAAAGAAAAAAATAAAAATTTTTCAAGTTTTTTCAAAAACACTTTTGAAACGTAAAAACAAATGGTTTCTAGGTCTAGCAGCAGTTATCTGTTTTAGTGTTTCGCAAAGTCAAGGTTGTTTTTTTTTTAAAGAAAAAAAAATTAACACTGGACACTGACAAGTAAAATGTTTGAGGTATGCTTAGTATTACTAAGATCCATTTGTTCAATAGAATTTGTCTTAGCTACCATCCTGTGAATATAGAATTTGTCTTAGCTACCATCCTGTGAATAAGATGACTATTATTTTTGGCAAACAGACTGTAATCTGTCTCTCATTTACTGAATCTTATGTGACATGATTTGTTGTGCAGGAGGTTGATCCCTGTGAGGACTTGACTGATGCTGACATTCAAACTATCATTCAGAATGCCACTGGGCCTAGAACTCCACTGTTTGTACCAGAGGTAGGTTTATTGTTTTCACTTTCTGAAAACAAAATGTTTCCTTTTCTTTTGCTTGTGGACTCCCTTTTTGTGTTTTTACTTTTGCTTCTTAAATAAGTTTTATTTCTAAGCAAAGCTGTATGATGATTTTGGTTTTCATTTATATAGGTGCCATTTGAAGTTCTTGTCAGGAAGCAAATAGCTCGTTTGTTAGATCCAAGCCTTCAGTGTGCCAGGTTTATATATGATGAGTTAATAAAGGTATGGATGTTGTGATTGAAGTCTCTCAGAATCAAAATTTACTCTGTCGGATCTTTAAATAAAATTTCTCTCTTCAGATTAGTCATCGCTGTCTAGTGAATGAACTCCAGCGGTTTCCTGTTCTAAGAAAACGCATGGACGAAGTTATTGGAAACTTTTTACGAGATGGTCTTGAACCATCGGAGACAATGATTGGACACATTATTGAAATGGAGGTATGAACATGCCGATATTTTTCAAAATCTTAATGTTCAAGTTTTCTGGTTAATATTGCTATATTTCCCCTTTCTTTTAATTCGTGCGAATCCATTGTATTGACTTGTTTTCTGTTGTATTTGTTTTGATCAAACTTTCTGTTGGTTTTGGGAGTGGTAGACTGCGCTACCTTTGAGCATTTCCCCCCCTGCCTTCCCTGCCAAACTTTGTAAATTTTAGACCTTGAACCTGCAACTCTCTGGTTGCGATTCAAATCATGACCCTTTCTGCTGTCTTGTGTGATTGAAAGTTCTTACAGGATAGCCAAAACATAGTTATTCATTTGCCTAGTGGTTCCATATCTGTTTGCTTCTTTCTGTCCTTTGTTTTCTTTACCATGTCAGTACTCTATGATTGATTACATAATGTTTTCTTTCTTTTGCAGATGGACTACATAAATACCTCCCACCCAAGTTTTATTGGTGGGAGTAAGGCTGTGGAGATCGCACAGCAGCAGATCAAGTCTTCCAAGGTTTCTCTAGCTATGCCCAGGCAAAAAGTATGTGTTGTGCAAATTTTCTTCAGTACTGTTATATCTGTATTTGATTTCTGATTTTGTTAGACCACATATTTCTTTTGTCCCTATTCTCTTTACTTTTTTATTAATTAGGATGCCCTAGAGCCTGATAAGGCACCAGCTTCTGAAAGGAGTATGAAGACTCGGGCCATTTTGGCCAGACAAGTAAATGGGATCATGCCAGATCAGGCATGTTATTTATTGTTTTTCTGTTCATTGTTGTATCCTTAATTTTATTGTAGTGCATACTGTTATGGAACTTGTGTAATAAGATACTGGTCTTTCTGTGACTTACAGGGAGTGCGTCCTGTTTCAGAGGTCCCACCTGCTGGTAATTTTCTACTCCACAGAAATTGCAATGGGATATACACATCCATTTTTAGATAATTAAAATTGTTTTATCAGGGACTGCAAATGTTTCAAGTTGGGGTATCTCATCAATTTTTGGTGGAGGTGACCATTCTCGAGTTTATGCTAAAGAAAATTCAACAAGCAAGTCATACAATGAACCTGCTCAGAGCATGGAATCCTTTGATCAAAGTATGATTCATTTAAGAGAGGTATGTTGTCTCAAATACTAGCCCTGACTAGCCTATGCACAATGCATTTTTTTCTAACAAGAATATTTTTGTGTTTTGTAAGCCCCCAACTGTCTTGAGGCCTTCAGAAAGCCATTCAGAGAATGAGTCTATTGAAATTGCAGTCACAAAATTGCTGTTGAAATCATACTATGACATTGTTCGGAAAAATATCGAGGACTCTGTACCAAAAGCAATTATGCACTTTCTGGTAATTCTTCATTAATCTGGATGTATCTTTTACTTTCAAACACCCTTGCCCCATTGTATAACTGCTATTACACTTGGCTGTTATGGGATCTGCTGTCTTATTTTGGGCCTTTCTGCTGGTTTTTTTCCCTTGTTTTTTTTTTTTTTTCAATAAAGTCATCTGTTCTCTTTTTGGGTCTGCTGGCTGCCATCTCTGTGGTCATCTTGTTCCTCTGTAATTTTTTGCTGTAAATAATTTAGACTAAAAAAAAAAAGAAGGAAAAATTACATTAGCAAAAATTTTTGCCCAACCATCTACTAGATTCCGATGTATCAGTAAGCAAGCACCATTGTTCTCCTCTCTAAGAAATCTGTACTAAAGAAACAATAATTATTGGATATGGCAGCATAACACAAGTAGCATCTATCTTATCCAGACATTGTCCACAGCTGCTTTATGAGTATATTTTCAAAATGTCCCTAAACTCCCTTGGTTTCTTCATCATCATCATCATCATCATCATCATCATCATCTCCATCATCATTGTATCATTAGAAAAACTACCATGATGGAATGGAAGTTTGGGCAAGTTCTCTAATGTACAAGTCTTGTACTTACAAAATTCAAATCAAAATAACATTTTGGGTTATCTTGGCAAGGATAGTAGGACATATTTCAGAAGGTTTGATAATTTCTGATGTCACTTTCATTCATTATATGCAGGTAAACCATACAAAGCGTGAACTTCACAATGTCTTCATTAGAAAACTGTACAGGTAACAACAAAGTTCTTACATTGATTTTAGTCAATTTTTCTGATTTCATCCTTTTAGTTATAGTTCATCTATTGTATGCTAGTCATATATGTTAATCCTGGATTTCTGTTTCTTACTGAAACAGGGAGAATCTTTTTGAGGAGATGTTGCAGGAACATGATGAGATAGCGATGAAGAGAAAGCAGACACGAGAATCACTCCGAGTTCTCCAACAAGCATTTAGGGTGTGTTTTCATGACTCTCCAATCAGTAGAACCATTCGCACTTACACTGTCCTTGAATTCTATTATGGTTATCTTAGAGTCTAATTTTCCATAAGCTCTGTGATGTGTGAGGCTTGGAGTTAATTTTCTTTCAACTAGACGTGTACATGTCAATTGGTGGTATCTACATGTATATGCAAAACATTTATCTGGCTTATTGCTGGGCAAGTAAGAGTTTTGTCAAATGGGGTGAGCTTTAAGATTCAAATCTTTCTTGCTTAGCATCTTGTTTACCTTCTGCATCTAGTAACCCTTTTTTTATTTCCCCCCTCCTCTTGGAGAACTTATTTGCTATTCAAAAGCTAGCAAGCATCGGTAGGCTTTCGTCACCAGATATAGATATGATATTTAATTGCTCTGTTGTCGTGAGGTTCTTTAGCTGCTTCTGCATTGCAAATGTAGATTTGCAGACAATTACCTGACATGTAATTGGCTGGTATTGTTTCTTTTCAGACATTAGATGAATTGCCATTGGAAGCTGAAACTGTTGAAAGAGGATATAGTTTGGGATCTGATTCCACAGGATTGCCAAAGATCCATGGACTGCCAACATCAACAATGCATGGCGTTGGTTCCAGTGATTCCTACTCAGCTTCTCCTAAGAACCCGAAGTCCCGTAGATCATCCCACTCAGGGGAGCTACAGCCACATTTATATTCTGATTCTAATGGAAGTGGACGTACTTACATGCCAGGTCTCTATCCAACAGTAGACTTTTAAGCAATTTGATCGAGTATATTGGTCAAAATTTCTAAAAGTGTCCATCATATTATATTTGTTTAATTGCTAAGTCACACTCTACACATGCAACTTCCAGATTATTGAGATTCCAACTTTCAAAGGTGGCTCCGAAAGATGCAAGCAATCCTGAAAGTTGCGCCTTCTCCCCTTCATTCCTTTTGATTCTCTGATATAGGATTATAATTGCAATTTTTACAAGGTTCCAGGAAGAATAACAGGGGGCAAATGATCTACTTTCCCTTTCCCTTTTCCTGTCAGAAGCAGTAGCCGCAACCCTTAATATATGTGTATATATATTTATATATTTTTTGACCAAGTGCTATTTTGATCGATTTGCCTCACTGAAAAATGTCAAGATAGTTTCATTTTGATCAAATAAAACTTTGAAGGAGCTCTGATAGTGCCTTGTGGTGCTTGTTAGCTTTTAGCCCTGTTGAGCTTGCAAAATTCAAACGCTTGAAATTTAGCTACTCGTTCATTTGATTTTCCAGGTGTTGAGTGCAACTTAAATACCTTCTTTACAGACAATATGGATGGATGTGGATTCGTTTTGGATTTGATGTTGATTGCGGTTTATTAGGGTAATTCTCCTCTGATTTCCTCCCTGCTTTGGAGAGATGATTCTGTTATCAGTGGATTTTTTTTCTGAAAAAAATAAGTTGCAGCATTTTGCTTTCTATATATTGTCTCCAACTCATTCAAAATGACACTGATCTTCGGGCTTGGAAAAACATTGCTGAAAGAAACCGATGTGTTTGGCCATCAGTGCTTGTGGAGTGAGCCTCGGCCAGTTTTAGACACTGCTTAGCCTCTTAACTTGTCAGCTACCATTAGAAGAAGATAAGTACTGTTGGTTCAAAACCAATCCAGGTAGCTATTTGGATTCGCAATTAGCCTTGTTACTTGACGCTTGATTGGTTCAAGTGGCATAGGTTAATCACAAAAAGTTGGGTTCGCTCTGGCTTTACCTAGTTGGCAGTCAAAGTTTTGTAACTAGATTGATTTGAGATTGTGGTTTGGTTTGTTGTTTTTTAAAATGTTTTTTATTTAAAAATATATTAAAATAATATTTTTTTTATTTTAAAAAAAATAACTTGAAAATATAAAAAAAATATAAATTTAAAAATAAAATAATTTTTTTTAAAATTTATTTTAAAACACAAAAATAAATAACGTTTATACACCACCCGTAATCAATGTCACCTTTGTCCTCTTCACTGGACAAGAGACAAGGCAGACAAGGCAATTCAATAGTCAAGGGGCCGCAACTGCACCTCTACTTTTTTTTTAAGTGCGTGCATGTCTTTGGGGTCCGCAACTGCACCTCTACTTTTTTTTTTTTTTTTTTTTAAGTGTGTGCATGTTTTTAAGTGTATTAGCTATAATTGTTTTTTAAAGTATTATTTGTTTAAAAATATATTAAATACATTAAAATAATTTAAAAATATAAAAAAATATTAATTTAAAATAAATAAAAAAATAAATTATTTTTATTTTTTTAAAAAACGTTTTTGAAACATAAAAATAAAAATAAAAATAAGCACAAACGAGTATATCTCTGCTTTTCTGATATAGAAAATAATAATTCCACTTCTTCTCTTTTAGCTGAAAGAACAAATATTGAGAGCTTTTGCAGGACGGCCTTTGCTAGTCAGTTGGCTTCGTCCTTATTGTTGGCTAGTTTGGAACAAAATCAAGCAAGTTCGGTCGCTAAATTGTGGTGTCCGCCGACGAAGAAATCTCTGCATCCCAGCTACTTCTCAAGTTGGTAAGCAGTGCATGTTTGTTCAAAGCTATTCACAAATATGATTTCAATTTTTGATAAAGGGGCTTAGTACTCTTGTGGTGATTCGCAAAGTGTTCAGCTTACATTATAAGGTGGCAAAATAAATGTATTTTCTGAATTATGGAATAATCATCAAATGATTTCTTTACTATTTACTCATTGTCATCACCAATGTTCTGCTCTCAGCAGTTCCAATTCTAGCAAGGAATTTAGCAGGAGGAAACTCTGAAATTAAGAAATGGCTGCAACACCTGCATACCACATAGCAATGTACCCTTGGTTTGCCTTTGGTCACCTCACACCATTTCTTCACCTTGCAAACAAACTAGCACAGGCAGGCCACAAAATCTCCTTTCTTCTCCCCACCAGAACTCAGTCCAAGTTACAGCAATTCAACCTCCATCCAGACATCATTACCTTCATTCCAATTACTGTTCCCCATGTGGATGGCCTCCCTCCAGGAGCTGAAACCACCTC
>Ga0307518_10002291_pt1 | contig 13999 bp, 14 predicted proteins | sample 25_EM_MG_FD_203889 | JGI IMG/M metagenome (GOLD analysis project Ga0307518, IMG submission 203889) | Populus trichocarpa ectomycorrhiza microbial communities from riparian zone in the Pacific Northwest, United States - 25_EM | ecosystem: Host-associated > Plants > Roots > Unclassified | place...
AATGTACTTATCCTGATTAATAACAAACTATAAAAATCGTTACTCAAATATTGGATTTAGAAAATCAATCAAGTTGGTTATCCTCCAACCCAAATTTATAATATTATGTTTTGATTTTAATTTTTATCTTGGTCATTTTTTAAAAAATAAATTTATTTTGAATTTCATCCTTCAATCTAAATTTATGGTTTATTATTTTTACCAATTTGGTCCTTATTCTTTTTATTTTTTTTCTTTCGTTAAAGCGATTTTTCTTTTCAATTTCAACATTCAATTAAAATTTTATTTTTATTTTTATTTTTATTTTTATATCAATTTTGATCCTAATTCTTTTTATTTTTTTTTCTTTTGCTAAATTGATTTTTCTTTTCAATTTCACCATTCAATCTCATATAAAATTTATTTTGTATTTTAATTTTGATTTTCATTCTTTTAATCATTATTTATATAATCCTTTTGTACAATTAAAATTATGTTTTGGGAATCAGGCTTCATGGTTTTTGCAAATAGGATGCTTCGAGTCTAATACACAGGTCACATGTTTAAAAAGTTAAAATAATTTGATATTATTTTTTGAAAAAAATGGATTTTATAATTCTTTTTTATTTTTCTACCAAATTATTCCAATCTCATGATCTAGGTTGCGAGTTTGACGGGATCCCGAGTTGACTTATCCCTTATAACCGAGATTATAGGTTTGTCATGCTAGATCAGATTAACTAGGGCTGATTTTTTATGTCCTTCTTTGACCTTATATTGTTCTTTCATATTTAATCGCTTGGAGAGTCAACCCGATAAACCCAAGGGATTATATCTTGATACCTCATTGCATAATTGTTTTTTCAAAACAAAGTTATTTCATGCTTTAAAAAAAAAAAAAACTAGGAATGACATTGTTACATAAATTTTTTTTTAAAAAAACCATAGATTAACACAGGTCAGCCCACCTTACATGTAAACCATAATTTTTGTTATGTATGCAAAACTCAAGTCAGATCTTATAACTATGTATAATTACTAAAAATACTAAATAATTGCCTAAAAGGAACAATGCAATTCATTGTTCATATAGACACATAACAATTCATTTCTATTTTTTTTCATTGCAATTATTAGATTTTATTTCTTTGCAATTTTATCCTTCCATATTATACTACCATGATTTTATTTGTTGAGATCTTTTTAAATTAATTTGCATCTCAAACAATGCTTCTTATTACCAATTTTATCCTTCCATATATATATATATAAACAATGCTTTTGTGATTATAATAATTGTTTATTTTAAAAAACAATGCTTCTTATTAAACAAAATACATTTTTTCAAAAACAAATACAAGAATAAATAAATGGAAAACCTCAAGTAATATTCCCACCACAACCTTTTCGATAATGACCCTACAAATGTGACTCACGCGTCAGCTAAATAATGAAAGAGCTTGAATTCACAACTATCGATGTGCCGACACAGCAGTACGTAACTATTGAATGGAATTTAGCGAGAACGCTCGTATAAAGGCTGACAAAGAAAGATATTGAACACTCATCAATACAATTATCGCCTGCCTAACCATACCCCATCTCCCTCACTACCTTCACCATCATGACATCTTTAGCAGCAACTATCCCTGCCATTAATGGCAATCCAATTCTCCCTTATCTTCCAAGATCAAACACTAACCGCCCATTATTGTCTCACAGGCCCATGACAGTAGCAGTCACAGCAACTTCCAATGGCACTACTTACAACAAGTCTTACTGGACCTCTGTAAATGATGAGATTGATGCTCATTTGAAGCAGGCCATTCCCATTAGGCCACCACTCTCAGTGTTTGAGCCCATGCACCATTTGACCTTTGCTGCTCCCCGGACCACTGCTCCAGCCTTGTGCATAGCGGCTTGTGAGCTCGTTGGCGGGAACCGGGATCAAGCCATGGCTGCGGCATCTGCTCTCCGCCTCATGCATGCTGCTGCACTCACTCACGAGCACATCCTATCGACAGGCAACAGGGCCAGGATTGGTCACTCTTTCGGGTCCAACATTGAGCTTCTAACAGGAGATGGGATGGTACCATTTGGGCTTGAGCTGTTGGCTAAGTCTGATGATCTCACGCAGAACAATTCGGAGCGGATTTTGAGGGTGATCATTGAGATAACGCAAGCCATGGGTTCACAAGGGATGGCACTTGGACAATATAACCAATTTCAACATGGTCAATCAGACTACATTGATCATGTTTGCAAGAAAAAAGAAGGCGAGTTACATTCCTGTGCTGGCGCAGTTGGAGCAATATTAGGAGGGGGAACCGAGGAGGAGATAGAGAAGCTAAGAAGGTATGGTCTTTATGTGGGCTTGATGCAAGGAGTGCTGTCTAATTGGGTTGAAAGAAAAGAGGAGGTGTCAATGGAAAAGGTATTGAATGAGCTAGAAAACTTGGCACTTAAAGAATTGGAAGGTTTCGACAGAGGAAAAGTTCAGGCAATATCTAGCCTTGTTCAGGCAATATCTAGCCTTGTAGGGACCACTTCCGGCAATGTTTGAGCGCAGGGATATGACTTTTAGTCAGGAATAGTGATGCGAAGGGGGGAGTGCCGGGGGTAAAAAATAAGATGGTGATGTTTGTACTATATTGTATTGATTATTTGTTTAATAAAATATTTAAATATTTGTACCATGTCAGTATTTAATTTATTACATAAATACTATTTATTATTTCATATTAAATAAAAAACAAGTTTTATTTTGATTATTAAAAAATCTAAAAATTAAAGGAATAAAAATAAAAATCTCTTATGTTAAATTTTATCAAATCTTAAAATTACTAAATTAGATAAACAAATCCTTTTTATAAGACCATATTGTTATTTTCTTACTATACCTTCAACACCTTTGACTCTTAAATTAAGTCATGCTCATATTATAAAAATATATTTGTTATTAAAGAGGATTTTATTTTTTCTAATCGAGATATTTTATTGTCCTATATTATTTTTTATTTTTTTTGGGCGATATGATTGATAAAATTTGTATTATTATTATTATTATTATTATTGATAGAATAAGTTAATATTTTCTTAAGATCAATTTAACAAAATAATTTATCCAATTTTTATTGATGTTAATTTCTATTGATAACCTATATAATTAAAATAAAATCCTTCTAAAAGATTCATAAATAATTTAATACTAATGTTATTACTATTGTATAAAGAGGGCTTAAGTACAATTTTGTTTACATCATACATTTTATTTATTCCTGAAATATAAATAGATTTTATTTAAATAAAGTATCATTTTAGACAAAATAAATATATAAATAAAATTTAGAACCTTTACAATAGTGGTAGTAACTTTGTAGAAAAACCATTGTAATTTTATAATATTAAAATATAAATATCAGTGTGTGAAATTCATTAATTTATCAAGTTTTATTCTCTTAAAATTTTGCTAGTTCTTTTAATTCTATATATTTACTAAATATTATAATAAAAAAAGTGTTCGATTATACATTATTATATTTGTATTTTAATATATGATTTTATTTATTTGAAAGGATAACTGATTCATCTATCTTTGCTTGACACGTATTCACTTATATTTCACTTTCATATTCCCTTACAAATTCATATTTTATCCATTATATAGTTTTGACAATATTTGAAGTAAAAAAAAACTAACACTATCAAAATTTTACAATTTATAAAAATAATATTTCATCAGTAAATATGCATTAATTCTGCTGGACCGACTTCTATAAACGAGACCACAAATGATTACTATTCATAAGGAAGGCTTTTCATTTTATTTACTATACGGTCATGGCAAAGCCCCAACTTCTCCTCTTCCAGCTCTTTTATTCTAGATGAATTGTATTTAAACCAATCAATTTTTAAATCTATCATGAATACTTGATTTTTCATTTTAATTTAATTTCTTTAATTTTTTCTACTCTATTTATTATATATATTTTTAAAAAATAAACAAGTTATTGATAAAATAAGTCTATTAATATTTCCAGAGACTTGGAAAAGAATTTCTGGAAATGTCGCTAACACTATTTACTCATCAACAGGTTCATTATATCGATAATTTAGACATAAATCACCGATGTAATTTAGACATAAGTCACTGATAAAATTTTAGTTCCATGTACAATTGTTGAAGTTTGGTTGTCTCAGCACTAGTCTTTTTGTCTTAACGGTAAGATGGTTCATCCAAGCTTTAATTAATTTGTTGGTTTAAAATTGACTAGAACTCCAAATTGAGTACTCATAATCAATTGCAAGCATCCAACATTGGAAACACTTTAGTCAATTTGCAACTCTTCGATCGTAGTGTTTGAGACATCGTAAATCTAGTTTCTATCGGCTCTACTGGACGATCCTGCCTCTAACTACAAATTCATATTGATTTTTGGATTGGTCGAAGGATCGCTATCGTATCTCTCCTACAACTGAGTGTAATATGTTTTCTGAAAAAAAAGTAGGCTAATTAAAAAAAAACACAAGAAAAGAAATTGTTAAAATCCAACATACCATGAACTTCTAAGCTTAGTATCCTCGAGTTGCTGCACCTTTTTTCAATAATTAGCATTTCGCATGTAAGTTTCTACAAAAAGCTTCATCGGTCTTGATTCGCGTCCAAGACTATAGCCTTCAAAAAAAAGTTGTTAGTATTTTCATATAAATCAATTAAAAAAATAATATGTAATAAAAAAGAATCTCACCATCCACTTTGAAAGCAAAATGAATGGAATTGATTTGCTGTTGTGCATGGTAATGGAATCATGAATCTCCATGTTCCAGTTCTCTACACCAGACTATGATTGTCATACGAAACACTTGGATGTCATGTGCTGAATATATTCTGCTCATATAGCCTCTAAGACATACATAGATCTGAAATCCCTCCAAACTGCCACATCTTTCCAACCTGGAAGATTTCTTTCTTTAACATATGTTTTTTCCTTTTTTCCTCCTCTCATACCAATAATCACACAACCTATATGGTAGAAAAGAATTATTGGTTAATAAATAAAAAATAAAAAATAAAAAATAAAAAATAAAATTTTAATATTTAAATAAAAAATATATCATTTTGAATTTAATTTTTTTTTATCAGAATGTAAATATGTATAAAGATCAAAAGTAACCATGCTGGTAAGCCAGCAATTCCATATACATGTACAAGAGAAAAGAAAAGACAAAAAGGGAACAAACTCCCAAAGAAAAAAAAAATTGGATACAGCCAAACCATACAAAAAGAGGTTGATACTCCAGATAAGCAAAGAGAAATATACATGATATAAACAAAACCAAAAACGATAACAAGCTCCCTACAGAAACAAGCCATGCAAGGCCGAGTATGACAATAAGCCACAAAGGTTAAAGAAGAAACCAATTTAAAATTGGAGGTGTTTAATCTAACCCAAGAGTAAAAAAAAAAAAAGCATCCTAATAGGCACAAAAACAATGGCAACAAACAAGAATAGAAGAAGAACTTGCAAATTGAACAAGTTCCAGCTAAAAAGTGCAAAGGAGCCAAGTAAGAAGCCAACCATATCGATCAGACAACCCTGAATCAAGATGCATCCAAGACAACGAAAAGCATAGTAGTGGCCTGTAGTAACAACAAATATGGCTGAACAACCCACACCAACTCAACCACTAACAAATAGAAGCAGAACAACAATAGTGAACATGAAGAGCAACTACATCATATTCATCGTCACAGCAAAAAAAAAAACCAAATCATGACATTCATTGAAGCAGAGAGAAAGAAATTTCAACCAATAGACACAGTATCAGAGTTACCGTAGCAAACCATCCTTAGGAAAGAGAAGGCAGATCTTTAGGTGCAGCAACAATAGAGCAACAATAGAGCAACAAGGAGCGGCTTAACAAGGAGTAAAGGGCCCAAGAAATCTCAGCCTCCAAGAAAAGAAGCCACACAATAGCAGAAATCAACATACTAGTATAAACTTGGGATAGGAGAAACAATAACAAAGACTTCTAAAAAAAGAACCAATATTGGTGAAGCAGTAGACATATATATCTTCGGCATACCAAACCAACAAAACACCAGAGCAGACAACAATAGCAGACCAGCCAAATAAGAAGACCCAACTGATTGCCACAAACCTAGCAAACACATGGAAGGACATACATCCTTTAAAAGTGATTTAGCCTGAACAATCAGGCAACCACCATAAAGAAAATACTTCAGCTAACACAACAGTCGCTGAAGGAAACAAGGATATTAGCTTCCCAGATAGATTAGTAAGCAAACTGAGTGAAACAACAGAAAAAGATGTCTAGGACCTCAAAGACTAATCTTGCATTCACAGTAAGTAGTTAGCAACATAGCTGCAGTCGCCAGCCACAAAGGAGATCCGTATAAACCAGCGTAATCAAGCTTATGAGGATGCCTTTGGATAAGCAATAACAGCAAAGCATAGTGAGACTATCAACCAAAAGAAGATTGCCAGTAAGTCAGACCTTCTAACATTATCCAACATTGATAAGGAAATGGTTTTTTTCATGAAAATGTAACACCATATAAAATAGAACTTGAAATTTGCAAAATATTACATCAACCAAATTACAAGTGCTATCAAATATTCTTTTGTTTCTTTCCTTCCATATCAAGTAAATTGTAAGGCCTAAAGAAACTCTTCTCATTCTAGCTTCAAGGTTCTTACTCCATAAAGCTAGTCCTCGAACAACGCTATTTAGAGTTGTCATACGCCTGTTTATTCTTAGTCAGGACTTTATTTTGCTACACAAAAGAGATGTCCAACTATAAGCAAAGAATAAATGGCCATGACTCTCCTCGTCCTACCTACAAAAGATGAAAGTGTTTGTTGGAATAAACCAAAGTCTATCTCTAGTTCTAAGCTTCCATATCATAACCAACCACATAATGAAATTATATCTAGGTAAGGACTAGTGCTCCCAAAGCATATTCTCCTAGTGGACAACAATACTTTTAAACCTGAGATAATCATAAGCATTATAAGAGAACCGCCCATCATATCTTTGCCAACTTGTCATCAAAGTGATAGCTTGTGAATGCCCACTAGAATCCTCATTAAGTTGATTCTTTAAATGAAGAATGGATTTCCATAACGGTGAAGAAGTTCTTTGAATATGAGCATTCCAAATGGAATAGTTGCTTAAATAAAAATGATGCACCTATTGTATCAAGATGGAATCAGATTTCAAGTTTATGTTTCATAGCTGTTTGGCTAAGAAACTCTTGTTTCTAGCCTTAATGTCAAACAAACCCAATCCCCCTTTATTTTTTGGTAGACAAATAGTTTTCCATGCCACCAAAGCAAACTTGTTTCTCAGAATATTGTCTGTCCACAAAAAGTTTCTACAGATGTAAATAATTTGCCTGATTACAAGACTAGGCATAAGGAAGATACTTAGCCAAAATTGAACCATACCATATAAAACCAACTTGATTAACTCAAGCCTACCAGCATAAGTAAGATGATTTATCATCCAACTCTGAACAACTGAATCTGCTTGTGCAATAGAGGAGAAAACTAACTTGTTAGAAGCCTATGGGGGCTAAGAAGAACTCTAAGTTATTTAAAGGGAAAAGCTCCATCTTTGAATCTAGTGTTTTGAAGAATAGTTTGTTTCAAACTCTTGAGTACACCACCAAAATAGATTGAAGAGTTTTCTACATTTATATCCAATCCTGAAGTCTTTCCAAAGATCATCAACTGCTGAAAAAGAGTTTGCACCGAACTTTTATCCCCACGAGAGACAAGGAGAATATCATCTGCAAAAGCAAGATGAGAAATACCAAGCCTACCACATTTCAGATGGAAATGAAATGTAGAATTCTGAGATGTTAATTTAAGCATTCTAGAGAAGTACTCCATGTAAGTAATGAAAAGGTATGGAGATAAAGGATCTCCCTGCCTTACACCATTTCTCTCAGGAAAGAAACCATAAAGTTCTTCATTTATAGCTATTGAGTAAGAAGTTGTTTCAACACATTTCATGACTAAGTGAACAAATCTATCAGGAAAACTAAGCAATAGAAGGAGATGCCTTAGAAAAAACCACTGAACCGAGTCAAAGGCCTTCCTTAAATCAATTTTAATAAGGCATATAGGGAGAGGCCATTTTCCTTCCATATTGCCTAAGAAGCTCTTGAACCAAAATAATATTGTCATCCCTAAGTCTACCACCCAGAAAAGCATTTTGCATAGGACTGATGATGCCATCAAGAGTTTGAGCCAATCTCGCAGCCAAATTTTTTGATATCACCTTGTAGACCACATTACAACAAGAAATTGGTTTGAAATCATTGGTAGAAGTTACATTAGCAGACTTGGGAACCAAAGCTATAATAGAATGGTTAATCTACTTTAAAAGTTTTCCAGAAACAAAGAAGTCATGCACAACAACACATAAATACTCCCAAATAACATCCCAAGATTTCTCGAATAAGAGACAGGAATAACCATCAAGCCTAGGAGATTTGTCATTTCCAATGTAGAATAAAGCCTTCTTAAAATCTTTATTAGAAACTGCAGCTAAGAGAAATACATGTGAAGCTTCATAAAGACGTGGGCTACAGCGAACAACATCCACATCAAGGGGGAGAGTATCCTTTGAGGTACCCAAAAACTGCTGATAAAATCTAACAAAAACCTCCCAAACCTTTGTTGCGATGTCGCGGTCACACAAATTAATTACCCTAGCTTAAAACACACAAGATAGTATACAACAAACAAGAGGTCGATCCCACAAGGAAGTTTCAGATCAGAATTTTATGCTATACGTTATGCAATTGGGGGGTTTGATTTATGATGATCTAAACTATGGCAGAATATTAAACTAGCAAACAAAATCAATTGAAACTGAAATTTATCAAGAAAATAAACCTTGGTCACAAGCACACATCTACCTACAGAAATCAGAATCGATCCTTGAAACGAAACTCCAGTTTATATTCTAAATTTTTATCTTTTCTTAATGTTGATTAGTTAACAAATCCGCTGTAAAACTAATCCTAACCAACAAACAATCACAGTGTCCGCACTAATGATTTAATTCAATGGCAACCTAAAGAACTAGATAAATTCATTAATCTTAACAACCAACCAAGTTGTCCGCAGTTTGTGTTGCTTTGTTTGAATGTTCTCCCTAAGGTTAATAATGTAGATCCGCTATAATTATTAATCTTAGTTGATTCGCAAGTTTATATACCACAACTTCGGTTTTGATATCAAACTTAGCAATAGATTGTCACAATAGCGACTTAGAGACTACTCTAATAGTTATGATGAACACTCATATGAAATATGCATAGAAAAAGAATCATACTCATTCATAATATAAACTAAAAATAAATGGAAGAATAAATCTCATGATTTTTAAAATCAGAAGGTCTTTGTGTCCTTGCAACCAAGAAAACAAGTTTAGTTTTGCATATCTATTGAACAACCACTCCTCAAGATGGAAGAATGCATGATTTTGGGTTTGTAGGAGAAAGAATTTGTGTTTTTTTTTGTTTTTACTTCTAGTCACCTCCTCTTCCAATGCTCTTTCCCTTCTCTCTTTCTTTTTTATATGCTAAGAAACCATAGTCTCTATTTTACAAAATAGTCCTCCCTTAAATCGATAGTTTACATTTAAGTACTTCAATAACTATTTTCCTAAAAACAAGAAATAGCCTTGCATGAAATCTTCAAGCTTTGACTTAGAGGAGCTAAATTATTGAAATAAAAACTTGGATGTCGGTTTAGATGCTTCAGAACGTAATTTGGACTCATTTCTTCGCGAAACCTATTTGCTGGCAGAATTTAGTTGTCATCTTTGAAAAATCATATCTCCCTCATATGACATCGTTTGTGGCTGAATTTGGGAGTGTTGATAGGGTGTTGAGTTAGAAATCCAAAAAAATTAAGTTTGAATCAATTAGACTTCTGTAACTCCAGTTATTCAAGTTGGAATGGCCAAAGGTCAACACTAGCAGATTCTGAGATTTGACTTTGAAGGCTGTGATTTCCATGCTCTTTCTTTTTTATTTTTCTTGACTTATAATTCCAGAAAGGTATGGATGTTAGCTTTCTAATGCCACTAGAATCACTTCATTTCGACCTCTAGAGCTCACGTTCTGCACAAAACATTGACTGAAAGTCAAAATTTTCAATTACCTCCAATTTACTCCTTTTTGCATATTTCATCCAAAAGTGCCTTCAAAACATAAAACAAAGAATATCAAGGCTTTTTATATATAAAACATAGGCAAAACACTAGGTAAATGTGGGTGAAACTATCAAATAATATGGTTACATCAACCTCATCCACAGAAGTAGTAATAGAACCATTACTACATTGAATGGAAGAAATGAAATTCCTTATACTCTTCTGACTCATCAAAGCATGAAAAAACTGGTCTCTCTATCAGATTCCTTAATGAAATTACATTTCAATTTCTAAGCATATAACATTTTTTTAGCAAATTTAAGGTTAACAATATCCACCCTAAAATGTTTGTCACATGTCAAAATATGAGTGTTGTCCCTGTCATTATGCAAAATAGTTTGGTGTTGTTCCAAAGTAGACTTGGCTTTAGCAACCATCTCGGAAATGTGGCTGAAATGAAGCTTATTGAGCTGTTTTAGAGGGCCCTTCAAAAGTTTAAGCCCTTCGCATAAAACAAACATGGGAGAGCCATATACATTGGCATGCCAATTCTCTGAGATAAGATTCATGTAATTATGATGTTCGGCCCATATATTGAAGAACTTCAAGCTTTTTTGACCCTTTTTCTACCAAGAGCCAATATGGACAGAAGCAGAAGAGTGATCCGAGAAGGCACCAGGAGTACTAAAGTGTATATGGGCAATTTTTTAAAGTGTCGACCAGTAGGGATTCACCAAAACTCTGTCAATTTTGCTATATATCTTCCCATTTGTCCAAGTGAAATGACAGTCTTGGAAGAAATCAACTTGGTGTCTACAAGACCACAAATATCCATTATGTTTTTTTTTTCATGAGGTTCACTACCTCATGATATTTTAAAGGGTTGTTAAGCCCCCTGACATTCCAGCAGTGAATTAACATCAAGTGACCGAAGTGGTAGGGGGTCCCTTACCACTTCCTTGTGCTTTGCTAGCGTGTTTTCTTGCCCCACTTCTGGTGGTCACACCTATAAAGGCTTCTTCACAGACCCTTTTTTCTATGACTACATTAGCTTTAACAACATTCTTGCCTTTATAATTATGTGACACAACCTGAGCAATATTATCTTTAGATAGTCCACTTCTGTGAGAATTGTGATGCTTTTTATTCCTCTTTCCCCTAATAACTTCCTAGTAACCAACCCCGACTTCAGCTTTAGCTTGCATTGGATCCAAACAATGATCCTCAATCATATTTTTCCCTTTATTGGTTATAGTGGAATTGTCTACAGTAGATCCCAACCTTTGAAAAACACTATCCCGCCTCTTTTGATTTGCAATTACTGGGCCTATTGGTTGAAGGGGCCTTATAACAAACTCCAATAGCGTGCCCAATAACTCTACAATACTTGCAAAATTTTGGCAAAGTTTCATAAATAACCAATTGATTCAAAGCATTACCATTAGGTAAACAAATATTAATAGAGCTTGGCAAGTCATCAAGTAAGTCCAGTTCCACTAAAACTCTAGCATAAGAGAGGCTCTCCATGGTAGTAGTTAACTTATCACTCTATAAGGGTTTCCCAAACACATTAGTTATCATAGATAGACATTTGTAAACCAGCATTTCAAAGGGAGGTTAGGAAATTTCACCCAAACAGGAACCATAGTCATTTATTCCACAATAAAATCAAAGTACTCACGCATAGGTTTCAACAAAAGAGGTTTGTCATATACCAAATAAGGACCACCAACAAGAATAGCCAATTTATCATCAACATTATTGAATATATACACTAACCAGTCTGAATCAAGGATAATTAAATTAGCTTCACAATGCCAAGTGTTTGTAATGTTGCTACTCAAGGCTTTATAACCAGGAAATTTACCAACCACATAACCCACAATGCATAAATTTCAAACATCACAGCTACTATCTAAATCTTCATCTAATAGAGTACAGTTTTTAGGAGAACTAATTTCTGAGATATGTATAAGTTTAGGGCAACCAGCAAAGCTACGATTAGATGTAAATAAATCAAATCATTTCCCTTTTGCAGGTTCAGAAGATTTTGAAGCATAGTTTTAAAACCCGACCCGGTGGTCGACCCGGTATAGTGATCGGGTCACGGGTCAGATAGGTTGACCCGGGTCAACCCAAAAAAAGAAGAAAAACTGACGTCATCTCTAAACAAACTGAATGGAAGCATCGCGTGTTCCCATTATTCCAAGAAATAATAAAATTTTCATTCAATTATACAAGTCATTGAACGACACCACCCATACTTGCAGATACTCATACCCTTTATTGTTTACCTCAAATTAAAAGAGAGGTAAAATCTTCCCCCCTGCACCTCCATCACATAGACAGATTGTCTACCAAACCATAAAGACTCTCTGCGCAATTAGCCTCCTAATTACTTTACTAATTGACAGGTAGCATAGGTGGTTGTTTGATTCCACAATAGATCAAACAAAGTATGCATGAACGTGGACGACGAAACGAGAGAGAAAAGTCTTTGTATGGTTGCCGGCTGCTATGAAGAGACATGTGGGTACAAGTAACATCAGCTTCATCTATAGCAGATTTGAAATAGTGAGCCAGATTCTTCTGCTCCTTTGCTTTTCTTCACTACTGAAATGGCTTTGAAGATTTCTAGGTTTTTCAATTCTCATTTCTGTCTTTATTGTTAATTGTTTTGGCATTTTACAATTAAAATGCCAAAACGACATCGTTACACACACACACACACACACATATTAAAAAAAGGAGGCCGGGTCTCAGCTGGGTTTACCCGGGTCGACCCACTGGGCCAACTCCCAGGCGGGTTTTTGCTTAGACCCGGACCGGTCCCATGCCCAGGTTGGTCGGGTCCCAGGTCGACCCGCCGGGCCGGTCTGGGTTTCAAAACTATGTTTTGAAGTATCTAAATGAGAAACATCCTTAACTGGGGGACACGATTTTGCTTGAGAACCATCTTCAGCAGCAGCTGACTTCCCAACATTTATATCACCACCAGGGGTTTTATTGGCACCTTCAAAACTTACATTTTCCATTTCTTTAATAGAATTTTGAGCCACTCCTAAAATCACTCTCTAACTCAACATAATCCACTTGATATTTTTCAAAATCTCCATCATCATTCACTATCACATTATCTTGAATAGAGGATACACTATTAACTCCATAAGCAGTTGAGGCATTTTCAACATGAATGAGATATTTACTCGGACTGGACCCACCAGTTAGGGATTTGGCCAGCGGAGTCTTCTCTAACAAAAGGGATTCATGACCGGTGCAGGCTTGAAAAGCAAGTAGGGGCTTCAAGAGCTATAATTGGGTTTGAGTTTTTGGGAAGATGTGACTTTTCTAGAGACTGATTTCTCTTTCCACGAGAAAGAAGAGATGCAACTTTCTTTTTGTTTTTTGCCATGAAGGAAAAAGAAAGATGAAGGGAAAATTAGGCAGGAAAGGGGAACAATTTGTTATAGAAAGCAAGGTTGTCAATTCTGTTCCGTTTCGCCCGGAATGGCCGAAACATTCCATACCAATTCAAAAAACGGAACAAAACGGAACAATTTTCATCTCATTTTAAATCTCGGTCTGTTCCGATTTTTTCAGCTAGATTTCGACCGGAACGTTCCGGTTTCATTCCACATGTTCTGTTCTGCTCTTGAAAAGCCATTGAATCAAATTGAACCTTGTTCAATTTCATTAATTAAACCACCCAAGTATAAAAAGCTCTTTTTCATTACTATTTTCAATAACAATGATATTAATAATAATATTGAAAATTATTATTACTATTTTCATTAACAATGGTATTAATTTTTTAAAATTAGAT
>Ga0307518_10002292_pt1 | contig 13990 bp, 15 predicted proteins | sample 25_EM_MG_FD_203889 | JGI IMG/M metagenome (GOLD analysis project Ga0307518, IMG submission 203889) | Populus trichocarpa ectomycorrhiza microbial communities from riparian zone in the Pacific Northwest, United States - 25_EM | ecosystem: Host-associated > Plants > Roots > Unclassified | place...
CTTCGTCGCCGCGGGGGAAACCACGCGCGACAGACACCTTGTCCGGGTGGCGGAATGGCAGACGCGCTAGCTTGAGGTGCTAGTGCCCTTTATCGGGCGTGGGGGTTCAAGTCCCCCCTCGGACACTCGCAGTATCCCCATCTTGTGCGGGTCGATCCGAGTATCGATCCGCACAAGCTGTTTTCCGCACGAGGTTCGGCTCGGCGGCCGCTTCAACACCCTCGCCGCAGACGCCCCGTGTGAGCCGCCCGTCACAAGCCCCCCCCGGCGGGCTGAACCGCGGACAGCCCAGGCGCCTGGCTCGTCGGCTACCGGTCGCCCTTTTCGGCCTGCCCTTGCCCTGTGGGCCACCTGGGCGGTCGTCCACCAGAGTCCGTCGCGCACGTTGGACGGAGATTCCAGAATCCCGCCATAAGCCCGGCATACACCTGAGTCATGCAGTGATCCCCACTGAATCCAAGGAGTGGATGACTTATGGCCACAACAGCCGACGGACAGGCAAAGCGCGCCGCTCTCGTCACCGGAGGGACGAGCGGGATCGGCCTCAGCATCGTCGAACTCCTCGCGGAACAGGGCTACTCGGTGTTCCTCTGCGGCCGCGACGGCGGCGCCGTCACAGCCGTCACCGACAAGTTGCGAGGCCGCGGCCTGGACGTCGACGGCATCGCGGCGGACGTGACCTCGAAGGACGACATCCGCCACCTGGTGCGCGCCGCGCGGGACCGTTTCGGCCCGGTGTATGTACTCGTGAACAACGCCGGGCGCGGTGGCGGCGGCAAGACGGCCGAGATCCCCGACGAGCTGTGGGAGGACGTCATCGAGACCAACCTCCACAGCGTCTTTCGCATCACCCGCGAGGTACTGACCGCCGGCGGGATGCTGGAACGCGGTCACGGTCGGGTCATCAACATCGCCTCCACCGGCGGCAAACAGGGAGTCGTACTGGCTGCTCCCTATTCGGCGTCGAAGCACGGCGTGATCGGCTTCACGAAGGCTCTCGGCCTGGAGCTGGCCAGGTCCGGGATCACCGTCAATGCCGTGTGCCCCGGATTCGTCGAGACCCCGATGGCCGTGCACGTCCGCGAAGGGTACGCGGAGCAGTGGGGCATCGGCGTGGACGACGTACTGGAACGCTTCAACACCCGGATTCCGCTGGGACGTTACACCACCCCCCATGAGGTGGCAGGCCTCGTCGGCTACCTGGCCGGGGACGTCGCCGCCTCCATCACCGCACAGGCGCTCAACGTCTGCGGCGGGCTCGGGAACTACTGAGCCGGAACCTCCGCGGAACGGCGGAGGCGTTGCGGTCGGCACCGAGCCGACCGCAGCGCCGGAGACGTCGCGTCTCACCGGCGATAGCACTCCACGGAGCCGGCGGGTACGACCTCATCGCCGTCCTTGGCAGAGATGAGGTCCTGGAAGTGGTCGTCGCTGATCCGTGTGAATTCGTCGATGAATGTGTACTTGCCCTTGGCCATGGTGTACTCACCGATGAACTTCAGGTGCCCGTCCGTCGCGGCACCCGGCTCGGTGGTCTCCTCGCCGTGGGTACCCCGGTCGTCGGTGTAGAGCGCGGTGAACGTCTGGTCGGTGGCGTTCCAGCCGCCGATCATCCAGCGCGAGAGCGCCTTCTGAGGCATCTGCTCATTGGGCAGCCGCAGCGCGTCCCACTGATACCAGGCACCGCCCAGCACCGGCTTGATGGTGCCGACCACAACGCTGGTCTCCGACGGGGCGCCGGGTGCGGTGACTGTGGTGGGGCATCTCCAGGAGCCCAGCAGGAAGTCGAGATCGCGCATCTCCTCCGGGGCACTGGTGCTGCCGGTCGTCGTCGTTGCCCGGCCGTCCTCGCCCGCGGCGTTCACGGACCAAGTCGTGCTCAGCCCGAGGGCGACGACCACTGCCACAACGCAAGCACGAGTTCTTGCTCTCATGAATGACCTCCATCGTGTCGGATATGACGGAACAATCGCTTTCGCAAGGGCGCAGTCCGTTGTGCTGCGGAGCGGGGAGAGACTCAGCCACTGACCGCGCCGGCCTCCGCCTGTTCGAGCGCCTCCCGCGCGGCCAGTAGCGTCGCGACCTCGTCGCCCGGCAGGGCCGGTGCCAACGGCAGCACCCTGCTGCGTCCGGCGCGCACAGCCGGGTGCCTGCGGGCCAGCCGCGACAGAACCTGTCCGGGGCCGGTCTCCACCAGCAAGTGGTCACCCGAGGCGAGCAACGCCTCCAACGCCGGCCAGAACAGCACCGGCCGAGTCGGCTGCGCAGCCCAGTAGTCCGGGTCCACGGCTTCGGCGTCGGCCAGGGGCCTGGCGGTGTAGCAGGAAACGACGGGCACCGTCGGCGGACGGAGCGTGATCCTGGCGAAGGCATCCCGGGCCGCCGGGACCGAGTCCGCCAGAACGGGGCTGTGGAACGGCGTCTGCGAGGGTACGTCCGCGCACGAGATCCCCAGAGCCCGCAGCGACCGGGTCACTTCGCGCAGTGGCCCTTCCGGACCGGCCACGATGGTCTGCTTCGGCGCGTTCACGCCTCCCACGACAACCTGGCCCCGCAGATGCGGCCGCACCAGGTCGGGAGGCGCGGCGACGGCCAACATGCCGCCCGCCGGCGCACCCACGAGTCGCTCGCAACGCCACCACACCAGGCGCGCCGCCTCGCCGAAGTCGAGGACGCCCGCGAGCACAGCGGCCGCGACCTCACCCATGCTGTGGCCGAGAAGGACGACGGGGGCGACCCCCCAGGAGCGCAGCAGACGGCCGTACGCATGGTCAATGGCGAACAGCAGCGGTTGGGAGCGCTGTACATGGTCCATGGGCAGTACCGGGTCAGCCGACAGCCAGTCCGCACGCAGGAGGCTGCCGCCGTCGCCGATGGCGGCGAAGAACTCGTCCATCGCAGCGGCGAACACCTCGTTGTGCGCGTACAGGCGCGTCGCCATCCCCGCGCTCTGCGAACCCTGACCCGGCAGGAGAAAGGCGATTGATCGCATGGTCCGAGGCTGGCAGCCGCGTATGGACCCGATCAGGAGCCCCCCTGGAGCCCTCCTGCCACTTCAGCGGTCATGCTCGGTCGTCGCGGCCCAGAGCATGGAACTCACGGCGGTGATAGACGAGCGGCCTGCCTCCGGACGAGCCCTCGTCCCCCGACATACGGGCTTCGTGCACCTCGGCGATCAGCACGACGTGGTCCCCCACCGGGAGGCGCAGTACCGTCCTGCACTCCAGTGTTGCGACCGCACCACGCAGGAGGGGCGTACCCGACCGTCCCGGCTCGGTGACGAGTCCGGCGAATTTGTCGTGGCTCTTGTGGGCGAAGCGCCCCGCCACTTCGCGCTGGCCGGCACCCAGAATATGGACGGCGAGCCAATCCGAGTCGGCGAATGCCGGGGCACAGTCCGCGGCTCGGTCCAGGCACACGAGCACGGTCGGCGGCTCGAGCGACACGACGGTGAACGAGCTCGCCGTGAAGCCGTGGGGGCGCCGGTCCACCCCGGCTGTCGTGACTACCGTGACCCCGCTCGCCCAGTGGCTCATCACCTCCTTGAACTCCTTTACGAACCACGTCTGCCTATCGGCCGGAATGGACATGCCCGACCCCCCTCAAGACCGCTTTTCGACAACTTTTTCCCATGAAATCCGCAACTCCGCCCAGCTCAATAGGCACTGATGCGGCCCAGCACAGCTCCATACAGACTCCAGAACCGGTTGACAGCGTACGAGGGACGGATGGCATCTACAGGCGCCTATCGGCTCCTTTGCCGCGAACCCGACGGGTTTGCCAGCAGGGTCGATTTAGCAGTGCACCTCGATCCAGTCAAGTCACGCTTCTACGGGACTACTGGAAGCAGTTTCCACAACTGGCCAGCCAGGAAGGATCAACTGCATAAGCAGCAGTCAACGGAGACTGCCTCGCCCTCAATTCGAACCAGAGGATGACTCTTTCGTGGATACCTACGCGTTAGGCTCCTTCACTGTCCTGAACAATGGCGAGAATGTCGTTCCGAGGGCAGCGAAGCCGCGTACCCTCCTGGCCCTTCTCCGTTCATCAGACGGAAATGTCGTATCGAGTTCCGTCATCATTTCGGAACTCTGGGACGACCGTCCGCCGCGGACTGCGGCGACCACCGTGCACACGTACGTCATGCAGCTGCGCCGGCTCATCGGCGCCGCACGCGTGTCCGGCACCGAGCGGGTCGACCCCAAGGACGTCCTGCGCCGGGACGGAAGCGGCTATCTCCTCGTCCCGGGGGACGGGCACTATGACGTCGCCGAGTACGACCGACTTGCCTCAGAGGGACACAAGGCGGCACAGGCCAACGACTGCCTCACCGCACACAGGCGGCTGTCGGCCGCCCTGAACCTCTGGCGCGGGCCCGCCTTCTCCGACGTCCAATCCGGCCCTCGGCTGTCCGCGGAGGTCACCCGCCTCGAGGAGTCGCGCAAGATGCTCCTCGAACGCCGCATCGAGATCGACCTTCGCCTCGGATGGCATCACCAGGTCCTCGGCGAACTCGCCGGGCTGACCACAGAACACCCGACGCACGAGGGGCTGCAGGCGCTGTACGTCATCGCGCTCTACCGGTGTGGCCAGCGCGCTCGCGCCCTCGCCCAGTGCGACGAGTTGCGCACGCGGATGGCGGACGAGTTCGGCCTCGATCTGCTGCCTGCCATGGCCGCTCTGCGGCAGGCGATCCTGGTGAACGATCCCGCGCTGGACGACGACGCGCTGTGGCCGCAGTTCGTGCGCCGCAGCACGGAACCTCAGGCGAGGCACGTCGGGGTGCTCCCGTGAAACTCGATCATCCGGCCGAAGGCCGCCATGACGTCGAGAGGTTCGCCGCGCTCACCGCCATGCACCTCCGCATAGGCGCGCACCAGATTGCCGACGACACGTTCACTGTCGAGGAGACCGCCGAACTCACCGAAGTCGGCCCTTCGCGCCGCCTCGAGCGGTGTCAGTCCCGCCGCCTTCCCGGCGACCGCCAAACGCTGGATCCACCGTAGATACCGGGCGTTGTGGTCCAACAGCTCCGGTCCGCCCACAGGGCCGTGACCGGGCACGATGCTGTCCGGTTCGAGCGCCCGCAACCGTTCGATCGCCGCGAGTGTGCCCTGCACGGACCCCATGAGGGTGAACGGCGCCACCCCGTTCATGACCACATCCCCGGCGAAGAGCACCCGCGAGCCCGGCAGCCACGCCACGATGTCGTTCGTCGTGTGCGCCGGTCCGACATGGATCAGTTCGATCCGGTGTCCGCCCTGGTGCACGGTGATCTGCTGCGGGAACGTCACGTCGGGAAGTCTCAGCCGGACCTCGCCCCATTCGACGTCCGGCCACATCTTCTGCAGGGCCAGGCCGCCGGCCGCCAGTTCCGCGCGCGCCAGGTCGTGGGCGACGATCGACGTCTCGGGTCCGAAGACGCAGTTTCCGAAGCAGTGGTCGCCGTGGTGATGTGTGTTCACCAGGGTCGTCACCGGCCGGGCGGACAGCCGTGTCACCGTGTCGCGCAGGAGGGTGGCGCGACGCATCGTCGCGGCGGTGTCGACGACCGTCGTGGAATCCGAGCCCACGATGATGCCGGAGTTGTTGAGACACCAGCCGCCGTCCAGCTGGAGATAGGCGTATACACCATCGCCCAGTTCTTCGAGCTTCTCCTCGGTCTTGCCTGCCACGATCGCCCCTTCTGCCACCGGCTTGGTCTCCATGCGCACTTCTTCTGTCATCTTCCTGTTACCGGTACGGGCTATTCGAGGCCACCATTGACCTCCAGCACATGCCCGTTGACGTATGAACTCTCTGGGCACGCCAGGAACAGTGCAGCGTCCGCTATCTCGCGGGCAAGGCCCATTCGGCCCAGGGAGAGGCGGGATTTGTGCTTGTCCCAGAGAGCCGGGTCCGTGGAGAACCGCTTGCCCATGCCTTCGTCCACATATCCGGGCGAGAGGCAGTTGACGTTGATGCCTTTCGGCCCGAGTTCCGCCGCGGCGGTCCTGGTGAACATCTCCACCCCCGCCTTGCTGGCGCTGTAGGCGACCGCACCCATGGCGACCCGGCCCGCCAGGCTCGACGACACCGTGATGATCCGGCCCGCGCCCCGTGTCGTCATGTACCGTGCAGCCGCTCTGGTGCACAGGAACGTTCCGGTGAGGTTGGTGGCCACGGTCTCCTGCCACTCGGGCAGACTCAGCCGCACGATCTTGCCGTCCCGGCTCGTACCGGCGTTGCACACCAGCACGTCGAGCCCACCGAACTCCCGTATCGCGGTGTTCATGAGGTCCTGCACGGACTGCTCGTCGGTGACGTCGGTGGGCCGGTAGAGGACACGGCCGGGCGCCTCCGCCTCCAGCTTTCCGATGTCGTGGGAGTTTCGGGCCGCGCAGACCACCCGGGCCCCCTCGGCCAGGAATGCCGTGGCGATCGCGAGGCCCAGGCCCCTGGTGCCGCCGGTGATCACGGCCACTCGGCCTTCGAGACGCATCTCGTTCCCCTTGTCGTCCCGTCGTCCTAGTACCAGCGCAGGACCGCGGCCGCAGCCGTCATTCCTCCGCCCACCGCCGCGAGCAGGATGTTCTCGCCGCGCTCCATGGGCCGTGCGTCCGCCGTCGCCCGCAGGGTGAGCGGGATGGAGCCGGCCGCCGTGTTCCCCAAGTACGGCGCGGTCAACGGCACCCGGTCCGGATCGACGCCCAGATCCGCGGCGAAGAACTCCAGGAGCCGCGTGTTCGCCTGATGGAAGACGAAACGGTCGATGTCGTCCACCGCCAGGCCGCAGTCGTCGAGAACCTGCTCCACCAGCTTCCGCATGGTGCTCAGCGCGTAGTCCTTCACCGCCCGTCCGTCCATGCGCAGGAGGTTGTCGCCGGCCGCAAGCGCCGCCTCGTCGAGCGGTGTGCGCGTGCCCCCCGCCTCGACGCCGACGTAGTGATGCAGCTCTCCGTTGGAGACCAGGCGTGCGGCGAGCAGACCGTAGCCGTCCGGCACCCGGCCGAGCAGCACCGCGCCCGCTCCGTCGCCGAACAGGGAGACCGTGCGCCGGTCACTGCGGTCCATGATCGTGGAGAACTTGTCCGCCCCCACCAGCAGCAGCTGATCCTGCTGTGCCGTTCTGCTCAGCAGCCCGTCGGCGAGGGTGAGGCCGTAGAGAAATCCGCTGCATACGGCGTTCACATCGAAGGCGAGGATGTCTCGCAGGCCCAGTTTGTGCTGGACGATCGCGGCCGTGGCGGGCTGAGGGACGTCCGGGGTGCAGGTGGCGACGATGATTCCGCCAATGCGCTCCAGGGCCTCGGGAGCCTCTTCGAAGATCTGGCGCACGGCATGCGCCGCCAGGTCGGAGGTGGTGGTGCGGGCGTCGGCGTAGCGCCGCTCCAGGATGCCGGTGCGCTCCGCGACCCAGTCGGGGGTGGTGTCGCTCCACTCGGCTATCCGCTCGTTGCTGACGACATCGGCCGGTGCGTGTCCACCGACCTGGAGGATTCCCAGGGGCATGGGACTGTCCTGCCTCTCTCATACTCATGCCGTTTGGCTGGTTCAGGTACCGAGCCGGAGATCCGGGCCGGACCGGACATCGGAAAGGAAGATCACCGCTGCGTGGTCGCGTTCGTTCCCGGTGAGGGTCAGGGACGGCCGACGATGAAACTGCTGAAGGTGAACCCGCCCCCGCTGTTGAGGACGAGCGCGAACTCGCCCGGCTCCAGGCGGTTTTCGCGGGCCAGTTGAGCGAGTGACGCGTTGAGGTCTCCGGCGCCGAGGTGGCCGGTGGGCGTACCGAGGTCCAGGAGTTCGGCGGGGGTGACCTGCACCAGGGGCGGGATGTACGCCTCCTCCATCGCCTTCTTGCCGAGTCTGGGCAGGACCGCCCACCTCAGGCGCGGGTCGTCGGGTTCGAGGCCGGCGTTCGCGAGGCTTTCGGACACGGCCCTGCGCACGCCCTGATGGGCCGCCTTGTAGAAGCGATCGATGCCATGGCGCCGGATGAAGGCCCGCTTGGTGCGCCGGACGTCGATCACCGGACTGTGCTCCAGGGACGAGGTGTTGAAGGCATCGTTGCCGCGATGCATCTCCTCCAGTTCCGGAACCGACACCGTGCCGGTGGCGTGCAGCATGAGATCGGCTGGGTACTCGCCCCGGTGCACGACGACCGCGGTGGCCGCGTCGCCCACAGCCATCCCGAAGTCTCCGAGCCAGCGGTCCCAGCTCGGCGGGAGAAAGCGGTCCGCGGTGGTCACCAGGGCCGGCCCGGTCTCCGGGGCTGCCAGCAGCGCCGCCGCAGCGAGTTCGATGCCGGTGGCACCGCCGTTGCACTGCTGGAGCAGGCCGATGGGCTGTGCCGCGGTGCCGAGCCTTCGGGCGATGTAGTGCGGTGCCGACCAGATGTCGTGGCCCTGATAGTGGATGCTGGCGTGCAACAGCGTGCCCAGGCTGTCCGGCGGGCAACCGATCCGATCGAGGAGCGGCTGTGCCGCGAGGACCGCCATCTCGGGTGGTGCCGTGTCCACCGCCAAGAGCAGTCCCTCGTAGCCGAGTTCACGTGCGGTCTTGGCATCGACACGCCCCGCCCGGACCGCGTCGACCGTGAGATCACGGTCCGGCGGAAACCAGGTGTGCCCGGCGAGACCGAGCGGCGAGGGCAGCTTCACGATGCCTCGGCCAGCATCCCGTTCACGAACAGGACGAGGGCCTCCGGCGTGGACAGGTTGGTCAATTCCTCCTCGTCGATCGCGACGCCGAACCGCTTCTCGATGGTGGCGGACAATTCCATCAGGGCCAGCGAGTCGTAGCCGAGCTCGTCGAAGGTCATGGCGGCGATGTCGGTTGTGGCGTCGAACGACTCGTCCTGGCCTGCGACCTCGACGAGAATGGCTCGCAGGCTGTCGATGGTGAGTTCGGAGCTGGACGCGGACATGGTGTCTCCTGTCTCTTCCTGGAATCCGTAGGCTGGTTGTGGACTAGTGCCGGGCCCGTGGGCGTGGCGCCGTATCCGGGTCTCAGGCCGCCGCGGTGACCACCACGGCGGAGTTGAATCCACCCCGGCCGCGAGCCAGTACGAGGGCCCGGTCGACCGGAACGCGGCGCGGTGTGCCGACGACCAGGTCGATGTCGTAGTCCTGGGGCAGGTCGACGGCGGCCGGGGCCGACGGGATCACGTTGTCGCGGATGGACAGCAGCGCGGTGGCGACGTCCAAGGGGGCGCCGCCCGCGTACAGCCGTCCCACCAGCGACTTCGGCACGCTGACCGGCACGGCACGCGGCCCGAAGACTCCCGTGATCGCCGCTGCTTCCGCCCGGTCCAGATCGAGGCTGCCTGCTCCGTCGGCGAACACTACGTCTATCTGGTCCGGTGTCAGTCCGGCGTCGGCGAGGGCCAGTTCGGCGGCCCTGCGGAGACCGGCCGGCCGGCCGGTGCCGGGCGCGGGATCGAACGTAGCGGCGTACCCCGCGATCTCGCCGTACCTGCGCGGTGCCTCGCGCGCGTCGGCTTCGTCCTTGTCCTCCAGCACCATGACGGCGCCGCCCTCGCCGGGGACGTAGCCGGCCGCCTCCGAGCTGAACGGCAGGTAGGCCCGTTCAGGGGCGTCGGGCCGGGCGACTCGGCCGCTGGAGATATGGGAAACCCAGCCCCAGGGGTCCAGCGCCGATTCGACGCCGCCCGTCAGCATCATCGTGGTCCCACGGCGCACGCTGCGTCGTGAGTAACCGATCGCGTCGAGTCCGCCGGCCTGCTCGGCGACAAGGGCGGCGCTGGGGCCGCGCAGACCGTGCCGGATGGAGAGCTGGCCGCTGTTGCAGGCGTAGAACCAGGCGAAAGACAGGTAGGCGCTCACCGCCTTCGGCCCCTCGGACCAGAGTTTCTTCAACTCTCGGTGGCTCAGCGCGAATCCACCCGCGGCGTTCGACAGCGTGACGCCGCTGTCGTAGCCCGCGACGGCCTCCGGATCGAGCTCGGCGTCGCGGAAGGCCGACTCGGCGGCGTACAGCGCGAGCCGTGTCATCCGGTCGGTCTGCGGCAGCAGCCGGCTGGGAATGTGGCGCCTGTCGTCGAAATCGACGATCTGGCCGCCGAAACGAGCGGAGTAGCGAGTGTCCCCGAAATCGACCGCTCGGATGCCGCTGCGGCCCTCCAGAGTGGCAGCCCAGAAGTCGTCGGTGGTCAGACCGTTGGGTGCGACGACCCCGATCCCCGTCACCACGGCGCGCTTCATGCCGTCCCACCTTCTTCCCTTTGATCCGGTCGGTCGCCACGAGCGGGTCGCGCGATCAGGCTCAGGGCTTCCACTGGCCCGTCGTCGCGGCTGATCGCGGCCGCCGCCAGCGAGGCGCCGGCAGTCAGAACGGCCACAAGGCCAGCGAGCGGGTGTTCCGTCAGCCCGCGTTCGGCGTGCACCGGAGGGACGCCGGGTGCGGCGCCCGACAGGATCGCGAGAGGCACGAGGGCAAGCGGCACCATCGGCCCTGCGAGGCACGGCCCCGGCTGCGTCCGGTCGCTTGACGTCAGCATGAGGCAGCCGCCTTTTCGGGGCCGTGCAGGACGATCGCGCTCTGGAAACCGCCGAACCCGCTGCCCACACTGAGCACGGTGTTCAGCTCCGCCTCCCGGGCCGTGAGCGGCACATAGTCCAGATCGCATTCGGGGTCCTGGTCGTGCAGATTCGCGGTCGGCGGAACGACGTCGTTGACCAGAGCGAGGGTGCACGCGACGATCTCGATGGCGCCGATGGCACCGAGGGAGTGCCCGATCATCGATTTGATGGCGCTCACAGGGGTGCGGTAGGCGTGCTCACCCAGACTGCGCTTGAACGCGGCGGTCTCGTGGCGGTCGTTCTGCGTCGTACCCGATCCGTGTGCGTTGATGTAGTCGACTGCTGTGGGATCGGTCCTGGCGTCGTCGAGCGCGTGCCGGACGGCCTCGGCCATCTCGATGCCGTCCGTCTTGAGCCCGGTCATGTGGTAGGCGTTGCAACGCGTCGCATAGCCGGCGACCTCGCCGTATATCCGGGCGCCGCGGCGGCGCGCGTGCTCGTACTCCTCCAGGACCAGCATGGCGGCACCCTCGGCGAGTACGAATCCGTTGCGTGTCCGGTCGAACGGCCGGCAGGCGCGTTCCGGTTCGTCCGTGCGCGGCGTCGTGGCCTTGATCGCGTCGAAGCAGGCCACCACCATCGGCGAGATCGAGGCGTCCGTGCCACCCGCGACGACGATGTCGGCGCTGCCCTCGGTGATCAGGTCGCGAGCGTGTCCGATCGCGTCCATCCCGGAGGTGCATCCGTCGGAGACCATCATGGCGGGACCTTCCGCGCCGACCGCCCAGGCGACCTCCTTCACGACGGCGCTCGGGACCATGAAGTCGAACATGTGCGGAGACAGGTAGGCCTCGTCGACCTCCCAATGGCGGCCGCCGTCGGACAAGATGCGGTATTCCCGCTCCAGGCTCGTCGGCGATCCGATGGCGCTGCCGACACTGACGGCGACCCTGGTCGGGTCCAGGACCGTCGCGTCGAGCCCGCTGTCCGTCAACGCCTCCCGTGCACAGACAACTCCGAGCTGCGCGGTGCGGTCCATGCGGCGGATCTCCCTGAGGGTCAGGTTCTCCAGCTGCGGATCGAAGTCGCATTCGCCGACGACCTGGGACCGGTACGGCGTCGGATCGAAGCGCGTGATGATGCGGGTGGCGGACCGGCCGTTGCTGATCAGGTCCCAGAATTCCTTGGTGCTGCCACCGCCGGGCACGCGCACCGCCATGCCTGTGATGACCGTCCGTCGATTCATGCCTGCTCTTCTTTCCCTACGCGGCGGAAGTCGGATGCGTGCAGTCGGGCCCACTGCTCGAAGGTGTGAGCGGGCTCCTTGGTGATGCGCTCCGTGGGCGGAGCGACGGGCATGGGTTCATGGGTGAACCGCTCGTGCATGGTGAGCAGCCCCTGCGCGACAGGTTCGGGCACACCGAGACCGGCCATGACAGCGACGCTCTCGGCGCGGGTGATCTCCTCGAAGCGCAGCGGGCGACCGACGGCGGCGCCGATGAGCTCCACCATCCGCCGCTGGGTGAGGGCCTGCGGCCCGGTGAGCAAGTACCGTCGGCCAACGTGCAGTCGGGACGGTTCGGTCAGCGAAGCGGCGGCGACCGCCGCCACGTCACGCTCGTCGATCGGGGCCAGCGCGGCATCCCCGTAGGCGGCTCGTACCACGCCGTGTCCACGGATCTGCTCACCCCAGAAGCGGATGGTGTTGACGGCGAACATGTCGGGGCGCAGGAAGGTCCAGTCGAGGCCGGATTCCTCCACGGCCTCCTCGAGACCACGGTGGAGCAGGGCGATCGGGTTGGCGGACTCACCCGGCTCGTGCTCGATCGCCGCGGACGACAGCAGTACCACCCGGCGCACGCCCTGCTTCTTCGCCAGTGCCAGGAGGTCGGCTGTCGCCTCACGTACCGCCGAGTAGTTGAGGAACAAAGCGGTCGCCCCCTCCAGCGCCCTGTCCATCGTGCCGGGCCGTGCGGGGTTCGCCTCGACGAACTGCGCACCGGACGCAGGAGGGGCGCCGACCGCGGCACGGGTCACCGCACGGACTGGCAAGCCCGCCGCGAGGACTTTCGTGACCACATGTCGACCGACATTTCCGGTCGCCCCGGTCACCACAATCATTTTTCCTCCTACTCGAACGCATCACAGCCGTCTCCTTGCTACCCGGACGACGCTTAAAATTTCTTTCCGGCCTGCAATACATAAGTATTAGGGCGCCACTGGAGCGATTACGGAAGGATTCTGGAGCCACCCGGAAAGAGCCAGATCCAGCCTCTCTCCATAACAATTACAGTGCGCACCCAGAGGGTGTAGCCGACGACCGGACCTGTCACCAAGAAAGGACTTTCCGCATGCGGCTATCCGCACATCTCGTTCACGAAAACGCCGGCGAGCTGGCGCGTTGCGCGGAACGCGTCGGCTTCGATCTCGTCATTTGCGGAGAGGGTTACCGCAGCGACGCGGCCTCCGTGCTCGGCATGGTCGCGGGGCAGACCCGGACCATCGGCCTCGCCTCGGGCGTCATGCAGATCCCGGCCCGATCGCCCGGGCTGGCGGCGCTCACCGCCGCGACTCTCGACTCCATGAGCGGCGGCCGCTTCCGGCTGGGCCTTGGCGTCTCCAACCCCGATGTGTCCGAGGGCTGGTACGGCGTACCGTTCGACAAACCGCTGTCCCGGACACGCGAGTACGTGGCCATCGTCCGTGCCGCGCTGAGCGGGCAGCCGGTCCGCTTTCAGGGTGAGCACTACCGACTGCCGGCGGGCCGGCGGGATGCCGCGCCGCTGCATCTGGCGACGGACTCCGAGAACACCCACATCCCCGTCTATTTGGCCGCGTTGAGCAGTCGGAATCTGCGATTGGCCGGTGAGATCGCCGACGGCTGGATCGGCGCGTTCGTTTCACCGGAGTCACTCGTGGAGGCTGTCGCAGACCTTCGGGACGGGCGGCAGCGCGCGGGGAAGGAGATGACGGGCTTCGATGTCGCCCCCAGTGTGCCGACTCTGTTCGTCGACGATGTCGCCGCAGGCGTGCAGCGGCTGCGGGGTCATTACGCACACTTTCTCGCGATGGGAGATCCCGAACGCAACGTCTATTCCGCTCTCGCCGGCCGTCTCGGATTCGGCACTGCCATGACCGAATTCCATCGGCTCGCCTCCGGAGGCGATCTCCAGAAAGCAGCGGGTGCCATTCCGGACGAACTCATCGACCGCGTCTCCCTGATCGGCCCCGTGGACCGGGTCGCGGAGCGGATGCGGGAGTTCGAGGCCGGCGGGGCCACGACCCTGACGATCATGCTCTCCCCCGCCCGTACCGATCACGACGGCCGCCTGGAGCTGATCCGCAAGGCGGCGGAGGCGTTCACACTCTCCGGCACCCGAGGTGGCACCACTCCCACAGCCGTCGGCCCTGACCCGGTCAGGGCATGAACCCGCCGCGCCGGCCGGGGCCGAGACGTCCTCGGCCCC
>Ga0307518_10002293_pt1 | contig 13988 bp, 19 predicted proteins | sample 25_EM_MG_FD_203889 | JGI IMG/M metagenome (GOLD analysis project Ga0307518, IMG submission 203889) | Populus trichocarpa ectomycorrhiza microbial communities from riparian zone in the Pacific Northwest, United States - 25_EM | ecosystem: Host-associated > Plants > Roots > Unclassified | place...
TCCCCCTCCTCAGCACATCCTCTCTGGACACTGCGGAGGTAAACCACCACTCGCACATTTTCGTAGTCCTTTGTTGGTGTTGTGTTTGGGTTATTACTCCGACCCAAATCCACACTTTGACTCACAGTGCATAGGGTGGGTGTACTTGATGAGGCTCACAGGTTGGACTCCAGTTGGTGTGAGGGGTAGCACCCCGGAGCTGATGGTCATGGTAAGGGTGGTCAACGTAGTTCTGGAAGAATGGACTGCCTCCTCTCATATCTTGATGCACACCAGGTGGTACAAGACCAGGAAAATACCCTCTGTATGTACCGTGGTGATGACCCTGATATGCCTCCTCATGATACACATTGTGAGAGTCACGATATGGCACACCTCTATGGGGATCCAACATTCCATGAGGTGGCATTGGCCCATGGTCACTGCCTTGGTAAGGGAAGTATTTCCCCTGCAGGTGAAAGGGATGAAGATATCCCCCACCAATTTGATGGGACATGTCCATCCAGTCGCCATGATCCTGTTGTCCACTGACTAATCCGTTGTACAGGATGGCTTCCTCCTGACTGCCAGTAGTTGGTTTTGGGGGAAGTGAAGGCAGTAGAGGGGGAGACAGGCCAACAGCTGGCATAGGAGAGGCAGATGCTGGGGCCGGCATGATGTCAGGCTTGTCTGATTCTTGTCCTTGTGGTAGGGAACCTGTGAGAGGTTTCAAAGGCTCATGGCACTTGGGAGACAGAGAAGATGGATCCTCCCCTGACTGAGGGGGATCGAGGACCCTTGAACTGTGAGCAACTTCGTTCAGGGCTGTCCGATCCCCAACTGTGGTCGAATCCAAGAAGGGGTCTGAATCCATGTCCCCTGTAAGGATGAATATCAGTATATGTTGAAAAAACCATGGAGGTCAGCCTACCTGCACTACTGTGATGATCAGGCTTTGGAGACAGCGCTCCATCACTAAGTCTGGCTGGCACTGAAGTATCATTAGTGATTAGACAATGTCACGAGTTGGATGTAAATGCATACCTTGGGTCATTAGCATGTTGGGAAAATCATTCTCAGAGCCCGAGTCTTCCTCATTGTGAGTGCGGCTCAGTGCATGTTGCTTGCCTTTCTTCAATGCCATCTTTGCAGGCTTCTTGGTGGGTCGTGTAATTGGGAGCTCGTTAGCCTTGCGCTTCAGGGTTGGCCTGTGTTCTTGGTACACATTCTCTGCTGCTACCAGACCAACATCAACCTCTTCTGTGTTGACATCATGATCAATCATAGCAGCTGCCTCCTCATCACTGAAGTCCGAGACAAAAATGTACTTAGGTTTTTTCTTCTTTGGCGCTGCCTTGGTTTTGGTAGAACAAGCAGAATCGTCGCTACTAATGACAATAGGATTGTCTTTTGTAGCCTTGCCAATGTGTCGATGAGCACCATCAATCCTGTGGATGGCAATCACATTGCCTTCTATAGCCTTGGGCTTGTCAATTACAACCCTCTTGATCCTTGTCGCCGCTTTGCTAGGTGGGAGGCGGGGAGGCCCCTCATGATTGATAGTACCATTGACATACATCTGCTGGCCTTTTGCATGACCGCTGTCCACCAGAGGAGGGGCGCCAATAACCACTGGCAGCTCAGAGTTGCAAAGAGCTTCTGAGAGAAGACCACACGTTAGGACAAAGTTATAAACATATTTTAGACACGTACTTCGTTCACACTTACTCTGGACTTTTGTCACAGAAACCTCTTTGTCTGTAAGCACAGCATGGAGACGGCGTTGCTCACCCAGACTTAGATTATCCCCTTTGTTCTCATGTTGGATTTGCACAGTTGACCAGGCATCAACACTGGATATGGCCACCCTTGTATTACTAGGCCCTGGTGTTGGAGTATAAACAGACTGTTATGGTTTGTTTACTTACTTACATAAGCATAAAGCGCAGATACAGTAGAGTTACTATTACTATAGTTCCCTCAGTAGCTTGCCAGCATACTGAGGGTGAGTACATTCCTACTAACCACATTCCTACCTACTAATACCTTGTAGTTACCTACAGGTATATACTAATATATTAGTAGCTTGCCAGCATACTGAGGTTACCTACAGCTCTCCTTCTCCCTTCCTTAGGCTAGACCTTCCCTGTGCAGACCACCACCTTTCTATACCTGGTACCCCAAAATATTCAAAAGAGTTGTCCATGGAAATGAGTTACGCTTAAACTTGGACATGTCAGTGCCGGCCCCCTCTGTTACAATCAATTACAAAAATCATTCTGTTCAAAGGCACCCACTTACGAATGAGGCTTGTGATGTGGTCCTTGATGACATTGATCATGTCATCACTTGAGCCTTCTGGCATGTGTCCATCACATCCATTCAATTCTTCATCCAACCGACCCACTCATATTGCACGGGGCAGCGAGGGTTGATCTTCCTTCATGGGGTAGGCATCACTGTCAAAGGCATCGCTTACCATTTCAAGTGACACATGGTTGCTGAACTGGTGTTAGATTTTCCTCAGTGAGAAATTAGGTTGAATACTTACTATACATGCGCTTTGAAATGGCCAATCATGGCATGTTCGTCGGACCGGCAGCGAGTCTCAAAAAACTGCAGACCAACTTAATGTAAGTACTGACAAAGATGTGAATCTTACCTTTTTTGCTCCGGTGGTTGTGTGGGTGAATCCTAGTGATGCATCTTCATTTACGACCTTCCCACACATGACCAGCACTGCCTTGAAGCCATGCTTTGCAGCTGCACCTTCAACCTTCAACCTGCGACAAAATGAGCATCATTTTTAGATAAAGACTATGTACTTACTAAATTGATCAACTGCCTCTTTATTTTCCGGAATGATTGCATGTGGTGCGCGATAGTTTGGGGCGAGGCTTCAGAGTTCTCAAGCAAATCATAGAGCTCAAGGATTTCTTGCCAAGCTTCATTGTTTTCTTCTTTGAATTTGGTGTACAGCTGCCCACGGATCATTGGAGTAACTTTGGGGGACAAGTTAGGATAGTGATTTTAAGATGAGGTGCATCAACTTACTCAGATCATCAGCAGGAAGACCCAACCTCCACTGTTCTTGGTCTTCGTGCTTCGCAAGGTATTTTGCATAGAGGTTCCAATGGTTGACCCCATTGATGACCCGACCTTTGCTTTTGTGCCATCCGTCCATTATTTGCTGAGGAGAGAATTCGAGCACATATCAAACCAATGGTCTGGGATACCGGGCTGGTCCAACAGGCGGAGTATCGTAGGGCTCATTTGACCGATGGTCTGGCTGTGGAGTCTAATCTTCAGCCTCCTTTGGACACCAATGCCCTGGTAAACGATCAGCATGTGCCACGAGTCAGCGACATTAATTCCAACATCAACCCCATCCTCCTCACCGAGTCTATGCCTGCTCACCCTCTGCCCAATGGTTCCAGTATTATGCCTCGTTTTTCAACACCTTCACTTATTCCTGGTGGGAATGCTGTGAAAGAGCATGTCCCAGATGTCAGGGAACCCCCTCCAGCCACACAGTCGAATATTCCCATTATGCACATCATCCCCGACCCCCATTGATGCTACCACCTCTTTGGTAGGTGCAGATGATTACACTGATGCAGGTACATCACTTCGGAGTCAAGATGAACCATCATCACCAATGGCTGGTCATAGGACTGCCCTAATCAACAGCATCCTCAATGAAGGCTACAACGACCTCAAAAATATCTTGATGCAGCTTGTCAACACTCTAGCAGAGATGAGGTGATGGTGTGGCGATTGCCACCCATCCTTCTGTTGAAGGATCTTTGAAGGTGGTGGTGCGGTGATAGCAGGGTGATTGATGACATCCTTCTGCCAAAGTTTCATTAATCATAGTAAAACTCATGGAGGAGAGGGTTGATGCGGAGATTGAGAATGGTGCAGCACTGCATGATGTGAGAGCAGGTTTCAAATGAGTGGGAACAGGCGTGATATTGATACCAGGAGTCAGCACTAGTAGTTGGTATCTATTGATTGTATTGTGATATTAAAACCAATAAAAACTTTGCCTCCGCAATGGTCATACCACATCTTGCCAGGTCCAAGACAAAATGATCATTGTTGCATGCTAGTCGGTGAGTTTGAATAATCGTGGCGATGGCTGAGGTGCCATATCCATGTGAAGTGAGATACTGCGCAGCAAGGGCACCGAGGGGTTGCGCTAGATCTTCCACCTGCGTGGTTGGCGTCCAGTAGTAATTGCTGGAAAGAATACCATGTAGGTTGCAGACGTGACTGTAGATGAGCCGAGAAACATCCACTCGACTCGTAGATGGAGGGGGAGAAGAAGTGGGGGAGATAGAAGGTGCCAGGGAAGGGGAAGAAGCACAAGAGGAGGATGCAATACTGAGACTGTGCAACATGTCCTCGAGTACATCTGTTGAAGTTGTGGTGGTACATGAAGGTGTTACCAGGGGATTGGAATCAATATTTCCTGGAGTGAGTAAAGGTGGCATACGCTCAGTGATACCCTTGACAATAATAAAGGCGAGTGCCTCCCAAAATATCTGTGTGTGCCTGGTTTTGAGGCATCGGAATGACCCCTTGGCAGTCCTTGCGCTCTCACTGGACAAATGTCAATATGTGCAGATCAAATTCCAAGAAATTGCATACGTATGCTGTGTGGTGAACTCTGGGGGGTGCACCAATGGCAACAGTGTGAAAACCAGCCTTATCATTGAGCAGAGTGCATACATAGGAATTGTTCAAAGCGATGAGGAGTTGCTCATGGTCAGGTTTGGGCAGCAACATAGCGATAATGCTCTGAATCATTTTCGTGACAAGTCTAGCCTTGTTTAAGGATATGTATTGGATTGCAAGCGGAAGAGGCAGGGTTGAACGACTGCATGGTATAGATGGACTAGTGTTCTCATATGTAATTAAGTACTCACAGTCTTGAGCAAATGAAACGTACCAATCCTGATATATGCCAGGATCGTTGCCTCCAATGATAGCCCAATAAAACTCTGTGTTAGACATGCCACACAGTAGTAGTTGATTCCGTGACTCACCCAAGCTTTTATATGCAAAGTGCATTGCCAGTCAACAAGTGGCTGAGGAGATAAGCATAGATGAGATCGGGGGAGAAGTCTGTGCTGACGTGTGAATGAAGTGTTAGCATCGAAGGGACATTGTCATACTAGGTTTAGTCACTCAACTTCCCTCAAGTTTTCCATAGATCAGGCAATATGCGATGGAAGTAGATATAGAACTCCTATATATGCACTCCCTACATCAAGGTTTGGGTCCATGGTGCTACCGAGCCTTTGGAGAATTGCTGGTTTTCACACCGTTGCCATTGGTGCACCCCCGGAGTTCACCACACTACAGCGCAAACCGGAATAAGAATTCACCTTGTAAAACGAACAAAAATTGTAATTTATGGTACCCAACATGCTGCCTTTTTGTCAATTGCACGTAACATCCCCATCACCCCTTTGCCCAAAGAGTCCACCTTGCAATATGTAGCATGACTGACCCTGATGACATAAGGTGAAGTGGCTGGCCTACCACTATGGTGAGCAGAGATGCAGAAAGTAAAGTGGACAAAATTTACCATCCAGCAATGATGCCGACTCGACGGCCAACAGTAACTAAATACAGTTGGCCTGTTTGGCCAGGAAGAGGAACGTTGTATATGAACCCATTATATACACGTTGAGCATGGGCGTCGAGGGTTAACTTGCCTGGAGTAAAAGAGCTGATCGGGCCATTGGGGTTGATTGGAGTGTTGGGGTTGATGGGATGGGGGGCAGATGCCAAGCTAAAGGTGGGCTGACAAGAAGCAAAGTGTTGGGCCTGCGCAGGCAAGGAAGTGTACATAGATATATCTGGTCTTTGGAAGACTGGAGACAGAGGAGTCTTGGATGTGGCGGTGAATTTAGAGAACGATGAAGCTGAAGAAATTGGGGAGGAAGGGAAGCAATTGCTCGAAGGAGTGTAGGACATGAGGTTGAGGAGTTGTGCAGCCATTTGGGTGCATTCACCCAATTCCCTCAGTAACAGATTGACAACATCTACTTAGAGAGATATTAACAGCATGTCAAAACTGCACACACACCCCACCTAACTGTCTCCTTTGGTCAACGAGGAATGTTGTCGCCATTGGAGACAATGATGGTGCAGGGGATGATGTTGGGGACACAGGTAGCATAGTGAAGTAAGTCGGAGGAATGAAATGACGGGCATTCTTGATATATGCCATGTGTTGAACCATGTTTACATGTGACAATCTCTGTGGCTGGATCTGCGGCAACTATAATTATAGGTTTTCAGAGGTGACTGAGTGGGAGGTCCCCAAGAGGTCTGCAGCTGGTGGCCAATCATATCACGAATAACAGTGGTACTGAATATCACAAAACATGTATTTTGTATGAATATATGAGGGGCACCAGCATAGTACATTTTATTTGGGCTGGAACTGCAGATCTTGAAGTGTTCCAGACAGAAAAAAAACATTGTAGTATACCTGGATACTCTAATAACACTGATTTATGATAAATGGTATAGGTAGTATCTGACGCAAGTAAGCATTGAAGAAGTGGTTCACAACTCCTATCTACCCTCCTGATGGGTTGCCGGGCAAAATATCTCAGTCTCACAGAGAAACAAAGTGCTCGTCGAGCTCAACACAAAAGTTACATCCAGACACCTTGGTAAGTGAAGCCTACAGTGATTTTATTTCAGTCGCTTTACTTGAGTTGTTCCAGAGGTCGGGAACAATGCAGCATTCATAACCGAGCTGCATATATGAAGCACTACACTCAGACTACACTAGTAGATACTTCACCTCGCCTCCCCCCTGAACTAATTACACTCACTACTGTCCCGCTACCTGACTCACATCTCTTCCACAAAGCATTATCAAGTGAAGATGCGCTAGATGAGTCGGAATTGCAATACTGGGAGTCAGGTCCACCCTTCTTGCAACCCGAGCCTATAGACACCGTGCAAGAGTCGCAGTTCACAACCAACCTCACACATGTTTTTTTGGGTTGGAAATTGTGCCTTGAAAATCAGGTGAAGGCTCACCGGAGGTACAGATATATGGCTGGGGATGGGGGGGAAGTCATAGTGGAGCTCCATACCACTGCTGCCCAGGCACTTAGAGAGTGGGTATGAGTCAAAGACTGTGTGGCAGAGTGCACAGCGAGAAGGCACAAAGAAATGGCAACAAGTGTATTGCAGTGGCATGCAAGGATTGTGTACTCATACTATCAGGAAGCAGGTGTGTTAGAGTGAGAAGAAAACCCATACTAGACTACTGGGATCGAGAGAACAGAAGTTTGTAGGTAATTCCGAAATGCTAGCATGTCACGTTCTGTCAATCCTGTTGTGTCATGCCCTCGAAGTATGGCCACCATGGTGGCCAATACCCAGAGTCCACAGTCATAGTCATTTGTTTGCAGAACTTGGGTCTGTGAGAGTAAACACGCTAAGTCATACAGGTAACAAGTAACTTACCGTCGTTGGACAGGCAATCCATGGTCGGCTATCCACTTGGACTCCTGGATGTTTCTTACTGGCAATGTTCAAGAGTTGGGTGATTAACTTCATGACATCCTATGGCTCACATAGTTAGAGTTATTGCAGCATGATAGCAAGTACGTACACACCTGCACATCAGCTGGCCACCCTTTCTCCTCCGCCAGGCTATCAAAAAGGTAAAGTTCTTGATGGGGAAAGAGGGTGATGCACAAGACCCAGTGGCCAACTGGGGATGGCCTATGAATAGGGAGGATCCATGTGTCCTTGGTCCAGAACATTGTATGCTGTGTCCCTCTCCATAAGGATTCATCAGATGCATTGTACTGAATATGGGGAAGGTTGTGCGTCGAAAATACTGCAAAGTGATTGGCATCAGGTGGTTTGATCAAAGAGAAGAGTAGAGGGATGCATCCATTGATGCACATGTCGTTGAGACAGCCAGTGGGATTTGCCAGAATTACGACATCTTCTGCTGTGAATGAAGAGTGGTAGGCCCCATCCATTCTGGGCTGTTGGATTGGGATGACCTCGCTAGGGATGGTTTTGTACTTGTTTGGCAGCAGTGCTTGTGTCATATCCAGAGACATGTTCTGGAATTTGGGCTATCAGTTTCACAGATATGAGGTAAGACGGTGACCAAACATACCACTGGGGGTTCCCAAAGGATGGTAGTGGTTATTGTCGGCTCACTGTCCATGGCATCTTCCTCAAGGAGTCCAGGCTCCTCAGAGAAGAGGTCGGCAAAGACCTCGTGCTCCGGTTCATGTACTGCTTCCTGTGGGCCAATAATATCATTCAGACCCATGTGCACTTCTTCGGGGGTGTCTTCCGGAGTTTCAATGTTGACAGTTGTAGGACTAAGCCAAACGAGTGAGATATGAGGGTGACCGCCTGAGAGTCTCTCAGCTAGGACAGTGGCTCCGTTAGTTTGGCTGTCAAATCGAGAACTTGAGACCAGTGGATTTGACCAACGTGAGGACATGGACAGCATATCGTTGTGATGCTCATGGAGGGCGAAATAGATTATTTCATCTAACATTGATCAATTGAATGCGACATACAGGAAAAGGTGACACTTACTTTCAGGAATGCAGAGCATGAGTTCCACTGCTGTAAGCTCATTACCATACCATCAACAAAGATTGTCCGCCTTGATGCTTAATCGGTGCCGTTCTTCTAAGCATTGATCTCGTTTGAGCATAGCATGGATCCCATCTTGAACATCTTGATCTTCTACCCAATGTGGAATTTTCCCAATGGCTGGAGAGGTCCAGATGTCTTCCATAAGTGCTTGATGATTTCGAAGGTCATCGAGTTTGGTGGGAAGTGGAGTAGGGAGAGGTATTAACCATGCTGGATCGTGCAGGGTAGCGAGTTGTTCACAGTAAGTGTTGAACTTACAGATGGCGTTCATGAGGGTGGGCTGCCATTTGGCAATGGCCTTTGTGTTTGCTGGTGAAGTTTCGTCCCTGCCTCAAATCAGAATGAATCATTCAAAGGACATTGAAAATTTACCTAGTGCCTTCTGGGCTCCACTGACAGCTTGGTCCAATTTGTCCCATTCAAAGAAACTTCCGATCGCTCACTTATGTATATTGATCTTCAAATTGTGCACTAAGAGAAGGGTTCGAACAAAGTCGAGGCTCATGCTGTCGAGCTCTGGAAATTTGCTTTGAATGTTGAGGGATGCATAGAGCACTTTGACCTTAGTGATCAAGCAGTCGTGAGTACACTGGAGGCTTGCCAAAGCAGACAGGGTATCAGTAACAGCACTCTCCTTCTCTATGGCACTTTTTGCAGTTTGGATTGCCTTTTCGGTGATGTCCACATTGGCCTGAAGCGCCAACATGGTGTTGAGTTCTTTTTTCAGTCATGCCGGAGCATCTATTTCATTGGAATATGAGCCAATCAACACATCACTTTACTAAAGGACTTATGAGATCGAATCAACAGCTGTGATTCTTTTTGAGATGCCCACTGACTTTCCAACTCGTTTACCTCAATGCCACAGTCCTCAATGTGATCTTGTGCAAGCTTTCCCTGCTCCTGCACTCCACAGTGAAGCCTCTGCTTGATCCAATCACCAAGGTCTGTATGCATCTCAGTGCCGATCACCACTGCTTGGCAGTCAATTAACCAAATGCGGTGTTGTCACTGCCCCCAAAGTGAACGGGTCAGTTGTCAACTAAGAATAGGATGGTTAGCCTTACCAAAGAGGAGTGCTCTATACCAATTAGCTTGATCAGGCAGGACCAAAGCCATTCAGTGCCTTCACCATCAGAAAGGCCCAGGCCCGGCGCCAAGTGTGGGTTGTAGATAAGTTGGCATGCCCACTCATGTCCATAAGCGTGCATTGCCGTGGTGGCGAATCAGAGCTGTGCAGCAACTTGCTTTGGAAGAATATTATACTCAAGAGGAAGTTGATTGTCAAAAATGTGTTAGAACACTTCTAAAACACTCACCAGTGAAATTGACCTATCTAGGATGCACCCCACATCATACAAGCCAACCACTGTGGCCTGCAAAGGTAATAGCATGAAGAGATGGGTGAGGAGCACCATGGCGTACTTCTGCTGTTTGCCGGGGGAGTCGATGTTAGCAAAGAAGAGGGGAATATCATGGCGACAAATAAGCGCCATGACACCCATGTCATTGAAGCTGTCCATTGAGGCCTTCTGCTTTTTTCCATCAGTGGCTTCGTAGGATGACTCGCAAGAATCAATAGCTTTGTTGGGCACAAGGGCCTTGCGTGCCTTTGGCAGTGTCTTCCGTTGTTTCTCAATATGGGTGCCGATCGCATCCACTTGACGTTTTGGGAGAAAATATGCTGGATCATAGAAGGGAGGACTGTCGCTGGCAGATTGGCGATGACGATGATGGAAGTTGCCATCCATGGCAACGTGAATGTCACCACCATCAGAAAGAGGCCTACCAAAGGTTGTGCCTGCAAAGCAAACGGGACAGTGCTGGACCAGAATAGGCGCACAGCACCCCAAGGACAACAATAGATTGGAGGGGGGAGTGTCGAGATCAGAGGCAGAGGTAAGCATGGAAGAGTTGTATTTCAAGGGGGTCATCGGATACGAGAAGCTTGACTTGACCAAGGGTGATGTCTGATTTCGTGTACAAGGTATTGGAGTGCTGGGAGTAACTTGAGGAAGTTTGGAGGCCTTGACTCGTTCACGACATATTTGAAGGGAGGCTTCAATCCTCTGCTCAACTTCCACATGGAGTACGTCAAACCACTGTACAGAAAATCCGAGACCATGTTGGAAGGGCTCGTGTACAGTTTCATTCTGTGATGCAGTTACATAGTAAATAATATATGTGTGAATGCAAAAACATACATGTTTATTGACCATGTGGAAACCTCGCCGAACATAGTGACTATGTAATGCCAAAGGGAGGGTGTTGATAGCATCACATGACCGCTCAAAGAGTGAACAATAGAATGCAAGTAAGTCAATAGAGACAGCCATGCGGGGTTGAGAGGGCACAGTGGGGAATAGGCCAGCATGGACAAGGACTTGGGCAACCGTGGAGCATTTGCAGCTCACAACTTCAGTGGTGACAAAATCTGCAGGCAGTCAGATTCTGTGCTATGATAAGTAATCACTCACAGTCGAATAGCAGACATAGGATTTTAACTATCTTCTGCTCACAGTCATTCTGTTTGCATGGTGAGATGGATGGCGAGCAAGGTGGGAGCAGTTTTCCTAGCATTCTAGACATGTAGTTTAGGAATGGCAAGATGAGAGTGGGGATAAGGGGTTTCCAGCTGTTGTACAGATGTTCAGCGGGTGGATCAGGAATGATATGCCAGTTTGACATGGTTAGCTGAGTTCCACCAATATCCTGCTCGCCATCCTGCATGTCATGGTCAGTGTCGCTCGGTACGTACTCTTCATCCATCACAAAATCATCTACAGCCTCGTTTTCCCATGGAAAATCAATAGAGTAAGATTCATGCGACTCAGAGGTATCAGGAGTAGATGGGGATTGCAGTTGTGCAAGTCTGGCAAGGGCATAATGGCACTTGGAAGCCTGGCTGGGGACATTGATGGTCGTGTTAGTTCTGGTCTTGTCCCTGGAACGCCTCGGGCTCTCAAAATGTTGTCCAAGGCTGTGTGTCACTAGCTGAGCTCGACGAGTGCCTGGTTTTGGACACGTGAGTATCATGGTGCAAAAGTAAAATGTGCAGGTTTACCTGTGGTCTGCCCACCATGTGCATCATGTCATGTTACTTAAGCCATATTAGAGGACGTGGATAAGGATATGAAGAGGTACTTACGGGCTGCAGATGAGGCAGAAAAAAGCCCCCAAGAGGGGAAAAGGAGGGCTGTAGGGAGGTCAGAGGGCGGGAACAAGGAGGAGAGGAAGAGGCACTTATGAGCTGCGGAGGAGGCTGAGAAAAGGTGCCCATGAGGCGCAAATGAGGCTGCAGTCACCCAAGGGAACCGTCCTGATTAGGACATCCCAAGATGTCAGGTCTGAGAGATGTATTACTGCCTACAATGGAAATTGGTCTGTGAGACATCTATTGGTGCCGAAAAGAGCTGCCTGAGGTGAGTGTGGGAAAATCCCATACTAATGTGGAGAATCCCCAACATAAACATGGAGATTCTCCAAGCTGGTGTGGAGAAATCCCATCCTTGTATGGAGAAATCCCAGTGTAGTGTGGAGAAATCCCAAGGTATGTGGCAAATCCCAATATAGACATGGAGATTCTCCAAGCTGGTGTGGAGAAATCCCAAGCTATGTGGCAAATTCCCATTGTGGTGTGGAGAAATCCCAAGCTATGTGGTGAATTCCCAATATAGACATGGAGATTCTCCAAGCTGGTGTGGAGAAATCCCAAGCTATGTGGTGAATTCCCAATATAAACATGGAGATTCTCCAAGCTGGTGTGGAGAAATCCCAAGCTATGTGGTGAATTCCCAATATAAACATGGAGATTCTCCAAGCTGGTGTGGAGAAATCACATCCTTGTATGGAGAAATCCCAGTGTAGTGTGGAGAAATCCCAAGGTATGTGGTGAATTCCCAATATAGACATGGAGATTCTCCAAGCTGGTGTGGAGAAATCCCAAGCTATGTGGTGAATTCCCAGTATAGATATGGAGATTCTCCAAGCTGGTGTGGAGAAATCCCAAGCTATGTGGAGAATTCCAAATATAGACATGGAGATTCTCCAAGCAGGACTGGAGAAATCCCAAGCTGGTGAGGAGAAATCCCATCCTAGTGTGGAGAAATCTCAAGCTAATGTGGCAAATCCCCAACATGCACATGGATATTCTCTAAGCAGTGCTGTAGAATTCCCAGCCTTTTTTTTTTTTGCATTCAAATTATGGTAATTTTAGGGACTACCCTATGTTAGACCTTGCATGCAGAAAGAACACTGTGGTGGTGGATGTGTTGTTAAGGTTCCTTTCATATTGTAAGTCAGGGATAAACCCAGGACAAAGCCAGTGCCATGAAAAGGGGGGGTGGGGGGATGGGGCCATCCTGAATGGAGCCTAGGTGGGGGGGGGGGTGAATAGTAACAGGTAAATGGACAATAGCTACCAGGGATGCAGCAGAGGGGCTATCAGATATGTAGAGGTTGCCATTTGAGTCAAGGCCCAGGGACCTCCTAGTACCACTAGCAAATTCCACTAAGAGCAATCTCACAACATCATCTGGCAGAGTAGAGGTGGATATAGGAACAATAGAGGAGTTGATGTGTTTTAAAACATCAGGGCACTGAGGGTGATCAATGACCTGTTATAGCCACGCATGGCCACGGTGGGTGGTTCCTTCCTCTGTGGAGCATTCAGATGAGGTGGATGTGTGGGAAGGGGCCAGCACCAAAGGGGTAGCCTGCAGCTGAGAGGGGGGGGTGGGTTGAGGATGCCTCATGTTTGGAGCAGAAGGCTTTGAATTCACAATGCAGGGCCACTAACTCTGCATGGAGCTCTGTAATAACTGCAGTGGGGGGAGTGCTGGGGGTATGGCCAGGCTGAGCCCTAGCCATGAAGGCAGAGGCAGAGGGAGGAGGCTTCACTTGGGCCTGCTGTGCATGCAGGTGCATCAGCATATTATTCTGGTAGAGCTGGACATAGGCCCATAGGACCCTGCCAGTCTCAGAATTGAGCACCTGAGTGGTGAGCTGGGACTTAAAGGAGTGGAAGTGGAGACTAGCCACTGAACAGCCTTCAGGCTATCCTTCTTACACACTATTGGAATGATGGGGACATGAAAGGACTTGCCAGCACTAGGGCCAGCCCTGGTTGTCCAAGACCAGGTTTGAGGGTGGGTGGCTAGATGTTGGAGAACCGAGTGAGGGACAGCAGGAATGAAGCAAGCACAGAGCCCTTGCGGTGTGCGCCTAAGTGAGGGAAGAGGTCAGAACAACCAACAACCAACACCAAATGACAACAATAAGCGAGTGGTGGTATTCCTCTGCGGTTCTGGTAGATGATCTCCACAGGGGGATGTGCTGCA
>Ga0307518_10002294_pt1 | contig 13985 bp, 20 predicted proteins | sample 25_EM_MG_FD_203889 | JGI IMG/M metagenome (GOLD analysis project Ga0307518, IMG submission 203889) | Populus trichocarpa ectomycorrhiza microbial communities from riparian zone in the Pacific Northwest, United States - 25_EM | ecosystem: Host-associated > Plants > Roots > Unclassified | place...
TGCAAACCAACGACAGAAGATTGTCGTTAGGATTGTACTTATGAGCAGTAAATCTTGTTGTCTTCAAGTATATATTCCTTAGCATCGGGATTCGGGAGCATGAAGGACGAGAAAGTGTCCTTGACGAGGCGTGGAGTACGATACAGAGCACCTCTGCCACACTGCACTGATCGCGTGGATACAAATATAGCAGGCTTGTCAAAGGCCTCGTAGGGTGAGGGCTAGTTAGGAAGTAGGACCAGTTGCGGATGCCTTTGACGCGGTTCGATACCCAGGCGATCATGGGAGCCGATGCTTGTTTATCTAGTAGTGCTACTCATCCCATTTCTCATGGGAAAAGACATTCCTTCCTAGTGTTAGTTGTGAGCCAGAATTCCGCTCATCAGGTTTTCCCGTCAGCAACAAGTATAGAAATGAAAGTGAGTCACGAACTTCCGAGTGGGGACGCACGCTGAAACTTGTGGTGACCAGCAAGACTACGGAGATGATTATTCGGTGTGTCGACTTTTCCATTGTGCATGAAAGTGTAGGGGAGGAACGCCTCGGGAGTCGGGAGCCGGAACTGGCAAGAGTCGACTCAGCTCTTGTCTTCCATCGAGTCTTTGGTCTGCCTTGGGGAGACTAACTCAGCTCGAGCATTTGTACTTTGAACCTACACACGGTGCGACCAAGGAATAAGACATCAAATGGAACAAGCTTCATTGAGTAAGGGGATAACTCAGTCTCCGTGTGCTCATTGATGAGGTGCTAGACTACGACCCACTGGAACATCCCCTGCCCAGACTTCACCAACTCGGCACCCAAATTGTTGGATCTGGACCGTCATCCGCATCAACCAATTTGGATCATTATATGCATGTGTTCTTGCGATCTTCCCTGTACTTCTTACTTATTGTCTAGGGGGCATCACGGGCATGGCATGGCGGCCGTCAGCTTCTTGTGGGCAGCTTGTGCTATCTCACTATGCGGATCCCACTTGTCTTAGTCTTGGTCCCTAACTCTCGAACCTACAGAATGTCCCATTCCACGACGTCATCGGACCTTCGCCTGAAGAACTTGAGGCAGAAACACTTAAGCGGGGAAAATATATGTGCAGAATAAATGACCGAGCCCATAGGAATGTTGGATTGAAAGATGCGTTCCCTCGTTTGCTTGTTACTGACAACATGATTCAGGCTGTCCCATCGGTTGGGGCTGCGTGATCGATGGAGGCCAAGAAGTGATGTCTTCGCCAAGGGAATCAAGCTAGGTCGAAGTGCACCGAAGCGGGCTTCCTGGCTATTTTACTTAGAAATTATAGGGGCTTGCGAGAACGTTGTCAGAAAATGAATATTCAAGTACCAATTTGTGCTTCCAAAGAAGTAAACCTTTTGGGCCTTGATAGCTGGTGCAGCTGGCCTCTTTGAGTCTGGGGGTTGTACCCGCAGCATTGAAGCCTTCGGGCGCATATGAATGAATGAATTTATTGAAACAGGAATTGGAAAGGATTTAGGCAGGATTCAGCTTACATTCCTGTCCCGGCAGTCTATGTCTTGCATCAAGATCTTGTTACGCCGACTCGCAGAATGTGAAACTGCTGGGGGGAGTGGTGCAACGCACAACTTTAATAGTGTCAAAACCTTTTCCGAAACCACACACAACCTGGACCACTAGACACTTTCTCTGAGCGGGAGACCTCTGAGTCCTTACGCGTACGACCCACAATCCACCAATCAATGTCCACAATCCCATTACCCCTACGAAAATACACATTCCTCAACTCTCCCCGTGCAACGGGGATTATGTAGAAACCTATCTGGGGTTGTTAGCGACGGGTCAATGAACTACATATGTGCCCTCGATGTCACGGTCATTTTCGATGATGTGCAGGAAGTTTATTGGTTTGAATCTGTGAGTGCTGTCGGGATAGAGGTGTAGGCTGAGATGGATGGGTGGGTAGTTGTAAGAGGGTCAGACTGTCTGTCCACTTAACCGTTACGCCAAAAGACCGAAATACTGAGTAGTTACTACTCAGACAGTATATATGCTGACTCAGGTAAGCCAGCGTGCTTACAGTAGTTTGGGGGTGGTTTAACTTGTTATCATAGTAGGTGGTCTTTGGTCTCGAAGTGGGAGTAGTTCTGATAGGCTAGCTGCACACCTCGGCGTCATCGCCAGCCCCGTCTGTCATGATAATCTGGTTAAGAAGGAAATTAGGAGCCACTCTCAATGTTGGAATTGAGGAAAGTGAGCCAAGTCGGATGAGGAGAACAGCAAAGATATTGGAGACATAATCCTTTCCATAGCAGGGATGAAGTTGGAAGAGATTTGTTGACTACTTGGACAACTCACGTACCCATCGGTTGATGGTAAGCTTTCGTTTTATTATATGTACACCAGAAGTAGTCATACCTCTCTAATCATCATCGTCCCAATTGCTCGCTTGTTGAGGCACCTTCGGACCTCCTGCTGGCTTACTCATAATGATACTATCAACACTGAGTACAGATACGGCTGCCTCAGTGGCGAGCTTGATCGCCCATGACTTGGCTGCTAGGGAATCGAAGATCTTGTGCTCAGTGGCCAAGAGCGTACCATCTTGTTCCGCCTAGTAAGGGGAGTCTATTTGGGAAGGGATGCATATAAAGTAAATGGGGCTTGCCTCGACATCGACGCCATATGCCTCCCCGCCTTTTTGCTCGTGTTTAGCCCACAATCGGCTTAGCACCTCATTGCCCTCTGCGCCTCCGAGCGCATTCTCCGCTAGTGTCCGCGGGATAACCTCCAGGGCCGTGGCATACCGCTTGACGGCGTGCTGCGCGAGTCCTTTCAGGCCACTTCCATATGTTTCTATCCTCTTGCCCAGCTCGAGCTCTGTCGCGCCAGCTCCAGGGACCAACCTGGGGTCCTTTAGCAATGCCTTGATTACGTTTACACCATCATCTACGGCACGTTCCAGGTCATCCAGATGATTCGCCGTTGCCCCTCTCAGAACAATGGTAGCCGTTTTTGTCTTTTCCAACGAGCCATCATACCCTGGTTCTCCTTTCGCTAGTTGACGCAATACGGTCACGCGATCTCCCCCGATTTCTATTGTCTCGAATACATCGACGTAGCCTGCTTCTTCCGGCATCGGCGCACCAACACGGGCGAGCGGGGTGGCATTCACGACGCGGCAGACTCTGCGGAGGTCGAATTTGGACAACACTTTGAGCACGGCGATGTTGAATCTATTGAGGAAGTGGAGTGCAAGCTCGCCGACGCTGGACCCTGCGATGATGACTTTGATACCAGAGTCTGCGATTTCTTTGAATATCTACGAAGAAGTCAGGACGTAAGTGGCAGTAAGGGGAAGGTAATGGGAGTCGATGACCTTTTCAAGATGCTTCTCTTCGTCACGGGTAAAGTTGAGCATTTCGTCGGCATTTCTGATGAGCACCGTGCCCTTCGTTTCGGTTTGGGAGATGTCAAGCGCGCAGGTGAAGACGGCCACTTTGGCTTTTGTGGTCTTTTTGATCTCGCCTGAGGACATCGATCACTCAACGCGTCAACAACTTGATATGAGAAAGCCATACCTTCGGGTTCTCGACCGAACACCATTCCTTGCACTACTCTGCTTGCAGACAGATTACTGCCCATAATTTTGACCACCCGCACATTATCAATGTTGAAATTCTTCGGATTACTCGGCATTACCGCTAATGCAGCTTCCGCCACGAGCTTCGAGAGTACACCCTCGAAACCATATTGTTTTGACGCAATCGCAGGCTTCAGGGCCTCAGCAAGTGTGGAAGGTGTAAGAGGAGACGGCAAACGTGACGTTGATAATGCTGATATCTGTTGGTCTGGAGATGATGATGACATATGTCAAGGTTATGTACGTACTTTCTAGTTCGGCCAGTGCTTTTGTGCACGCAAGTTCATAGCCTTGTATGACCTCGCTTGGATGGAGACCCATGATCAGAAGATGTTCAGCCTTCTTCAGCAGTTCTCCGGAAAAGATGAGGACCATATTCGTCGCGTCACCCATCTGCGCTGGTGTCAATCGAGCCTGGCTGATCGGAAAGACCTACGCACCTCGGATTCTTGTGCCTGCGACGCCATGACAAGTAGTTTTGCAGCTGGATGGACGACCTCCACTTCTCTGATGATAGTCGCAGCATCGGAAGTGACGAATAATCTGCCGAGATGGTTGATCACAAGTTTATTCCGACCTATGCGTACATCAGTATCACGAGCAGAACACAATATGAACACGGACCATTTGGCCCGAAGCTCGTTCGTACGAGATCAGATAGTTCCGCGACGGCCTGAATGTTTCGAAGGACTGCATCCTCGAGACCTTGCAGGTGCTGTACCAAGAGTTGTCGATAAGCATGAAGCGTGATAATCGGAACGTCAAAGTTGGCCTGCCTTGTATCCCTCTTTGAAGAGCTGGACGTTGTTGGGTTTGGGAACTTTGAGCGACATGTTCAACGGATGTGATCGTCGAAAATTGACGATAAAAAATCAAACCTCAAGGCTTGCGATCGCTTTTGGCACTCCGCAAGAGTAGTTACTAACTAGCTCCAACGCTTCCTTGCTTCACTCATTGCACTGATTCATCGTGTGGACGTTGTGGTTGACATCTCTGGCTCATGATACTAGTCTCATCCTTGGCTGTGAGTTGAATCGATGGTCCTCAAAATACTCGGAGCGACAGTCAATACATTGTTGCCGTCGAAGTATTACGTGCATGCACTCGTGTCTGTCGTTCTTATCACAGTGATTCATGCTTTTGCCCAAGGGCGTCGTACAAGCCGCGAGCGGGACATGCATGCTCGTGTCATCCTTGTTACTGTAAGTCTTCCAATTTCATCTGGTTTACATATTGTTACATCGCAATTCCATAGGGAGGCTTTACCCCACTTGGTTTGACCCTCCTGCAAAATCTCGCAGAGCGGGGTGCCCATATCATTGCGCTGTCTCCGAAACCCGTCGATAACGCGGAAATTGACATTCTTGTATCGCTACTCCGCTCAACGACCAACAACGAGCAAATATACGCAGAGGAGTGCGACCTTACATCGCCAGCCTCAATTCGCTCGTTTTGCACCCGGTTCCTGACTGGAAAGGAGACTAGACTAGATGCAATCATATTTGCACATGAATACCAGCATATAGGCTCGATTTTGTCACGCGAGGACCCTGCAGAGCTGAACAGGCGTCGACAAGAGGCATCCTTAGCCACCTTTCTGGTTTTGACCTTATTGCTTCCAGTCTTGCTCGTTGCCCCAGCCGAGCGGGATATCCGGATCATCAATGTTTTGAACCCATTCTACGCTGCAGCCGCGGTGACTTATTCACCTTCCCAGTCACCCTCAGTGAATTCGTCGACATTTCAACAGGAAGGTTGGAGATCCCTCCAAATCGCTGTTTTCACACGGCATCTCCAGCGCATCCTGGATGCTCTTCCGTCAAGTGGACAAGTGCCTCGAACGGAAGAGAATACGGTTCCTGTGGTCAGCGACAAGGTTCAGAAGTCTAATATTGTCACCGTGTCTGTGTGTCCTGGTATCAGCCGTGCAGACACCATAGCACCCCTCTTGAGCACGCAAAAATTACAGGGGCAATCAATACGCGGGTTGACCTTGTGAGTATTGATTACTATCCGGGTTTCTCTTGTTTTGACAGAGGTTCTTGCTAGATACATCATCTTGCAACCGCTGCTGCGAATATTGACCAAGTCGCCGACTTCTGCGGTACAGTCTGTACTTCATGTTCTCTTTCTTTCAACACCTTTCAAAAAGGTCATGCAATCTTCCAGCAAGGGCTCTACGGAAGAGGTCTTAAAGGCTGGAGCACTGTATCGGGAGTGCGCAGTGGTTGACTTGTCGATTCCTACTTCCACGAGTGCCCCATCTGGTGATACTAACGAGGACCGAAACAATACCTCGATGACAGAAGATGGCGAGTTCGGTGGCGTACACCTTGGTCAATCTGTGTGGGAAAATTTTGAGGTGGGCTTGAAGGAGTGGGAGAAGAAGTCTGTCCCTTCTTCCAAGAAGCAAGGAGGACAAACCTCCTCGGATACACTCAGCTGATTAGTGCGTCTACTCACATTCGCCCCCAATAATCTAACCATCTTTTCAGATGTTCGTGGGACTCCAGGTATGGGTAACCAGGACTGTCATGCAACGCCTGTGTAGTTGAGTGGCATTTATGCAATCGCAATGTTAAATTATTAATCAAGAGCAAATGTATATAAAATGATAGCATATAGGGCCTGAAATAGGTACGGAATATCTCGTCCCCGACATAACCTGCGAAAAAGTACATTGTGTAGCAATAAGAAATCAAGGATTATCATCCGTAGCATATTCCCGCTCCAAACCGTCGGCCACGGACTCGAGAACTACCTTATGCTTCTTGAGGACAGCGTTCTTGAATTCGACGTTGTCTCCGACCATGACCTTCTCGGACCTGTATAGTCCGAGAGCTGTGGTGCAGAGGACGAGTTTCCCCGCCTGTTGGTCATCTTGACCCTCGAAGTCCTCCATGGTTGCGTTATCGAATTTCTCGCCCGCAGCAGCATTGGTTGGCCACAAGTCAGCCGACGACACCTCTTCTCCTATAACCTTATTCAGCCTTACTGCCATCTTGACGACGTTTGACACCCGTTCACCGAACTTCTGCGTGAACTGACGATATGCATCGTCATAGTTCTTCGTACATCCGGCGGCGACCATGGTAACGACGAGGGTATCACTGATGTGCGTTACCATGGTGGAGTGAAGGTCATCTTGATGCTGCGACGCTATCTTCTGCGCGTGGGCTCTTGTCAGGGCACGCCAGCGTCCGCTAATAGCCTGCGTTTCTGGGATTTACCGAGGTGAGAATCGTCCAAGTAGCGTTTGGGTGTGCAAACCTACCCGTACTCCTGATGTCATTGTAGATCTCTCCCAATGGTTGTTCGGCTTGGAGCCCGTCGTAATCCCAAGTCATGATGATCCAGCGTGAGAACTCCGCCATTGCGCCCTGAAGTGCTATTTGCACCAGGAGGGGGTCTTCGCTGTGGTGAACCGTACTCAGGAGGCGCACCATGGTAGGACCCATGAGCTCGCTGATCCTCGTGCAAGCTTCCTTGATCTCGGAGGCGTGCTCTGGTTTTCGTGCGAAGTCGAAGGAATCAGATATGAATGCGCATGTCTGCATGATTTCGGCATTGAGGGCGTCCACGAGCCCAATGACTTCCGCCCCGGAGTGTGCGTCCGCCGTAGTCAGGAAGGCTTGAGCACCCTTCAACTCCCGAGTGCGTGTTTCAAGGAGGGCAGTGATATCATTGAGCTTCGTTTGTGAGCGCTGATGTTCGGTGCGAGCCTCGCTGACTTCGGACTTCTTAATGTCTAACTGGCGCTTCAAGGCGCCGATCTCCTCCTGGTAGGCGGTCCGCGCCTTTGACCCTTCCTTTTGCTCCTTCTCCAGTGACTGCTGGGCAGTGTCCTTGCCTTCCCGCTCCTGCTTTGCCGTCTTCTGGATTTTTGCATTTTCCTCGTTGGCCTTTTGTATGGAATTGGAGAGTCGGGCGTTCTCGGCCTTGAGCTTCCGGATTTCATCGGCCAAGACGTTATTTTTCTCCTCTAAGACCCGTTTTGCTTCTTCTGATCTGCGAATATTATCCTCGTACTCCTTCACCTTGTGCTGGAATTCTTCGATTGACTTTTCGCTCCACAAGGAGTGCCACAGCCGTTTCAGTACCCCGATAATGCCCCCTGGCATTTTATATTGTAGGCCGATGCCGACGAACACGAAAGAGGGAACAACCCAGTACGTTGATGGCGTGAACGTAGTCGTTGACAGGTCCATGGTCGTATTGGGATACTAGCCTGGTGCTCTATGAAGCTCTGAATTAGGAGTACCATGCGCCTTGAGCATGCCCTATGGCATTGATGCCTCATGTATAATGACGGGCATGTGTCCTCGCAGTCAACGCGCCCCCTCGCAGTTCCTCGCACCCACACGTGATGGACGCGTTCCCGATTGAGTACGTACATCATTTCATTTGGTTAGTGGGCGAGACACGGGCTCTTTGGCAGTCACCATGTTTTTGATGGATAGTGGGGCCCACGACTCGGACAATTGCCGTGACTCCCCTACACAGCCGGGCACGAAACTCCTGCCATGCCTCAGCTATAAGACGAGGCATTGCTTGGACTCGATAGAACCTCGGATTTCTGCATTCGCGAGTGCCAACGTTTCCTTACAGTCGCCACGACCTTCTTGCCGAAATGCTTACCCGACAGCCCTACCGCGGATTAGTGCGGAAACTCGTGCTCGCATTTGACGTGGGCACGACATACAGCGGTGTATCTTACGCTATTCTGGATCCCGGAGAGGTTCCGAAGACACTCGGAGTGAACAGGTGGAGTACTATCCGCCGCTTCTTGACGCGTGCTGACGAAGAGCGTTTCAGATACCCAGCTCAGGAGCATGTGGGTGGGGACTGCAAGATTCCGTCCATCATCTACTATGATCAGCAAGGAAGTCCCAGAGCATTTGGTGCTGAGGCTCTGCAAGAGCAGATCATTGAACAAGCAGAGGATGAACAATGGATCAAGCTTGAATGGTATACAGGTTACCCTAAATGAATAATTACCGCCTCCACTCATGTGCGTGATTAGGTGGAAGTTACATCTTCGCCCGAGATATCTGGCCGCTTCACATATTGCCGATGATGATATTCAGCCGCTGCCTGCGGGTAAAGCGGCGATTGAAGTCCTCGCGGACTTCATGCGGTACTTGTACCAGTGTTCGCGCAAGTACATCGAAGATTCGCACGGACCTTCCCTCTGGAAATCCGTAGAGGGCCGTATTGAGTTCGTGCTGACGCATCCAAATGGGTGGGAGGGTCCCCAACAGAAACAGATACGAGCAGCAGCAGCTTTTGCAGGTCTCATCCCGAACACTCAGGAGGGTCAATCTCGAGTTCACCTTCTCACGGAAGGTGAAGCAAGTCTCCACTTTTGCGTGACCAGGGTTCTGGCATCAGATGTTCTGTCGAGAACCCCTATCGCTGCGCCACTCAATGCAGACGACGATCCAGCGGATCCTGGTAGTCAGGGCGTCGTAATTGTCGATGCCGGTGGAGGAACTATCGACCTGAGTGCATACTCTATGCAATTATCTCCTACTTCCTTCGAGGAGATTGCACCTGCTGAATGTGAGTCTCCGTCTATGGCCGTCGACGTCCCTTACCTCCTTCAAGGTCGTCTCCAAGGATCTGTATTGGTCACACGACGCGCTCATGCAATGCTAAGAAGTTCGTTCCTTTTGTTTTATGACACTGTTCTTGTCTCGTACTTATAATGGACCTTTCTCACAAAGAGAAACTTGCGGGCTCAAAGTTTGGTACCCCAGAGATGCTACGCCAGATAACCGACGTCTTTGATAAGACAACTAAGCTTCGTGTTCGCAACGTCGAAGATCCTCAGTATATCAAGTTCGGTACTATGCGCGACAAGGACCCTCAATGTGACATCCGTTCTGGCCAGCTTCGACTTACGGGGTAAGCCATTGAGGGTTGGTTCACACTACTCTCGCTGACTTTCTTCTAGTCGCAGTGTGACTGAGCTGTTCGAACCCTCGATCAAGGAAATTATCGATGCTTTCCAAAAGCAACAGAAATCTTCAACCGTTCCAATCAAAGTAGGACTACCCAATGACCGCGGACTGCGCATTAATACTCTATTTCCAGTCTGTGTTCCTTGTGGGAGGATTCGCCGCCAGTGAATGGCTGTTCACAAGCTTGCGAAGGTACTTTGAACCACTGAATATTGAGATCTGTCGCCCAGATAGCCACGTGTAAGTCTCCTTCCAGTCGGTACGCCTAGACTTACCCACCATGTGATCAGCAACAAGGCGGTGGCAGATGGAGCCGTCTCTTACCATATCGACAACCTGGTCTCCTCACGAGTTGCCAAGTTCACTTATGGCACTGAGTGCAGCGTACCGTACGACTCGACCAACCCTGAGCATCGTGCCAGACAAAAGAATGTCTATCGCGGTCCATCTGGCATGTTGGCAGTGCCGAAAGGTTTTGGGGCCATTCTCATCCGAGTAAGGCACCTCCGATACCAGACTCCGTCAACCCTAATGATTGTTGTAAAGGGTACTCGGGTGGCCGAAGAGCAGACATTTGAGGAAGGATTCGTTATACGTCGCTCGACCATGGATGCCTGTGAAACTGTGGAAGTTGATATAACTGCCTATCGGGGATCTCTCACAAAACCAGATTGGATGGACACTGAACCAGGTAAAATATATCCTGATCCCGTTCATGGATGAATTACTAATATGACACATCAAAGATAAATTCACTACGCTCTGCAATGTGCGTGCAGATACATCGAAACTTGCACGGAAATTATCTCCAAAGCGTTCCAAGGATGGAATAACGTACTACGCGATAGATGTGAAGATCATTTTACTATTTGGACTGACGGAGCTCAAGGCGCAAGTCAGCTGGATGGAAGACGTAAGTCAGCTGCTTTTATCCGCGAGTTCTCTTTATGCGACTCATGTTCTTCTGTACGAACAGGGAACTGAAGTACGGTAAGTGCACACACTGGTTGTCTTGTTAGGTGTACCAATCAGGAAACGACAGAACCCCAGCTGTCGTCGTGTATGATGACTCTCAATGAGGGCACCACACGTGATGACAGCTGTGTTTCGTGCGTGTGCGTGCATAACCGCGGTCTGCCTAATGCGCCGATCTGCGTAGAAAGGGATGGTAAAGTTATTAGAGCATTCTTGGTGGATCAATCCACATTCACCCAGAACCTAGTCCGGTACTCAGAACCGAGAGCGCATCACCTGGAGGTATGGCTAATTATAGTAACATTTTCACATGCGGTGGAGCTAGTATAGCCTGCTCGTTCTTGTACACCATGGAAGCTTTCTGATACGCATTGTATCCATGTGTTCACGGCCTTTTCTCTTGTATCAATCTGATTTGCGCAGTATGGTTCATGAAAGAGCGTTCAGAGTGCGTGGCCACCATACTTGAGAGGGTGCCCGGCATCGAAATGTTCGGAGGGCAGACTACGTGATCACAGCGACATAGTGACTTGAGGTGAGATGAAGTCCTTACTTTCGGGTGCTTCCCTGCTTATTCTTACTTTACTTGTCGCCGGCGTGTCATTCAGAACCTCGAGAGATACGTTCCACTCTCAAGAATCAAAGGAGATCCGATTTTAACGGTTGAGGGTACACCCAAAGCCTGTTGTTTATCCAGTGAAAGCTCATGTCACAATCTTGGTGAATCAACCTATTGGCACGTTCAACTGAACCTCACTGCAAGCCCCCATCAGTGACGGTGGTAGATAGGAATTGTGGCAGTATAGGCCGAATGTTTCTAGGCCCTCACTGGTACGATTTTTGTATAGTGTGTTCCTCGCTGGCAGGCTTTCCATCTCAGATGCCACTGCGGCTGATTACAAGGTCTTATCTGAATCCTTGCGATCTGACTGCTTCTATCATTTGACCGTCCTGCGCCACCCTCGCCACCCATGCGAGGCTGCCCAATTCGCGCTGATGTATCACATTACTGTGATGTGTACGGTGATGCAGGGGCCTCCTAGATCGGAGGTCAACACGCGCTTGGTATATATCATCTCTATTGAGCTAAGGCTAACCCTAGCCAGTACGATTGCACTTGGAGGTCAAGAAAACCCATCTCCTATGTTTTCGAGACAGCCATACCAGGGTTCGTCGCGCAAGTTGGTAATCGCGTTCGATGTTGGGACTACGTTTAGTGGTATATCCTACTGCATACTGGACCCCGGAGAGGTTCCACTCATCCGGGGCGTTTCCAAGTAAGCAAGATTCTTTTATGTTGATGCGGCTCAGGTCATCATTCCCTTTCTGCAGGTTCCCCGCACAAGAGCATGTTGGTGGCGACAATAAGATACCGTCAATAATCTATTATGGTCAAGAAGGCAATGTACGTGCCGTTGGTGCAGAGACACAACAACCGCATGTAATCGAAGAAGCAGCGAAAGAGCAATGGATAAGGTTGGAATGGTATGTAAAAACAGGTTGCGATGAATGAGGTGCTCATATTTTGCAGGTGGAAACTCCACCTCCGTTCGAAACACCTAGAAGCTTCTCATTTCTCGGATGCTGATCTTCCGCCTCTACCTAGTGGCAAAGTAGCGGTTGAAGTTCTGGGTGACTTCATGCGATACTTATTCAAATGCGCCAAGGAATATATCACTGAAGCTCATGCTAGTGGTTCCTTCGTGTGGGACTCACTGGAAAGCCATATGGAATTTATTCTAACCCACCCTAATGGCTGGGAAGGCCCCCAACAGCAGCAGATACGGAGCGCTGCTGAGCTTGGAGGGCTCATCCCAGCTGGAGAGGAAGGTCAATCGCGCATCCACCTTCTGACCGAAGGGGAAGCTAGTCTGCACTTCTGCGTGACTAACGTTTTGACATCGGACACGTTCTTTTCTGCGCCAATCGCGTGCACGGAGGAAGCTGAGGAAGAACCCGAAGAGCAACACCAGGAACACCAAGGCGTTATTATTATTGATGCGGGGGGCGGGACCGTTGACTTGAGTGCCTATTCCATGAAATTATCCCCTACGTCCTTCCAGGAGATTGCACCTGCGGAGTGTACGTGTCATGGCATGTGGATTTATAGGTGCTCAATGTCATGGCAGGTCGTCTTCAAGGGTCTGTCTTCATCACCTATCGTGCTCAAGCATTCTTACGAGGTCTGGTTCACCCATTCGCCCTCGGTTTCTGACTAATTACTAAGCATGTAGCCACCCTCGCCAATTCGAAACACGGAAACGAGGAGACCTTACATCGCATCGTAGAAATCTTCGATAAAACGACTAAATTACAGTTTCGACGTGCAGACGAACCACAGTATATCCAGTTTGGAACCGTGCGGGACAAGGAACCTGAGTACAACATTCGATCTGGTCAACTCAAATTATCGGGGTCAGTATTCATGTCTATTGGGGAATCAGGTTCTCATAATCGTACAGTGAGGATGTTGCTAAGCTCTTCGAGCCATCCGTAGACGAGATTATTGCTGCTTTTGAGCAACAGCGCAAGGCTGCGTCGATGCCAATTACGGTTATTTAGTTTTATTCCCTGGTCAACTGAAGTTCATGTCTCTGCAGTGTGTGTTCCTCGTTGGTGGTTTTGCTGCCAGCGACTGGCTCTACTCCAGCCTTGTGAAACACATGGTTTCCCTTGGTATTACATTTTGTAGACCCAATCAGCACGTGTATGTTTCCCCTTATTTCAAACCTAATACACTATTTATCCGCTTTCAGGAACAAGGCGGTTGCTGATGGAGCAGTGTCGTTTCATCTCGACCGTCTAGTTTCGGCTCGTGCTGCAAGATTCACATATGGAACGGGGTGCAATGTTTCCTATAACGAATTTGATTCCGAGCATACGTCCAGAAGATCCCTGGCTTTCGAAGGATTTGGTGGCTTGGAAGTGCCGTACGGTTTTGAGGCTATCCTCACCAAGGTTTGTATCCGCCCGTTTGGAAACTTCAAGTACTCAACAATGTATAAGGGCACCGAGGTTTCGGAGCAACAGGAATTCAGAAAACCTTTCATTCTTGAGGAATTTGATCGTTCCCGTTGCGGCAACATACAGGTAGACATAGTTGCGTATCGAGGTCAGCTTGCGGATCCACGGTGGATGGACAAGGAACTAGGTAAATTGTGACTGTTACAGCATCGCAGGGGGGCTGACGACTAACCTGGTTCAGATTCGTATACCAGTCTGTGTACAATCCGTGCTGACGCGTCGAAGCTCGCTAACAGCATGCACTCTCATCAATTGCCTGGTGGTGGTGTATACTACTCCATCGTGTTCTATGTGGTCTTGCTCTTCGGTTTAACGGAACTTAGAGCACAAATTAGCTGGAGGGAGAATGTACGTTGGAACCAGCGAAGGTCAAAACGCGTGCTGACCTTACCTTTTGACAACTTCTG
>Ga0307518_10002295_pt1 | contig 13984 bp, 20 predicted proteins | sample 25_EM_MG_FD_203889 | JGI IMG/M metagenome (GOLD analysis project Ga0307518, IMG submission 203889) | Populus trichocarpa ectomycorrhiza microbial communities from riparian zone in the Pacific Northwest, United States - 25_EM | ecosystem: Host-associated > Plants > Roots > Unclassified | place...
GATGACCAGGGTGTATCGAAAGCGTTGTGAGTTGCTCACCTCTGGTCGCGATACAGCTCTGCTAGGCTGATCATGGCCCTCTCTTGGTCGCGCAGAGTCTGGTCTGCACTCGACGATGATGCATTGGACGCCGATGCTGCAGCCGATAGTGAGACTCGATCCCATTGCATCTCGTTCGACTGACCTGCGAGTATCTGCTTGTAAATTTCTTCTGCCCGCTTTGGGTTGGCTGCCTTGGCCTCGTCGAGGAGATCCTGCGTGGTCGACATGAGTGTAATGACGCGTCCGCCGTGGGAATCGACAAAGTCAGTGGACGCGTCACTTTCAGCATCGACACCAACGACCATGGCAGACGAGTCGATTCTTCCAATACCAAACCTAGGCCTGCCTCAGCACTTGTTCACGCTCGTCAGCCCGTCTCTTGCTCATCTGCACGAAAATGCACGGAGTTCACTTCTCGAGGGGATCAAGGCAGACAGTGGGGTAGTACACTACACCAATGGCATGCTCGCTCACATCGTACACAGATATGGCAACGTACTATCGTATAGTTACATCCTCGGGTGCCCTTACAACAGACCCCGCACTCCTAGAGTCTATGGACAAGGCCAACGCAGAACAGCTCACCAAACTCGACGAACGACTCGCAGAAGCGGAAAAGACAGAGGGGGAATCTGAGATATCAGACGCACTTAAAGCACGGGCGAACCACCTCACTCGTATTGGAGACAAGGTAGTTTATATGCATATACTCTGTCGCGCTGAGTAATTGTGGTGCGTGATGTGCAGGACGCAGCTGTGACGGCTCAGTTACTTGCGTTGAAGAAAACGCCAGGGCTCGGATCGAGGATCGATATCACGTTGACTCTTATACGGATAGGCATATTCTTTGGGGACAACACTCTCATCACTGAGAACCTCGCTAAGGCAGAAAAGTCAGTCGCCCCTGCGCTTGGTATCTGTGGTCTGACACACACCGGACAGACTCATCGAAGAGGGCGGAGACTGGGACCGCCGGAATCGTCTCAAGGTGTACCGTGGGGTACATGCCGTCTCCATTCGGCAGTTTGCATCTGCCGGTGAACTTCTACTTGATGCGATTTCGACGTTCACTGCTACGGAGCTCATCTCGTACAATGATTTTGTCGCGCTTACGATCATCGTCAACAGTCTTACCCTCAAGCGAGTTCATCTCAAGAAAAAGGTCTGGGGTCGTGCCAATGTGTTGGAACGACTCTCATCATCTACTTCGTTCTAGCTCATCTCATCCCCCGAACTCATCTCAGTACTTCCTGACCTCCCCATTCTAGGTGACTTCGTAAGCAACCTGTACGCATGCCAATACGCCAAATTCTTTGTTGCACTAGGTACGTATGTTGACCTTGGCCGGATCTGATTCGGGCTAACCGCCTTTCTGCAGCAACACTCGAACAAACGTATCTCCTTCCTTCACGTCTTCTTTCTCCCCATACGCGCTACTTCGTGCGCGAAATGCGCATCCTGGCATATGCACAGCTTCTCGAGTCGTATAAAAGCGTAACCCTCGAAAGTCTAAGCGATGCGTTTGGCGTGAGCGTCGAGTTTATCGATAGGTACGCCTTCTTTGCGAGGGAAGGGACGGGTGATGATGCTAACAACCCGGGCACAGAGAACTCTCTCGATTCATTGCCAATGGCAGACTGCATTGTACGATCGACAAGGTGCATGGGATCGTCGAGACGACGCGTCCGTCTATCAAGAATGCGCAGTATGAGAAGGTGGTGAAGCAGGGCGATGTGTTGTTGACGTCGTTGCAGAGGCTTAGCAAAGTGTTGTATTGATTGATTACATTGGGGGCCCCTAGTAGGGGAGTACTATTGCTGTGCCTGTTCCACCATTTCACCATCGCACACTGGATCTACTACGATTGTGGGTGACTTTCCGTGGGCTTCTATTCCGAGGTATAGATTATTTGTCTCTCAAGATGGAAGGTTGCCGGTGTGCCGGTTCCCAAACCGAACGAGTCTTGGCCTCACCCCCCTCAAATAAACTTTGTGCCAAAACGAGTAAGCACCATCTGAGTCAGCATCAGCGCGATAGATGGTCCAACCAAGTTTCTCAACGCAACCGCTGAACATCATCTCTAGCAACTTTTATGGCCACCAGATATCGTTCAGCTTGTTGGCTTGGCAAGCACTCGGCTGATGGAGACTTGTGCGGAGCACCTGCTGCATCTAATGACCGACATGAGGGATGAGCTGAGGCTGTAGTCTATCTGTATCTTGACGGGGAGTAGGGATGCAAAAGCAGCCCGAAGAATGAAGTCAAAAAGTATCAGTGCTGATGCTCATTGTGGTCATGAATGCACGGTCATCTCATGTGGCAAATAACTTCTGCCAAGGTGCATTTGTTTGGGGATTTCAGGCGGCAGAGGTACTACTGTACAGACGGTAGGTTGCGAGAATCTGTGTCGTTCAGCGGACAACTCTGCACCTGCAATGACAGCGCCAGCAAGAGCCAGAAGCACCTGCCGTGATTGATCTTCCTATCTCCTTTCATCATCTTCAGCTTGCTGTAACCATTCAATCTGTTGGATGAGTTCTTCGTCCTCCATGATGCTGGAATCAGATGTAATAGAATAGTATTATACTTTCACCTTGTGCTACGGTTTATTCGCATCTGAATACTTTACCCTACTACCATTTTGAGTGCGAGTTTCAACGTCCGATTTATTATAATTTTGGATTAGAAGCTCACGGAAAGTCACCCTGTCACTTCATTTCCATTATCTGAGATTAGATCAATCTAGTTAGACTGGGTTGGCCGAACGCTGCCACAGCTTGGTCGGCTTCGGACACCACCATCATGTCCACACCACTCAGGTGCAAGCCGCACCCAACATATTGGTTCGACGATGGCTCGATCGTTGTAACGATCTCCGACAACGAGTCGCAGTCAGGGATCTCGTTCAAATTGCACAGCTCCCTGATCAGTCGACATTCTGCATACTTCAGACGCGTGCTTCTGGAGCACACCAGCGGGTGCGATGGCGCTCCGAGTCCGAGTTCTCCAGCAGGATCGACCACCACCACAATCGTCGTCCGTACCATTGCCATCCCGGCCGAGCTGGGAGTGCAGGTAGAAGATTTTGTGGCTTTGTTGGGGCATCTATACCATGATACGTGAGCAAGCTACGTTGTTGCTGAAACTGCTCGTTGGATGGTGATGCCATTGCATTTTTTCATTGTGCTCTCGCTGCGCCCGATACGTACGCGACGTCGGACTCGTCAATCGTCGCGTTGTCCAGCGTGCTATTAGGTTCCACGCCAGACAGTGTACCCTTTACACACACTGCTTCGCTCCTTCGTATATCTTCCCTGTCCCAGTTAGATATACCCGTCGTTCACCGGCTTGCTCGTACTCATCTAGAGGGTATGTATCCTAGTGGACCTGAACCGTTCGTACATCCTGGTCATTTGGAGGAAGCACTGGCGCTGGCGGTGCAATACAAGATCACATCGGTACGTACACACCAATCTTGATTGTGGATCCGTCTGTCTGTCTGTCTGTGTACGTTGTTCCTTACCTTTCCTTTCGGTCTGCGGTTCCAGAGCGAAGACGCATGACAGGCAGACAGTTCTCAAACGTCAAAGCGGAGTGGAAATCATACTCAGTAGATGTCACACAGATCCAAAAAGGCCTTTATTACAGCCTTGTCACTACGACTGAATTTGAACCAGAGATACCAACGGTTCTAGCTGTGGGTTCTGTTGAAGGGAATCGGACACTGCCGGGGTCATCAACATTAGAGGATCAGATCTGGGGGAACGGCGATGCTGGGTCAGAGTCTGTGGGGGCAGCCCAGATCGGATCCATATGCCCCGTCTCCTCCACCCACTCTCACATCAACGCCGACTCAGCCCTGCTGCCACCTGCTGATGTGGAGCGATGCAGAAATCTGATGACAGGGCTTGTAGACCACTTTACGCCAATACTGTTCACTCCGGTGGGTGACCAATCCTTTCATAAGTTATGTAGATTTGTCGATATGACACGACCAAAGAGGGGCGTAATGTGTACACATGTACATTCCTCCTCGGAGTCCCAGCCAGCTCTGTAAAGAGCATTGGTGAATGGGGGCGACTGTGGACATCTTTTTATGGGGTATAGCTTTTCCGGTGTTTGTGTCCTCCGGCACATGCATTTTCAATGTCCTGCCCTTCATAATGATAACATGGTTTTATTTTTCCTCACTCAAGGGTTTGTATTTTACCAAACAAGTTTCACTGATCATTTTTACTTCGATCTTCTAGCCCACAACGCCACACATGCAATGCACAGATGTGTTTGCAGACAAATGGATGCCACTAGTTGTCCAATCTGCCATCACGAATGCAGATGATGGCGGCATATACAAACCACTCGAGACCCTTGAACGTATAAAGAAGATCGACTGGGCGAAAGTGGGGCTATGCCCTGCTTGCGTCTGCGAAAAGCGAGGGGAATGGAGCAGGGAACAGGAGGAGGTGTGGGGGAAGGTGGAAGGGTGGCTTGGCCTCGACACGAAATGAAAGAAAGACATTTCCGACAACTGCTTGCGAAGAAGTAATGATTCGGAAAAAAAAACCCCCGTGCAGCTCGTGTGCAAGCCACACTATCCCCCGATGTTCTGGATCATACGACTGCAGTCGGAGGAAGTAGACTTGTTGCAACTCAGCCGTAGGTCCACAGAACCCACGTTCATTGATATCGAGCTATTCGGTTGACCCGATGAGTTGTGAATTCCGGGACCACTCCCGAGGTTGCCCCGAGGAGGTGATTACGTTGAAACATAGTAAATGTTGGAATGGCGCCCACTACACATCCCGATCCGGACTTTCTTCGTTTCCGTCGGTGGGCGTCTTAAGTCACACAATAGCCAACGACTGTTGTTAGGCGAACAAAAGGTTTTCTGTAGACCTTGTTCATCGTCCCTTCGGAAGCACTGACTCGCATTGTATCTAGGGATTGTCGTTGAGGTTTGTTGAATGGGTGCCTCACTGCGATGGGGGAGTCTTCCCTTAACAGCCGAATTTTTCTCGCCCCAAATGTTGGGTGCTGGGCCGCTGTCTGTCCGACATGAAAAGCGACAGCTAGGCTGGGATACATTTTACTAATACATGTGTGTTCCAGCCACTTTCTGGGCACGCCATTACTTTATCTCCACCCCGTCGAGTGAGTGGCACGGAACTTCAGTTACACAGCCTATCTGTGGGCGCATTTGTGGGCGTCGTCTTCAGAAATTTGAGGCACGTCAAACTCAAGGCCATACCATTTCCACGAATGGTACAGGTTCCTCACAACTACTTGGTTTTCATTGTCAGTCACTCCGCCAGCCGAGGTTTGTGTTTTTTTTTTTGTTCTGTCGCGGTTTGATCAACATAACACGCATGCCTTATAGTTGTTATCCTAGTTACCCGTTCGGAACCTACTGGGTGAGTCACATCATTTCAAACACGGTTGTGCGTTGGGCGGTGTACTCATGCGCCAACAGTTTGAGTCTGCGCTTTTTGTGCCACCTCTAACATGATTGTCTGCGCATCAAGTACTAGCGCAGTGCACAGCTCTAATAGTACGGTGGCATTATCACGACTCCAGTAGTGGCCCTTCTCTTTTGGGTTTCTCGACAACCCTAGCATACATGTCATGGTACGTCTTCTAGATTCCAGGGACCGCCATCCTATGACGGGCAAACGGTTGGGACCTACAGATGACGAATTCTATACTGTAGCCTCTGATGGGCTCTGTAGATCCGCTGTTCGCAAGACATTTGAGGCGTGGCGGTGATTCAAGTGGTGGCTCAGCCCACCAATGTGTAATTTCAGGATATAAAAGGCGGAGGGGTAGGCTGGTGTATGGCTGAGTACCCCGAGTTCCTACTACTATCCGCTTTATTTCATCCCGACCGCCATGTCGAAAGACAAAGCACGAGTACCCGGTACCACCGAGCGCAAACCCACAAGATCTCCGAACAAGTTGCAACGCCGCAAGTATGGCATCTACGAAATAGCGTTCGAAGACAATGCCTCTACACAGTGCCCATGGTTCCCGAAACATGTACCCCGCACTCTGGAAGGTATAACCCGGACGGGACCATATGCAATTAGGCTCTTTATAGAAATATGGACACTGGCGCCTGCGGCATTCTTCGCGTATATGCTAAGTGTCGCGTGGACCAGTGTTTCTTCCGCCGTCAATCTTTACTTTCTGAGTGTACTGCTCCACTTGGTACGTAGATTATGGCGCTGAAACGTGTGCCTGCGCTCTGACGTATGTCCACCCCTGGCAGCTCGACGATAACTTTACTAGCGGCACACTGGATCCGCAGACATATCGTTTCGTTGCCCTTACTTGGCTTTCGTTTACTTTGATCAGTGTTGCTGTTCACCAAATGCAGTGAGTACTGCTAATCAGAGTCTGGGCTTCGGTTCACGAACTTCTTTCTTCAGAGCAACGTCAAGAGACACGCTGTTCATGCGCCTGAGGGCGCACTTCATTCCTCAGTTGATCGGAGGTGAGTATTCACTTACGTCGCGTACCGGTACTATTCTTATCCGTTGTGAACAGCCAGCCTACGAGCAGATTTATTTTCAATGCAGGGTGCGCCGCTACTATCCAGTTGCCTGTGACCTATCGCCTTAATTATCACGATGTTAGATCTTTACACGTTATTCCCCATCACGACGCGCTTTGAGTCAGAGTTCCCCGGTGGCTCCTTCGTCACTCAGCTTTCGCAATTGATGCGCAATACCCTTGCACTTATTTCTCAAATAGCTGTCCTCTTTCATGCCATTTCTCACAAAGAAAGGCCGGAGAAAGAAGTCTTAGTTTTTTTTTGTGTAGTATATCCACTGGCGCGCTGGTTCGCCCCACAGAATGGAATCGGAAGCTCTGGTTTGTTCCGATCTCTTTACACAGTTTAATTCATCTCTGCTTACCCTGGCCACACAAGCATATATATATTGGACAGAGAACTCGGCATTTCACAGAATGAAGGCTCTCTTTGGGCTGACATTCTGCCCGCAGTATCGAGCAGATTTAATCTTGGACGGGTTAACAGATTGTATCGAGTCGGGTAAGTGGCACAGCTACAAATATGTTCGCTATTGGTGAAACAATAGACACCGCAGAATACAAGAAATCAGCTAAACAGCTGGGTGATGTTATAGACTCTGAACCACATCCGTGGTCTGGGGGTCTCTCTCGCCACTGGATCTGGGACTTTTTGATGGATGTTACTGTTGACCTACCTTTGGTCAGTCGTACTACCTCCACGCCACGCCCATGACATCTAACTCTCGGTCCTCCAGGCCATATATGCACTCACATTGCCCACTCGCCTTTCTCCGTCGTCCATTACATCTATGGCCTTACTCCAGCAGGCCACGAGCTTGCTTTCTCTAAGCGTCGGCGACTACAGTACCGATACGTCCTCTTTGAGCGGAGTTTGCGCGAATGCCAAGTGGCTCTATGACGCTATCGATCACAGAAGCAGTATGCCACAAGGGACTGAGCCTTACCCCCGCACAAACACGAAAACCTCAGACAGAGGAATGAAGATATCTTTTAGGTGCGGCGTCCTCCAGCCCAACCGTGTCAACGCAGCTAATATCCCATCCGCGTGATCAGAGGCGTCAGTCTCCGATATCCAGGTTGTCATCACGACGCTGTTCATGAGGTTTCGTTTGAAATTCAACCTGGTCAACTGGTGCTGGTTGTGGGTGTAAACGGGAGTGGGAAGTCCTCCATGCTCAAGCTCTTGGCCCGGTTGTTCGACCCGACAAATGGGCAAATTTTCATCGATGACAAACCACTTACCAGCTACGATGCGGACAAACTACGGGCGGCGATGTCGTTCCTGCCCCAGGCTCCCGTGGTCTTCCCGATGTCTGTGCGGGAGAACATATCTCTTGGTCTGCTGTCGAAACGCAATGTTAGTGACAAGGATGTGGAGGAAGCTGCACGAAGAGGTGGCTGTTCCCAATGGATATCAAGGCTCAGCAACCTGTACGACACTCAACTGCAACCGTCCTTTGACATCAACGGCGGATGGTCAGAGGGCATTTATGGAATATTATCGGCAGGTTTAAAAGATGAACTTGCAAGAAATACAGTGACGAAAATCTCCATTTCAGGTGAGCGTGAGCGTTAGCCTCCTGTTGGCGTACTGACTGACCGACGCCAAACAAAACAGGTGGAGAGAAGCAACGGCTAGCGGCGTAAGTGGTGGAGAGTCCCGACAGTGCATCTGACGCTCATTTGTACATACTACGTGCTTTTCCAGCGCCCGCACGTTCATGCGACTTGAGCAAAGTAATACCAAACTGGTCGTTGTGGACGAAGCTACCTCCTCCCTCGACCCTGTGGCAGAACGGGACATTCTATCTGAGTTTCGTCGATCACGCCAGGGCAAGACCCTGATATTTGTTACCCACAGGTTTCACCAACTTGTTCGAGACGCCGATCAAATTCTGTATGTCCCTCGTTTTCCATTTTAAGTACCGGGTTGTGACTTACGACATCATCCACCTTTTCTTTTTGTTCACCATACGTGTGTGGCGTGCATCATTGGATGTCACAGCTGCATGAGGAACGGGTCCGTTGTTGAATGTGGCAGCCATGAATCGCTTCTTGGCCTCAATGGAGAATATGCCAGGCTGTACAACGCTCAGGCCAATGCTTAACTCCATTTCAAATGATTTCATTTCTATTGCTATACATTCTACTCGTATTTTGATCATTCTCCAGTTCGTCGCCTACTCTGTTTACATTAGTCCCCCCCACCCTGTTGCTTTGTAGCCACTTGCAGACCTTCACATGTATTATGTAAATTCATGTTACCATATAACATGCCTATTTCATTAGCGCGCGCACACACTGCACGCACGACTTCCAGCCAATGCTTATTACTTTGGACATCCAAATCGGACACCATGGCTGCCATGCCTCGCATCGCTTTATCTCCAAATATTATGGCATCTCCCCACGAGGAAGGCAGGCAGGCCGACCAAGATCATTTGAAATACCATGCAGTTGATATTCCATGTTTTGCATGCACTAGTACTAGTATGTCCGATAGGTTGCCATGATGTAGTATGTAGGATCCTAGTAGTATTAGTAGTGGGAGGAATGCTAGAGCGGAGACTCGACAGCGGGATGCTATGTGCGTGTATGTGGTAGATCATGTCGAGGGGGTAGGCCTGGATCTGTGAGCACGAAAGGCGACCATGGGTCATTCGATCATCGTCATCGTTATCGGCGGAGACGTTGAAAACTAAAAAAAAAGCAGGAGGGGAAAAAAAGGTCGTCATCGACATTTCAGAGTAAATTCGTATACGATAACAGCGCGACGAGAAAGCATTGAAAAGTGGCATGAAAGAGATGCTGGGTACACATGACTGAGAAAAAATGCGCATGCACGCCAGTATGATAGGCGGAGTCATGGTCAAAAATGCATGAGGATGAGAGTAGAAACGAACAGGGATCGTAAGGCATGGGGTAGTGCATATCGGAAATCGAGCGATAGAACGAAAAAAAAAAAACCAAGTGTGCCGGTATAGAAGCGAGACGGATCACGGCCTAACAGAGACGAGAACAGGAGCGTATAAAATGAACCCCAAGGAAGTGAGATAAAGCGGGGGGAACGTAGTCCCGAATAAACGACTCACGCGTCATATCTCAACGGCGGGCGTCTCATGGGCGGAAGGAAGACAGGTCGGGGAAGAGACCTTTAATCCAAAAGTTCAAATCGCCCTCTCTTTCCCTCTCTCATCCCGTCTCCATCTTCGTCCAACCCTCTCTTCTCGCCCATCCCCAGACTGACACCTAGACCGACGTCCATTCCCCCAGTGGCGTTGCCCTCCATGAGGTCAAACGTGAGGGCCTCGGGAACACCGATACCTGTGAGATTTTCTCCGCTCACGATGTCTTTCAGTATTGCCTGATACCGTTCTTCTGTGAGACCCATCCCCGCGAGAGGGTTAATCCGGACGTCGCCGCCCATTCCCATCAAAGAGTTCATCTGCCCCTCTTCTCCAGTCGATGGCTCGATTTGTTCGTTATCCCCAGCGTAGTTTACCATCGACGAGGCAGAAGCCGAAGAAGCAGTCGAAGACGATGACGAACTAGAAATGAGGACATCGTTAAGCGAGTTGTCCGACGTGAGCTCTGATCCACAGATCGACCGTGGAATCCTTGACATTTGTTGGATGACTTTAAGATGCATCAGGTGTTTCTGCAAAGAGATGGGCAGCCCATATAAACATGACACCACAATGAACCATGAAACGGTTCACATACCTCGAGCATATCCAACAATCCCTCCTTCGTAAATGGCTTCGGAAGAATATCGTTCATCCCAGACGAATAATATGTCATGATATCACCCGGTCGTGAGTTGCTCGTCATTGATATAATCGGGGTAACATGGTCAAACTGCCGTATAAGCGATGTCGCCGAAATACCGTCCATCTTGGGCATCACAATGTCCTTGCAAAAAAAAAATTCAGTTAGCCTCCTGCATACGTACAATCTATCTCACCATTAACACCAGATCATACTTTTCCAAATTCATCTTGTTCACAGCTCCAACACCATCCACAGCAACGTCAATGGCACACCCGAATACCTGCAAAAACTTGCTGCTCAGCTGTCGACTAACAGCATCATCGTCCACGAGGAGCACTCGTGGCGGAACCGCCCATCCCGGAACGAACGTCGACCGGCGCACACGCAACTTCTGCCGTCCTCCAACATCCGACGCCGACGACGCTGTCGTCCCACCAGATCCAGCAGCCGACTCGCCGACGCCAAGATTCGTCGGCGTAGGCTGCACAACTTCTTCAGCTCCTGGACTGTCCTCCTTCTCAAACGCCCCGTTCTCGCCGTCCCCCACCCCATCCACGCCGCCTGCACCACCCGCACCCGTACCGTTGCTGGCACTGCTAGCCATGTCCCCGATATACGTCCAGTTCCCGTTCACATCGTCCACAGCGCTGCGCGGTAATAGGTGCCCAAGCGTGAACACCTGCAGACCTTCATGGCCTGTATGCGTCAGTGTATCCCACGACACATCAGAGGGAAGCATAAACGGCGCATCACCAGCCGTCATATCTATCCCCGTCCCCGTCCCTGCATTCGTATTCGCACCGTCAGCAGGACCCACGCCCGGGCCCGGGCCCGAGCGAGGCGTCCCCGCGCCCGATGTAGCGGCGGACCCAGAGGCCGGCCCAGACGACGAGCCTGAGCCCGATCCGGACCCAGATCCAAGCCCGAGCACCAGCTCACCCGTCTCAGCCCGCCGAGACATCTCATTCATCTGCACAAGGCTCGCCCGTGCAATCGCAGCCGGATCAGGAGAATGCTCGCCAAGGCCAAGCACCCTCTGTGCCTCCTGCACGGGAAGAAACTGGATCTGCTGCATGGTCTGGAGCATCTGTACAGACGGCAGTAGGGGCACGGAGGGGCCCGCCTGCTGTTGCTGCTGTTGGGCTTGTGAGGGTACTGACACTGAGGCCGAAGGGAGTGTCTGTGCCTGCGTTTGGGGTTGAGAGGTTTGCACTTGAACCTGAGACTGCGCCTGTGCTTGAGTCCGTCCTAGCGCTCGAAAAAGCGCCGAGGAAGATGCCGATGATGTAGGTGGTCCATGTGAACGAGGCGGAAGGGGTTGCAGAAAAGGACTGGGCTGGGGTTGTGAACTGGCAAACAAGGATGCCGTAGTTGTACCAGGCGCGGTATTTGCGAAAAGAGAAGGGGGCGGGTGAGTGTTGGGGGTCATACTATGTGCAAAGGCGGAAGGACCAGGACCAGGAACGATGGGAGTGCGAGGTTGTGGTTGGGATAGCGGTTGTGTCTGTGAGGCGATGGGAATGCCAGCCGTAGATGGACCGGGTAATATAGAAGCTGTCAGAATGGAGTCTTTGTCTTTTGCTAATGAGAGAAATTGGGTGAGTAATTGTGCGGGGTAATGAAAAATATGCAGAGGGTAAAATATGTGCATATGTGCAGCAGACACCAAATGGGGAGGATAGGAAGTCCGGCCAAAAGGAGTAGGGACACACTCGAGAAGCAGACGAAGACGAGGAATGGGCCCAGGCAGAAGAGGAAATCCAGTAGCATTTTCTCGCACTCACTGGACTTCTGTCCCACCATAGGAATCTCTCCCCCTTCCTCGTCAAATCAAGGGTATATCCATCAACGCACCTCAAACACATGCCAATTGAAGATTGGCGTGTTTCCCCCAGGACACCCACATCCGGGATCAACATTCCCAGAAAGAAAAACCCCACATAGAATTTGAAGAAGCACACACTCACCTCCCTCTGCCCTCAGAAAATATTGCAAAACGCTTTGCATTATTGTATCCTGCTGTGCGAGATTCTTCTGGAAATGGACCATCTCGCCGAGGACATCCCTATAACACCTTTCTAGACCTCTTACTCTGTCCTCTGATCTTCCCAGCTGCGCCCTCAGCGCATCATTCTGCGACTGCAGCGCCGCCAACTGCTGTTGCAGTCCCGACACGACATTCTGTACGCCGGACACGGTACCTTGCATCCCATTCGTGACAGACTGTAGTGCAGATGTCTGAGCGTGCAATGCAGACGTCTGTGATTGAAGCGTCGACGTTTGCGACTGCAATGCCGAGGTCTGGTTCTGGAGTGAGCTCGTATGTGTCGAGAGGGAGCTTGTCTGTGCTTGGAGGGTTTCCAGCTCGCACCCACCGACGCCAAGTGGCCCCGGCGACCCTGCTGACCCGGAACGAACGAGCGAGGAGGAACCTCCGCCACCCACAGAGGTAGGGGCTTTTCTGGTGGCAGGGACTTTGCGTTTAATGTTCTCGAGCGCTTCTCGGTCGTCTCGATGGAAGTCTGGGTGTTTGAATGTCCAGGAATGCTCGCCGAATTGGACGTCGTCGGTGTTCTTGACCTGATGGGTGAGGGAGATATCAGTAAGTATGCAGGGATATAGCAAGGGGGGACATGTGGATCCATTAGCCCTAATAGAGAAGAGCGTAGACCACTATCGCGCACGATTGCCGTAAGCGAGAGATATGTGCTTGTCCCGAGATCGTACCCAGTGCCCAGGATGTAAAGAACGGAACGCACTTTGTGAAAGTCATACTTGTTCAATTGCCTGACGAAAGAGGCAAAGTTCGAGTGCTTGAACATGCGAGGAAGGATGGATTTGGTGAACTCGTTCATGTCCTGGAGTAGCGGAAAATGTGCGTTAGCGAGCAGCCATGGGTGAAAGAGAGATCAAGGAAGTCGACCACGGGGAAAGGGGAAGTAAAAGGTCACCTTTACAACAAAGCAATCTCCACTGGGACCCCATGATACGACGTGCGAGAATGTGTGATCCTCCAGCATCCTATGATAGACGGAAAATAAGCCCAAGATTCAATAGGTGACAAGGAACGCACTTGTATAACTTCTTGACAAAGTCGCTGGTTGATGGCATGTTATCATCGCTGTCCTTTTGTGGTTGTGGGGGTAGGGCAGGGGGTGGTGGTTGAGAGGGCTGCAGCTGCTCGCGTTTGAGTTGTCTCGTCTCCATGGGTCTGGACGCATTTTGGTGATGTGGGTGCTGTTGGTGGTGTGGGCTGGATGAGGGCAGCATGTCGTCGCGGGAGGTCGATGTGCGGTGGAGGGTGGATGGCCAGGGGACGGAAGCGGAGGAAGGGGGCGGTGGGGGCGGTGGAGACGGATGCCGGTGGGTGCTGTAGGGAGACATGCGGGACGAAGGATTGAGGGGCGGGAGGGTGTTTATGTTCGAGCGAGATGAGCTGACGGGGGGAAGATGCAGCTGGGACGGGGGCGGGAGGTGCGAGGAGTGGAAGAGCTGCTGGCGGACATTCGAGTACGGGGGGCCCTGCGAGGGCGGGTCCATGCGCGGCGGGGATGGCGGGGGGAGGAGAGGCGAGTGGGTGACTGCTGCACGGCGACGGCGAGGCTGAAGAGACCCGTCC
>Ga0307518_10002296_pt1 | contig 13979 bp, 10 predicted proteins | sample 25_EM_MG_FD_203889 | JGI IMG/M metagenome (GOLD analysis project Ga0307518, IMG submission 203889) | Populus trichocarpa ectomycorrhiza microbial communities from riparian zone in the Pacific Northwest, United States - 25_EM | ecosystem: Host-associated > Plants > Roots > Unclassified | place...
CCTTTGTGTGTGGTTTCCAGTTGAGTAATAAAAAGAGTTTATACTATACTTGTTTGAAATACCATTAGTGGATCCTCTAACCTTGACAATTATTTTATCCTTGTTTAATCCTTATATTAATATCACATCTCAAAGCTTTCTTCAACTCCTTTTCTGTTATTATCTATTTCTTTATTTGTAGTTTATACAATTAACCTCCTTGTGGTTCGACCCCAGTCTTGCCGGGTTATTTATTACTTCGACACTCCTACACTTGGGAGAAGACATCAACTCTTTAGTCGTGTCAGTCGATGCCGATTCAAAAATCAGCAGCAAAACTGAGTTGGAAACTAGCAACGATAGAAATCGGCAGCGATAGAAATCGACGGGTTGTTTGGACTTTCATTTTTTTTTTTATGTTTATAGGGACATTTTGCCTCTACTAGTGCCAAACATTGGCCATTGATTGGACCCAGAAGGATCCCAACTATTGGCTCAAAGTAGCTATTAGGGGCTATCAGATTTGTTGAATGAAAAGGGCTAGTCGAGTTGGCCACTTTGGACCGGTGCCACAGCTCCTATGGTGTCAATCAGCCAGAATGGATCACACTAGCATGTAGTCAGGTGTAAGGTGATCATTTTCATGTAAGTTTTGTCCACTTTGGTAGAGAGGTGAAGCATAAAATGCCTTAGGAAAGAGGTCACTTGAGCAGCCTCTCTAGAGAAGAAGATGAATAGTTAACCCTAAAACAACATCATTTTGGTTAAATTTCATTTTAGTCATTCAATTTATGATTTCTCTCAATTACACCCATGATTGGCTTCAAACTTTCAATTTTTTTTCATTTTTCCCTGGACGAACTTCAATTTCAGCCCCAGATTTCAACGTGTTTTTCATATTTGTCCTTGGTTTTGGATATCTTTAATTTAGACGTTAATTGATCATTAAACTTTCAAATTTCTTTAATTTCATCCCTGATTTCAACCGATTGGGTCCCTAGAGTTCGATGCCTTTTGCAAAATGGTCCCTGGCTATGAATTTCTTCAATTTAGCCCTTAATTGACCCTAAAACTTTTATTTTCTTGCGATTTTACCCCTGATTTCAATCAATTAACTTGGTAAAATTAAATTTGGTCTTCTAAAATTTCAATCTTCTCAATTGAGCCCAAATTAGGCTCCCAAACATAATTTTTCACCAATTAAGCCCCTAATAAAATTAATTTGACCCATTTAAAATATAATTACGTCCTTGCACCTAATTAAATCTTTCAATTGGACCCAAATTAATTCTTAAACATAATTAAACTTTAAATTGGCCCATGATTAAATCAAATTGGCCTATTAAAATTCCAATTATATCCTTCGGCTTAATTTTTATACAGATTCAACCAATAATGATTTAATTTGACCTTGAATCTACATTGTCTCTTTAGATTTTGGTAAAACGGGGTACAATTATGCTTCTGGTTCCATCTAAAATTGTAGGTTGATTTTTTCTACATGTGAAATCCTCCTAGCTTGCTTTTGCCAAAATATTAGCCCTCTTGCTATCATTATTTTATTTTTTGATTTTTATTTTGAAAGAAAAAAAAATGAATTTGGGGAATAACCCAAAAATGGATTATGACAATATGGATGCTATCACATTGAAAGTACCTCCTTTTCAAGGTAAAAACAATCTTGAGGCGTATTTGGAGTGAAAGAAAAAGGTGGATGAAATTTTTTATTGTCATAGCTATTCAGAGGCGAGGAAGGTGATATTGGTAGTCATTGAATTTACAAATTACACATTGATTTGGTGGGATCAAAATGTGATTGGTAAGGGGAGGAATGGAGAAAGGCCAACATAATCGTGAGAGGAGATGAAAGTGTTGATAAGGAGGCGATTTGTGCCTAACCATTATTATAAGGATTTGTATATGAAATTACAAAGTCAATCATGATCAAATCGATAAAATAAATCTTACAGTTCTAAACATTAAACCATATTCATCATATAAACTGAAAAGAAAAGGTAAAATGAATCTCACAGTTCATGAAATCCGAAGGTTTTCGTGTCCTTGCTACCAAAAAAAAGAGTTTAGCCTTGCATGTTTCTTGAACAACTAATCAAAAGGAGGAATGCATGATTTCGGGTTTCTTTGAGGAAGGGGGCATTTTTCTCTTCTTGGCTGGCTGACCTCCCTTCTCTTTCTCATTCTTTTTATATCCTAGGAAACCCTAGTCTCTATTTTACAAAATAATCCTTCCTTAAGTAGACAGTTTACATTTAAATACATCAATAAATATTTTCCTAAAAAAGAGAAATAACCTTGCATGAAATCTTCAATTTTTGACTTAGAGGAGCTAAATTGCTGAAATAAAAACTTGGATGTCGGTTTAGATGCTTCGAAACATAATTTGGACTCGTTTCTTCACGAAACCTGTTTGCTGGCATAATTCAGCTGTCATCTTTGAAAAATCATATCTCCCTCATATGATATCATTGTTGGCTGATATTTTGAGTGTTGATAGATAGTTTAGTTAGGAATCCCAAGAAATTAAGTTTGCATCAAATGAACTTCTGTAGCTCAAGATATTCAAGTTGGAATGGATGAAGGTCAACATTGGCAGATTGCTAGATTTGACTTTGAAGGCTGCTATTTCCATGCTCTTCCTTATTTTATTTTCTTTCCTTAGATTTCAAGAAAGGTATGGATGTTAGCTTTTTAATGCCATTGGAATCACTTCATTTCGACTTCTAGAGCTCACGCTCTGCACAAAACATCAACTGAAGGTCAAATCTGCCAATTACCTCCAATTTACTTCTTTTTGCATCTTTCATCCAAAAGTGCCTTCAAAACATAAAATAAAGAATATCAATGTATTTTATATATGAAACACAGGCAAAACACTAGTTAAATGTGGGTGAAACTATCGAATAATATGGTTGCATCAAATACCCCCACACTTAGCTCTTGCTCGTCCTCGAGAAAGGATAGGTAAAATCAAATTGAAATTAAATTAAATCAAATCACTATGACTAATCTCCTAATCTCCCATCAATATCCAAGAATATATTTATTATAAATAAGAATACAATCAAGAAGGATAAAGAGTATAAATTTTCATGAATTTATTTATATGCAAATTTCAAAACTCAATTAATCGTTAGGATTTAAATGAAATCTATGCCATGCCAAAGTGATAGGTCCTCTCATTGATAACACTCCAACACTCATGTGTTTAGGGCTTATGTATTTAAATCTCTCAAATTCAATTAATGAATATGTTCTACCATAAGCTTGCTCTTCAATCTCATCTCCATTACTAAAATATTACAAGAAATGCATGAATCAAAAGGTCTTATGTTTTTTGTTGTAATGGGGCTAAGGTTAAGGTGAGATAAAAGAAAGTACAAGAAAACATTAAAACCAAAGGAAGTAGAGCATTCTGAAAAAAATTAATCTTTCAAACAAGATATTTCATCAAAGCACACAAATTTTCCATCTTTAAGCACCAATACTTAACTTCTTTTGATTTCAATCTCCATCAACATAAAGTTTAAGAACTTCACACAATGGAATACTTCTCTTTTCTTTTATTTTCTTTTATTTTTTTTATTTTTTTTCTTCTTTGGCAACTTTGCCCGTTTTTTCTTTCTTCATCAAGCATCACTTTTTCTTTGTTTTCACATAGGCCCCGTTTGTTTGCTGGAAAGTAGTTTCCTTTTGGAAAGTGAATTCCGGAAAAATATTTTCCGATGTTTGGTAGTGTAATGGAAAATAAGTTGCAAAACACTTTCCAGTGTTTGGTTATGTCATGGAAAATGAGCTGGAAAATAACTTATTAATGTTTTATTTTTCTCAAGTTTATTAAAATAACGAAGAACAAATTTTACAAATTAAAAAGTTGAATGAGAATGAAATTGAAAAAAAATATAATTTCATAAATTATCTCAAATAAAATAAATAATAATAAAAATAATAGAGATCAAATCTAAACAATTAAAAAAAAATGAAAGATGAAGAAATTAAAATAATAATAATTAACATTTCATAAATTATTTCAAATAAAATAAGTAACAATCAAAAGAATGAGGATCAAATTTGATAGACAAAAAATTTTAATAAAAAAATAATAAGGAAAAAGCAAATAGAAATTATAAAAATAAGGACCAAAGTTAATATAAAAATTAAATTTTAAGAAATGAAATTGAAAAATAAATATTCAAAACAAATTATATATAGCAATCAAAAGCTTGAGGATCAAATTTGATATAATCAGCAAATAATGACATTTCTAAATTTTTCACAACTTTCGGAAAGTGTTTTCCGCCCAAATTTTTCAGGAAAACACTTTCATGAAAACCAAGCCAAATTGTTATTTGACTGGAAAGTGTTTTTCGTTGACCAACTTTTCTAATGGCAAACAAACACAGGAATGTTTGAAAAGTGCTTTTCCGGAAACCACTTTTTAGAAAACAAACACAGCCAAAAGGGAAAACACTTTCCTGGAAACCAAACCAAATTTTCCGTTGACTGGAAAGTGTTTCCGTTGACCGGAAAGTGTTTCCGTTGACCAACTTTCCTAATGGCAAACAAACACAGGAAAGTTTGGAAAATGGTTTCCCGAAAACTACTTTCTGGGAAACAAACATGACCATAATTTCCAACCATAATCCCATAAGGTATCAACAAGTACATGCTCTACTAATCCTTGGCCAGGAGAAAAGGAAAACATATAAAAAGTTAAGGTTTATATATTGGTAAAGTAAAGAAAAGATAAACAAACTCAAAACGGGCTCACTAAGGATAATATGCTTTAGGTTGGCTTTTTGGCTCAAGTGGTTAAAATTCCTAATGCCTTTAGCTTGCATTGGTATATAACACTATAAAGTCAACATGACATATTCTCAAAGTCAATCCCTAAACCAATTAAACCTTAAAACTTGCATACAGACTCCTTCATTCTATTTATATCTTCATCTATCTCAATTAATTCTCATATATAATACTCACATTCTTATAAACCAATAGGAGTTCAAAGATCAAACATAGAAATTTGTTTTTTTTATGGAACAACAAAGAAAACCAAAATAAGAAAACCAACATTCTCCTAATACCCCCACACTTAAAACACAACATTGTCCTTAATGTTGAAATAAAAGAAAAGGAATATAGGAGAATGACAAAAATAAAGTAAAATGCAAAAAATAAAAGATAAGGGAAAAAGAAAGCAAATCTGATTTTTTCTTTCTTTTTTATGTTGGGTCGCCTCCCAGTAAGTACTTTTATTTTATGTCATTGGCTTGATATGTTGCATGCTTATTTTTTATAGATTGGTTCAGCTAACTCTACAGAAGCGGTGAGTTCTGCCGTTCAACCTTCATAAGAAGGTTTCAAGCAATGCCCATTGACCTTGAGCACTTTGTTTGTTTCTAAACTTGTAATTTCAACTGCACTATAAGGAAAAACATTAGAAACAACAAAGGGTCCAATCCATTAAGAGCCCAACTTTCCAGGAAAACGTTTCAAATACGAATGATAAAGAAGGACTTTGTCTCCAACATGAAACTCTTTTCTCGTAATCATTCGGTCATGAAGACTCTTTGTCTTTTCTTTGTAAATCCTTGCATTCTCTTAAGCATCATTTTGTATCTCTTCTAACGTGATTCTAGTCTTTTTAGGCACCAAAAGGATAGGTGCCACCCATTTACTATCTATGATAGGGCAAATGACTACTACATTATGGGGGACAGTTTGCAAAGCTTGCAAAGCCAATGCTGATTCATGCACGTTTTGGGGAACACATATATGCCTCTTCATCTCTTCTATCTTGGTAAAATCATAGCCATAGCTCAAAGCTACGCTTAATCCATCCTCACTATCAAAATCACAAACTTGCTACACACACTTATCAACTTGGTCATAACATGTGATAGAATAAACATTGCTATAAGGATATGCCATTGCATCATGAAAATTAAATTCAATTTTTTCATCTCCTACCTCTATAGATAAAGTATCCTTACCACAATCAATTTTTGTATTAGTAGTTTTCAAGAATGGTCTCCCAAACAATATAGGAGTGTTGTTTGATGAATCACAATAATCATGTTCCATATCAAGAATATAAAAGTTGCATGGATGACCAAACTATCAATTTTGACTTTGACATCTTCCATCACACCAAGTGGGTAAACAAAACTACGATTCGCAAGTTGTATTACAATGATAGTTTTATTCAAAGGCTCCAGACTAAGAGAATCATAAACATGTTTAGGCATAACACTAATGGATGCACCTAAATCGTATAAGGCCCTTTTAAAACTAGCATTACCAAAAACACATGGGATAGTAAACGCACCCATACTTACCATTTCATGACCTTTCAGTTTGAAAGCTCTCTTGGTAGTACACAACTCCTTCAAGAATTTGGCATACTTGGAAATTTGCTTGATAGCATCAAGCAAAGGAATGTTGAGTTCTACTTTTTTGAAAACCTTTAAAATATCTTTTTCTTTGTCCTCTTTCTTTCACCTAGAAGAACTCACAGGAAAGGGTGGAATTGTTTTAAAACTGGAATTCATTGAGTGAGGAGTTACCTTTGGAGTGTTGGTCATTGTTTCAGTTTGGAAAGGAGGAGGATGTTTCTTCTTTGTACTCAATTCGGTTTCTATCTCTTCTTCTTCCTCCATCTCAATTTGTTTTGACCTTTGCTCTTCAAGTTCTTTCCCATTTCGCAGCATGATCACACTAACATTCTCTTTTGGATTCAATGCTTGGGAGGGCAATTTTCCATTTATTTGTGCTTCCAATTTCCCTACACTTGAAGCTACTTGCCTCGTTTGCTTCTCCAAGTTGTGAATACTTGACCTTGTTTCCTGTTGAAAAGACATAAATTTTGTTGCAAGGTCACAGTGTTAGAAGCCAATTTTTTCATCATCTCACGAAGATCATCACTGGATGACGACCTCATAACATTGGAGTTTGTGAATGGAGGGGGCTGTCTCCCTTGATAATTCTGCTGGGGCTGAAATCCATGTGGATGGAACTATCGACCTTGATTGCCTTGTTGAGGCGGGTTCCCATAATATAAGTTTGGATGATCTCTCCATCCGGGATTGTGCGTGTTGGAATGGGATCATATTTATGTTGGGGTTGTCCGTTGAATCCTCCATCAACTACATGAACCCGTTCAATGTAATCTTCCTGCATTGTTGGGCACATATCCGAGGTATGTCCTTGTAAGGAACATATGCTACAAACTTTCACCTGCTATACATTTCCACAAGCCAAATAACGCATAAGAGAAGTAAGATTATTAACTTTATTTTCAAGGTTAGAAATACTTACCTCATTTACTTGTTTGTTTGAGAAGTCTCCATGGGTGCCAAACTGTTTCGAGTTGGCTGCCATGTTTGAGATCAATTGGTGTGCAGTCTCGGGTGTCTTATCTACCAATGACCCTCCACTTGCAACATCAATGATACTACGATCAGTAGGCATCAATCCTTCATAGAAATATTGAATGAGCAGCTGATCGGGTATTTGATGATGAGGGCATTGGATGCATAATTGCTCAAATCTTTCCCAATATTCAGAGAGTGTCTCTCTATGAGATTGCTGAATCCCATATATTTTTTTTCCTTATGTTGGCAACTCGAGATGCTGGGAAATATTTTTCAAGGAAGATCTTTTTCATGCCATTCCACGTTCCAATGGAACCTGAGAGAATAGAGAAAAGCCATGCCTTTGCTGCCCCTTTTAAAGAGAGAGGGAAAGCTTTCAACTTAACCTGTTCTTCGTCAACTCCATTCGGTTTCATGCCAACGCAAACCATATGGAACTCCTTGAGATGAGTATAAGGATCTTCTCCTGCAAGACCATTGAATGTTGGTAGCAAATGTATAAAACCATATTTGAGCTCGAAGTTGACATTATTATCGATGTTTATGCACAATGCTTGATTTTCCACGTTAGGAGCAGCAAGCTCCTCGAGTGTTTGTTGTCGTGCAACAACCATGGTGTTGACGCGAGCTTCCTTCATAACCTGCGTAAAGTGTTTTCTATTTCGAGATCCACCTGCACTTGACTCTGGTTAGTAGAACGAGTTACATGCATAAATCATTAAGAAAACTCAAAAGAAACCAACCACACAAGAGGTCGAAAACAATGCAAATTGTACGAAAAATCCTACGCTAGAAAACTAAACTACCTAAAAACCCTAGAAAACAACGGAATTTGGCCTCGATAGGGCGGGGCTAGTGGTTTACCAGTAGTCATGTTCAGAACATCATTTACAAAAGGCCGATACCTAATTCCACCAAAAATCTATTTTGAACAGTACTGCTGCCGTAAATGAACAGAACCGCTGCAAGCAAAAATTTTGTTTCTTTTTTTTTTCCAGAAAAATAAATAACAATCACAACAAATAAAAATAAAAGCACAAGAATCAACTAAAATTACTTCCCAACAATGGCGCCAAAATTTGTTGCGATGTCGCGGTCGCATAAATTAATCACCCTAGCTTAAAACACAACACACAAGATAGTATAGAGTAAGAAGTCGATCCCACGAGGAAGGTTCAAGTCAGATTTTTATGCTAGATGATATGTAATTTTTGGGGGTTTGGACGTTATCTAGGCTAAAGCAAAAAAAAAAAAAAACAGAAAACTATCAAGCGAAATTAAATACAATCAGAAAATTATCAAGAGAACAAACCTTGGTCACAAGTAAACGTCCACCTACAGAAATCAGAAATGATCATGGAAACGAAACATCAATTTACATTCTGAATATTTATCTCTTCTTAATATTGGTTAGATAAAGGATCCGCCATATAACTAACCCTAACCATCAAACAACCACAGTGTCCGCACTAGTAATTTAATCCACTGGTAGCTTTAAGAACTAGATAAGTTAATTAATTAAGAAAACATAATTGTTCGCAGTCTATGTTTGATTTGATTGAATGTTCTATCTAAGATTAATAATGTAGATCCGCCACAATTATTAAACTCAGTTGCTTCACAAGTTCATATACTACAACTCCAGTTTTGATATCAAACTTAGCAATAGATTATCTACAATAATAACTTAGAGTCCGCTCTAGTATTTAAAATAAACAATTATAGGAAAAATAAGCATAGAAGTACAAACATATTCATCATATAAACTAAAAAGAAAAGGTAAAATAAATCTCACAGTTCATGAAATCTGAAGGTTTGTGTGTCCTTGCAACCAAGAAAAAGAGTTTAGCCTTGCATGTTTATTGAACAACTAATCAAAAAGAAGGAGGAATGCATGATTTCAGGTTTCTTAAAGGAAGGGGGTGTTTTTCTATTCTTGGCAGGCTGCCCTCCCTTCTCTTCCTCATTCTTTTTATATCCTAGGAAACCCTAGTCTCTATTTTACAAAATAGTCCTCCCTTAAGTAGACAGTTTACATTTAAATACTTCAATAACTATCTTCCTAAATAAGAGAAATAGCCTTGCATGAAATCTTCAAGCTTTGACTTAGAGGAGCTAAATTGCTGAAATAAAAACTTGGATGTCGGTTTAGATGCTTCGGAACATAATTTGGACTCGTTTCTTCACGAAACCTGTTTGCTGGCATAATTCAGTTGTCATCTTTGAAAAATCATATCTCCCTCATATGACATCATTGTTGGCTGAAATTTGGAGCGCTGATAGATAGTTTAGTCAGGAATCCCATGCAATTGAGTTTGCATGAAATAAACCTTTGTAGCTCTAGATATTCAAGTCGGAATGGATAAAGGTCAACATTGGCAGATTGCAAAATTTGACTTTGCAGGCTACGATTTCCATGATCTTCCTTATTTTATTTTCTTGCCTTCGATGTTCAAAAAGGTATGGATGTTAGCTTTTTAATGCCACTGGAATCACTTCATTTCAACCTCTAGAGCTCACGCTCTACACAAAACATCGACTGAAGGTCAAATCTGTCAATTACCTCCAATTTACTTCTTTTTGCATCTTTCATCCAAAAGTGTCTTCAAAACATAAAACAAAGGATATCAAGGCATTTTATATATTAAACATAGGCAAAAAACAAGTTAAATGTGGGTGAAACTATCAAATAATATTGTTGCACAAGCTGAATATAGAGATTGCGAATGTGGTGGAATTACAACATTACATGGAATTAGAGGATATGGTCCATATAGCGATGAAGGTGGAGGGGCAAATAAAGAGAAGGGGCAAAACACATTTTTAGACCAATTTAGCTTCATTTTCATCAGCATAGAGGTTGAATCAGAAGAGAAAGGGGTTGCCCGACTAAAACCTTTTGTCCTTACTAATGTCGAACCACCTAAAGCTAAGGTTGAAACCTCTACGAGTTTCAAAGGTAAATTTGACTCTCAACCAAAATGTACTCGAGATGTTAAATGTTTCAGGTGTAACATCCTCATATCCGGGATTAAGCAACAATCTCATGTCAATTGTTACACAGTGTAATTAAATTTATATAGATATATATATGTGCAAGGTGTTCATATTAAAATTTTACCGAAATTTTCACTAAAATTTCGGCAAAGTCTCCCTTATATCAGGAGGTCCCAAGTTATTGACATTTAATCTGTTTACACTTCTAATATTTCATATCTCATAACCCAATCACGATACAATCGTCCTGGGTCTCAATCCCATAAATATCATCGTCATCACAACCATAATCTTTAAACATACATTGAACAACAAATATCATTATAGAGGAATAAATGAGTTAAACATGTATACATGGACACAATCTTATGAAATTCAGAGTTAAGATTATTTATTCAAGTTGAAACATTAATTATACAAATTCAGTTATATAAAAGTTGTAATATTACAAAATACAAGGGTATACTCCCTAGAATCTAGAATTACAAAAGGTGAACCTAAGCTAGGATCTACTCATGTTGTGCATACGATAGTTTTGAAACAAAATATATATTATTGAAACATGAATATCACAATAAATATAACAACACAAATATCCAACAATGTAAAAAAGCAAACATGCATTCATATTTTATTTACTTCTCCCTTCTGGTTTTCATTGGAAACTCTTTCTCATTCAACTACTAAAAATTGTTTCATATTCCATTATCAACCTCCATTAAAGATTTCATAAGATCAACCATGATTATTTCTGCTTAACACATTACCGACACCAATTTCACTGGTATCATCATCACCCCATAAGAGTCGATGCAATGTGATCCCCTTATCCGAGATCCTAACATACACTAAATGTATGCTAGTTAAAACATGATGATTCCATTACCCGGGATCCTACCATACACTAAATATATGCTAGTCCAAACATGCGATCCCCTTACCCGGGATCCTAACATACACTAAGTGTATGCTAGTCCATGTTCCATATCACACTTCTCATATTTCCGTTGTCAGTGATAATTTCTTCACTTGGAAATTCACACAACAACCTTTCACCTCGAATACACATATATTCAAAATACTATCCAAATATTGACATCATTACACAAACTTTTCTCCTTTCACATAATATCCAACATTTGGTAATTCACATTTCACATCAATAACATATTAAATCATGGAATTTAACTAGAAAGTATAGGTGCGGATCACCTACCTACAATAGAAGCTCTACTCGTGCTCCCATGTTGCTGCTGCTGCACCACTCCGGTGGTCCCTCCTGCAATCACAAGCTTATCTCGTAAATTTTTCTCTTTCAAGGATACATTTTATAATAACCATATCAAAAACCAATAGGTCTTTCTTTCAATCATTTCTTTCTTTATATTTTACATTTTTCTCATGACACCCATTAATGTTGTCATTCTTTATCCAACCATAGTTATCATTCCTTTCTTTATATTTGAACCGTTACTGTTTAAATCTTGAACTGTTATTGTCCAACTGTTACTGTCTAGACCTTGGATTGTTACTGTCTAACCGTTACTGTCTTGACATTGAACTGTTACTGTCTTGACATTGAACTGTTACTGTCTTGAACCATTACTATCTAAACATTGAATTGTTATTGCCTTGAACCGTTACTATCTAGACATTGAACTGTTACTATTTGCAGAGGTCACATTTCAACCTCCTCTCATATTTTTAACTCTATCTGGAGTTCTAGGACTCCGTTTCAAGCAAGGTTGGTCACGTTGGAAAACTAAGACATGGGGATATAAGTCCTCTGAAGGAAGGAGAACTCAGTTTTGCCTCTAAGACAGTCAAAATTGCTCATCAACAAATTAGACTTATTGCCCTATAGGGTCTGTCATGACCCAATCTCGGTTGATAATCCATAACTAGAGTTCTACAGCTCCAAATTAAGCAAAACCAATTTTACCATCCAAAACTACAATTTCTATGAAGGAACCTGGTCCTAATTCCCTAATCCTTTTATCCGAAATCTTACCGAAAGTCAGGAGACGAGTCTGTCCAGATGCGTCACCCCCTTCCCTTCACACATAACTTTCACAAACTACATTTTCTAGGTAAATTATCATGGTTTCGCGTCCCTAATCGTATATCACACATGAATTAACTTAATTTTAACAACAAATACTTTTTTGTTTTTTCTGAATTCAAGTTTAAGAACCCTAATCTATAATTCAACATCAAGGCATCAATTCATTATCGAATTTGAAATGAATTATAAGATCATGTTTAGAACACCTTACCCGGTAAAAATTAAGGTTTTGATCTTCAACCAATTGAAGATTTCAACTCCCTCCTTTCTTTTCTAATGACAACCGACCCTCTTTCTTCTCTTCTTGTTCAATTTTCTTGTTAGTTCCTTGCCCACAAGTGTTTATTCCATCTATAAACCCTTAATCTTGGATGGGTTCTTGAAATTTTGGTGTTTCTCTCTTGATTTTGCAAGAATGGATACAAAAACTCCCTCTTTTCTTTCCTTTTGGTTATTGTAGAGTTTTGGTGAGGAGGGGAGTATTTATACTCTATAATTTTTTTTATTTATACTTAGGCCCTATTTTCTTTAAGTGTATTATTTTTACCACCATATTTTTTTCTTCTTAAAATCAAGGTGTATTCTTTTCATTTCTTATAACTCCACCCTAGAAGTTTATTTTGTTCAATTAAATCCAACCCTCAACATTAACATGTTAATTTATAATATCTTGAATTATTTCGCCCGGAATTTTATATCCAAAAATTTCTGAATTCCTGTTTTTATTTAACCCTATGCATGAATTTCTTCACTTTTATTTCACATGTAGTTAGTTTGCAATTTAAGCAACCTTTATTTTTTTCCCGGGGTTTACATTCTCCCCTCCTAATAGAAATTTCATCCTCGAAATTCAAGTTACGTACCTATGTCGGAGAATAAATGTGGGAACTTTTGCTTCATCTCGGATTCTCTTTCCCATATTTCTTCTTCTATTCGAGAGCTTCTCCACAATACTCTCACAAGGGGAACTCTCTTATTCCTCAACACCTTCTTATCTCAATCCAAGATCTTGACGGGCTTAGCTTCCATGGTTAGATCCCCTTTAATCTTCATAGGAACGTGTGGCAATACTCGTGAGGGGTCTATCTTGGCCTTTCGAAGCAATGACACATGGAACACATTGTGAATCTTATCCAAATATGTAGACAACTCTAACTGATAGGCAACTGGACCGATTCTTTCCTTAATCTCAAAGGGGCCAATATATCTCGGAGCTAATTTCCCTTTTACTCCAAATTGAATGATGCCTTTCCAAGGCGCCACCTTCAAAAATACCTTATCCCCCATTTGAAATTCCAAAGGCCTTCTTCAATTATCTGCGTAACTTTTCTATCCTGGACTTCCTTTGATGCGAACCTCGTGATCACGTGGTCACGCAACCCACACGCAAAGACACCAATTCCCGGAAAGCCAAGTAAATCAGGTTTGATAGCAGTGTGACACAAAGATAACTTGTACCTAGGCACCAGCACTATTGGAAACGGAGACCCCCACCCAACGAATATTGATTCGCGAACGAGAAGTATAAGGATGACGCCACGAAG
>Ga0307518_10002297_pt1 | contig 13969 bp, 19 predicted proteins | sample 25_EM_MG_FD_203889 | JGI IMG/M metagenome (GOLD analysis project Ga0307518, IMG submission 203889) | Populus trichocarpa ectomycorrhiza microbial communities from riparian zone in the Pacific Northwest, United States - 25_EM | ecosystem: Host-associated > Plants > Roots > Unclassified | place...
GAGATCCATTAAAGGATTGTGCCAGTGATCGTTCAGGTCGAAGCTAGAATCAGTGCTGAGGATAGAGGATTCCCTTTTATACTGCTGTGGAACAAAAATCTCTGGAGCAGGGGTAGCCCGAGTAGAACGAGTAGGCGTATACAAGTTCATACTGGTAGAGGGATTTCCTCAAGTTGTTGGAACGGAACAGCTGGGAGTCACTGAGCACTGAGGGGTTCGGCGAGGAGTCCGAATGGGATCGTAAAAGAGCAGCCACAGCAGCTCTTCCCGCTGTACTGACGTGCAGACGGGTTCCAACAGACAATTCAGAGCTTCTTTGGTGAGAATGGTGTCCAAACTGGGAACGGGGGTAGACGACGACATCTTGTTCTTGATGCGTAGAGTCGATGTAAGAGGGAGGAGGAGTAGAAGGTATTACCTGATAACGAATTGAATAGGATCTATTAGAAGTGTCAGTCAAGCCTATAAACTCGCCGCTAGTATGACCAGGGGAAGGCAAAGACTGAACAATGTTAGAAGCGGTAATTCCTGGTCTCTCAGCTAGCTCTAGTCTGTCATATGCAGGAGGATTTCCCCCATAGGGGATACCATCGTTATCAAGAACGAGGGCCTCATTAGCTGCAAGACGAGCATAATAGCGTGGAGGCGGAAGTTGAATACCGCTCCTAGGATGAACAGAGTAGAACTCGTCTCGACGGTCTCGTTGACATTGTTCTAGATACTCTGACATCGTTGGAACTCTAATAGGACCTTCAATCCTCCGACGAGCTTCAGCAGCCTGTTGCTCGATTAAAGACAGTTCCTGATTAGAACGCATAAAGCGTTCCCGCTCAAGGGTTACTGTCCATCGACCCTGACTGTCTCCAGTACTAGCCTGTACAATGAACCGACGTCCCTCAGGAGTCTGATTCATGTCCACAACTAAGGTAAAGAAAGCAATCAAGAACGCAGCAAAGCATAGCTCTGCGGATATGACGGGATGAGGGTACAACAGTAGCTGCACACCTCTTCCGGCAAGTAAGAACTGCATGACACAAAGAAACAGTCTCCAAGTGAACCAGTCTTCGGCATTCCTATCCATCTTCTCGTTGGCCGACGAGAATAACGACGTCACAGGAGATCGCCTAGATGGGGCTCATAACCTATCGGGAGGCAATGTCCACAATATGGAGAACGTGGACACAGCGCAGCGGGCTCTACACAAATGACAATGAAGTCTTAACTCACTTGAGTAGATGGTTCAAACTTGAAGTAGATAACCGAAGGTGGTTTGATAGTTCTTGGATAGAACAGAGAGTAAATCGTAAGAAGGAAAAACTCTACAGCACTCCAAGTAGCGTAAGGGTATTTATACGTCTGAGCTGTGCACAGACCATGTAAAGTAGAGTGTTTCCTGAGAGTCCATAAACGGACAGTAGATAAGTACCTTCCTAACATAGTAGTTCTGTGGAAGCTTGTAGAACCTCGAAGAAGTCCACAGTGAGTCATACGTGAGATAAAGAGATAAGAAACGGTCTAGATCGACCCATAAGAACGTTCTGGAATGAACGTTACATCCTTATCATGACCTTGTCATAGATAAGAGATATGACTCTGGTTAGTCGGTACTCTCTGATAACCGGTCATGTGACTTGGACAATCACATGGAAGAGATTGAGTCCAGACACATCACGTGTCAAGGCTCCTGAGAAGTCACGTGCTAGTGATGACTAAGCACTTACTTTCTCAACACTTTGACCCATCTGAATCAAGTCGGGGCTGATTGGCGTCTCATGGCATATGCTGCTGCTTTTATCCAGGGTGCATTTGGTACCCTGGGCCATCCTGAGTCTTCCCATTGGGGTAGTGCATTGGTGAGGCAAGTTATGACGTATTGCGAGTCTGTTACAATTGTTAGGTCTGCGTTTTGGGGTGTGGATTTCAGTGCTACCACCACTGCAGCTAACTCACCAACCTGGTTGGATTGGTCATGACCTGGAACCCGTATCGCTCTGTTTAAGGGGTGGTCATCGGTGAACCACACTCCTCCTCCGCTTCTGGTGTTGTCAGTACCATTTTGAAGGCATGAGCCATCAGTGTATACCGTTAGTTGGGTGGGTGGGGGTGCAATGAGTAGTGGTCGGTGCAAGGGTGTGGGGTCCGTCGGCATGGGGGGTGCCCCGTGCATTCCTTTGTTCCAGAGGCGTTGTGCCATACGGCCACGGCTTGTGGGTGCAAAAATTCTGTGAGAAATCAAGATGCATCCGATGGGGACGCTCACCATTGGTGAATATTTTTTTGATCCAAGCTGACTCAGATGTACGTCAAGTTGCATTGACACCGCTGAGTTCCTCGTTTGTAGTTAATGCAGAGACGCTTCCTCGTTACGCTTGTGTCCAATTTCCGTGCTCACGTATCTGAGGCCTCCAAATGCTGCAAATGGTATGGTCTCGAACCACAAGAAAAATGTGGTCATCATCACGTTCGCAATTGTTTTTACAGTCCTAATCCAGGTTCACTCAGATATGCGTCCTTTATTGCGGTGATACTTGCTCAATATCCTTTGAACACCTGATTTCCGTGCTTACCTCATCGCCCATAGTACGGCTCGGACTGTTGAGTTACTGACTTCCATGTTCCATGGGCTGGCAGGATGCGAGAATAATGGGAAACCCACTTTTCACATGCTGTTTATGTGTAGATGCAGAATGGGAATGTGACCTGAATGGTCAATTACCCCCTTACCGTATGATGAAGTGTACATGGTATAAAAGGTTGATATGATTGGGTCAGTTGATCTTGTAGGAAAACATGCACCTTTTCAGCATTTCAGCATCTCTCATCCTGGTAGTGCTGTCGACTTATGCTGCCAATTTGGACATCATTAGTGGCTGCAAGGACCTCTCATTGTCTGGCACTGTGCTCTCTGCGACCTGTCAGCGTGGCGATGGCACGTACGATTCGATGTCCATCGACTTAGATCAATGCATTGTAAATGTAAACGGATACTTGCAATGCACCGCCAACGGGTGAGTAGGCAATCATTTTACATGCCAATCTAGTGATGTCCATCATAGTGATGTCCATCATCATTGTTGAAACAGTGGAGATTATTCAGCGACTTGCAGTGACTGCGGGCTCTCTGACGATGCACACTTCCTGATATGCACCTGCAAGCATTATAACCAGGTTGGGCAGCGTGCGCTCGCTGAACTAGGTAAGTTGCACGATGAAATAACTGAGGCAGAGAAGATAAACACATCGTCATGAATAGATAATTGTGTAACAAATGACAACTACCTGACGTGCGTACAGTGACGCTACATCTGTACCAAAATATAGAGGTGGTATGCGTGCTGAGCAGACAAATATGGTTTACTGATCAGGGAAGTACTTGAATGGGTGTAAGATACTCTTTGGCTGTGGGAAACTCACTTTTTTGTTTATCTACAAGAAAAAAAAAGCCTGTCAAATCTATTGTATTAGTACAAAGTTCAATTTCGCTATTCGATTTGGATTTGGCTGCCAGTCATACCATTTGCAACATTTAGAAGCCTCGAATTTGGTAACGCTAGGGTGACGTGAGCACGAAAATTGTATCGAAAAGCACCAGAGTCTGCGTTGACTGCGAACGAGGAACCCAACCGTATTGCAAGGGTTTGCGCGGCTATAGAGTCTGGACCAGCTTGTATTCAAAAATGCTTACCAACGTGGTAATGAGCGCCCTACGCACCTTGATTTCTTTGCATCCCAGCTAACCCGAAGGCGGTTATGTATATGATGCGGTATCTCCGGAACACGGAAATCGGGAACTCGACGGTCCGTGACAGTGTCCAGATTGGAACTGTGATACCAACGTGCCCCATCGGGTGTACCTTCTATCGAATAAATGTGAGCCATTGTGGAAGTGTCCACAGTAGTAGTTCTAAGCTCTCACCACGGCATCCTTTGTTATTTCTACTCCCCCCCCCCCCACACACACACACAACCAGTCGAATGAGCGTCACTTATGACGACGATAAACAGCAGCGCCTGGGGTGCAGCCACTGTCACAGGAAGTGGCCAATGACATGTACTAATACAAGTTCGGTTACGACACCACAAACACCCTAGTATGCACCTTCACCTTTTTTGTTGTGCCCCCAAAGTCCTGTGACCTGAGCTTCTTTAGTGTCATAGTCGGCCGTATTATAATTCATCATTAGGACCTCCTCTGCAAACCGGCCCGACATGGATAACATTTGACCGACTGAACTTCTTCGCCATCTTTGGCATCGTAGGAATGTTATCATCGATCATTCGGCACCGGCTCTCTACCGAGAACTTGTGGACGAAAGTTCTATTCCTTCTATCAATTTACCCCAGATGATTCACCAATGATCGCTGCCAGTACGTACAGCTTACTTTTGGTCATGACAGCCCAAAGATTGCGATCGCACAGCTGCAAGACGTTTACATCCTTTATGCCCCTCTAGGCGAAGCGCGATGCCACCCATGTAACCGCTTGATCATGAAGAAGATGTAGAGGATCCCATGGAGGGCGCAGGCGAGATCGACATTTTCTGGACAAACAGACAAGCAGTATTTGATAGATCTGAGACCTATGTATGAAGGAACAATCGAGAAGATGACCATTCGGAGAGCAGCGATCCCTAACGGGGATAATATGGACAGTTCCTGGGCTTTAGGCTGCAGGAGTGAGCATATACACCATCGCCTTAACTCCATTCAATTAGTCACCTACGATGACCCTCACAGATCCCTACTTCTCTACGAATGAAATAGACTTGGAGGTAAACTTCGGGGATGGACGCTGGTTGGCAGATAAGAGCAGGTAATGTGGACACGACCAAATAACTGTCATCCGAACGACTTTCCCGTAGCAAAACACTTGGCTATTGTGGCGGGCTCCATTAGATTGCCAATACGAGGGCAAACCTGGACAAGACACGCAGTGAGGTTATGTAATTGGAGGGATATAAAGTCCATCCATAAGTCCGAAAGATGTGAACACATAGAGAGCAAATAAAACAGTGATTAATACCGAAAAAGAACGATAGCGTGCGGAAAAAGAGTGTAAGGAGTGTAAAGAAACTTTGGGTCTATGCGGGAAGGAAGTCGCAAATGCAAACGCCGTCTAAGCGCTGTTCATAGACAGTTGGAACGGACAGGCAGCATTCGCCACTTGCGTGGAAGCAGAGTGCGTGGAAGGTAAGCCAGCAATGTCCATCTTGAGAAGAAGCTCAAAGTTGACGCCTGGAGATGCTGTTCTGAGCCACCAGTAAGACAACGGAGCAGTTTCACACACCTGGCCGAATACCATTTGGATACAAGCCGCTATTTTTGCAGGCATCATACCACGCAACCCAGGTTGGATCAGTCTGGTTAGTTGCTATGTATGTGAAATTAAGAGGTATCTGGATAACAGGAAACGATTTGGCAGGGAGTGTTTTCTTTCCAAAGTATCCGGTTCCAATTTGCATGTTCGAGCTGGGATACCACACTTGTGCGCTGATTGAGTTGAAAGTGAGTGGGATGATGTTACTGGTGGTATCCACCTGAATCTCGGCGACGGCAGGGAATGTAAAGTTTGCAGGGGAACGTGAGAATTGAATGGGTATGGATGCGTTGAAGGACCCAGATGCAGCGGTAAGCGGGTTTGATCCATAGAAAGAGAGGCCCGGTACACGGGGGATTGTGATCGCAAGGGCGATAGCGATTCTGTCGGGGAATATTTCTCTCGATAATGAACCAAAATGTGAGACATACAATTTCCTTACATGATGCATATCCCAAATACGAGGAAGACGAGGAACTTCTTTGTGAACCACTTTGTGCCAAAGAGGCCAATATCGCCACGATTCCATGCTTTCCACATCGCCAGCCTTTCTTCGTTCTTGAGTGCTCGCTTCCCGGACTTGGACATGCCTTTTAGCTCTGCTCGTTGCCACTCGGCTCCTAGGGCTGGAACGGTAACGAGTTCCACTGGGGAGAGTGCACTTTCTGCATCAGCCTCTGATTTTGGTGCACCTTTAGTTGACGGTGGAATTTGTTGGTAACTTCATGTACGGTGTGAATCGTCAACGATAGGCTCAAAAGGAGAGTACATACCCAGCCTCCTGTTGTCGTTGTCCAATACCAAATGCTGTACTATAGCGTGGACCCGAGTTATTGAAATCGGCGTAGATATCCCATGGCTGATTCTGTGGTGCTGCCTCCTCTTGCTCGTCGGCACCGCCCTTGAGCGGTTCTTGGCGACCAACATCAAAAAAAGAGGAGGCGTTGTATCCTGCAGACTGGCCGGGATTAAGCATGTCGTGAGACCTGCGAGACTGACGATCTGCATAGTAGGACGATGCTGAGTCGACGCGAGTGCGATTTGTGTGTGGGGCGTATTGGCTGGCGTGACCGGCATTGCTTGGGAGCGGTGCTGTTGTCTGATTGTCGTTGAGGGGGTCTGTGGACCTTCTAGCACCGTAGAAGGACGATACAGCTGATTTCCTGTCGTACTCCATTCCGGATAGGAGAACGAACGACAGTAGCACGATGGGGTGCGTCACTAAGGCTAATAGTGTGGTTGCAGACACTTGTCACTTGACCCTAACCCTAACACTTTGCAACCCGTTTTGAAAAAGTAGAGTAATTACAACTTTTCATAAGGCTAAGTGCAAAGCCTCTACAAAATGCACTTCGCATATACTAAATTACTCAGGTGAGTGTTTCAAACAATCTGCGCAGCAGTTAGTAGTATCCATCAGGCAAGAATAATTTTGATCTAAATGAAACAAAAATTCCAGGGGATGCTGAGTCAGCTGTCACGTGCTTGCTCTCTGATCTTGAGCCGAAAACCGATTCCTTGCTAGTACACATAATTCTCATCGCCCGTAAAGCTGTTCAACTTATTACGCTTTCGTCCCGCCCTCAGGGCTTTCGCTCTCTCTTCTTATTCCATCCTCCACGTAGAATCACGCTCAAGTCACACCATGGCCCCCATCACGAACGGGACAGTCCCTAAGAGCACAAAAATGCATTCTAATGTCGTATGTATCACACCATTTCTCGGGGATCCGATTTATCGTTGGATGGGCAGGTTATCATCGGCTCTGGCCCTGCTGGCCACACCGCCGCCTTGTATCTCGCCAGAGCTAACCTTCACCCCGTCCTTTTCGAGGGTTTCATGGCGAATGGCTTTGCTGCTGGTGGCCAGCTTACCACGACCACTGATGGTCAGTCATCACCCATTAGCCTATTGCTCCCTGACACGTCCTCCTCACCCTGACAGTCGAAAACTATCCTGGATTCCCTGATGGAATCATGGGACCCGAGCTCATGGACAAATTCCGTGAACAGTCGATACGATTCGGGACTCAAGTCATCACCGAGACGATATCAAAGATCGATTTATCTGCGCGACCTTTCCGTTACTGGCGTGAGGGGAAAGAGTCTGAGGAGCCCGAAACCGCTGATACAATTATTATTGCGACTGGTGCAAGTGCCAAGCGACTCAGCCTCAAGGGTGAAGACACATACTGGCAGAGTGGCATCAGTGCTTGCGCTGTGTGCGATGGCGCGGTTCCTATCTTTAGGTAGGCTGCAGCTCGACAGTGGTGTTCTGGGCTGAAGCTTAGTTACCTTTGCATAGGAACAAGCCACTTGCAGTCATAGGTGGTGGTGACTCTGCAGTCGAAGAAGCCACGTGTAAGCGCAAATGTTTTTTAGACTTTCCTGTAAAGGATTAACAACCCTTGGTACAGACCTGACAAAGTACGGCTCGCACGTTTACGTACTCGTGCGACGAGGAGAACTCCGTGCTTCAAAGATTATGGCTAAACGATTGATCAGCAACCCTAAGATTGTAAGTCAGATTTGATCTGTTACCACAACAAGTTTTACTCATTCGATCCAGACCATTCTATGGAATACCGTTGCAGTTGAATGTCAGGGTGACGGTGAACTTCTCCAGAACCTTCGAATCAAGAACCTCCTTTCTGGGGAGGAGAGGGATCTACCGCTGAACGGACTCTTTTACGCCATCGGCCACGAACCAGCTACAGCTTTGGTACGGAACCAACTCCAGACAGACGAAGACGGATATATCATCACTGTCCCCGGAACCGCGCAGACGAGCGTAAAGGGCGTGTTTGCGGCGGGTGATGTTCAGGATAAACGCTACAGACAGGCAATTACCAGTGCTGGAAGCGGGTGTATGGCGGCATTGGAAGTGGAGAGACTCCTAGCAGAGGAGGAGGCAGATGCTAGGGAGGACTCATCTGCATGAGAATGCTTAGATGTGGATATATCCTGTTTGCCAGTGGGTGATAGCTTGTAATCTTGTAGAAGCACTGAGGGTCACCGTTAAATGGAGAAAGATAAGTCGATCACTCTTAGACGGCAGGTTGGGTTGGGGGATACGCATATACTGCTGCACTGATATGAAAATCTTGACGCTCAGTGACATGCGTTCGCCTTCAGGAAATGGCGCACAAGAACCCTTAAACACACGGTCCCATTCTCCACCATTGTTATAACCTTTAAGCGAACAACTCTATCGTGACCAACGTCATTCCGTCGTATCGTAACGCGCTTCATCCCAGAACGCCTTTTAGAACATTTCCAGGGTATCGCTGCTGTGTGGTGAGCGCAGTCGAGCTCACAAAATCTGATCGCAATTGATCCTAGGACATGTAAATTTAGCGATCCGCAGCACGAGTAGAGCTCGCAATTTCTTCATCCACATCCACAGTCCGGTGCACTCCGAAGGGGTTGGATACCTCCACCAATGTCGAACACCCTCAATGTCCTGATCGTGGGAGAGATAGGAGTGGGTAAAAGCTCAGTCGTGAACCTTATCATGCTGAAGGACCTCATTGAGGTCTCTTCAAGTGCTACGGCCTGTACAAAGACGACCACCGGTTACGACATGCCTACCAACTCCGAAATGCCCCTCTACATCTGGGAGATTGCCGGATTCAACCAGCCCAAGGATGGCAGCCGTCGATCCATGGAAAACGCAACATGTGTCGATCTGGCCACTATTCTCACCCGTGGCACTAGAACAGCAGTCGACATTGTGCTGTTTTGCATACGCGGGGGGAGAACGAGTGGTATTACTACGAAGGTCTTCGACCTCGTCAGGGAATTGTTTTGGGGTCAAGTTCCAATTGTGGTGGTGATCAACATCCCGAAGAACGAGAGAGGTAGTATGGAGGAATGGTGGGACCGGAACAAGAGTCTTCTAGGAAATTTGAGGATTGAAAGGATGGAGTCCGTTTGCGTCACTGGACTGCGGGACCACAGCAACTTGAAGTATCAACAGTCGCACGAAGCCCTCCTTAAAATACTGCGGAACAGCTATGCGACGCGGGAAACCAAGTCTTTGGAGTCTATCTTCGGGGAGTATATCCGTCGCAATTTGAACCAGGAGAAAAAGCCAGACAAGACGTTGATGAAACGTTACAAGTTGGATAAGCGCACCGCCAAGCGACTGGTAGCTTCGGTATTACCCCAAAAACCAAAACCTTGGTATAAATTGTGGTGACTGCCAGACACCCGGGTACCCGCTCTGTTCTACAGTTTACTGTAACCTGTAACGCTTGTTAGTAGTTAGTTAGGAATCCAGGATATTACTTAAGTACTGTACACTAAATACCTTCTCATGTGTCGTCGACGTACAAAGTTTGTATTGCTGAACGCCGAGGCCTGGTCTGCTGCATGTGGATTACTGTAATTGTTACATAAAACTAGAGGGTGGTAATTCTAATTGTACACGGAAAGGCAGTGATTCCGACACCAGCAACCCGCTAGTCATCTCACCCCCTTTTCGGCAGTTGCCGTGTTCGCTTCTTCCTTGCCTATGGAACTTGATATCAATAGTGCTGAAGCTAAATGAACAAGTCTTAAGACGGTCGGGTTCCGGCTGCTACTGTTATTTATCGTTGCTTCGTTTACCTCCGTCATTCCAGTTCCAGATATTCATGGTGTCAGTTTGTATGTGAGAGGGGAGACGGAGTGTGTGGCACTGTAACAGCCAGGCAGTGAGTTCAAGAGTCTCCAGTGACCCAATCTTAATTTCACATAGGACAATCCGATGATTCAAATCTGCTTTCCAAGAGATGGCGCAGTATTTTTACTGGACTATGCGTGGATGAGTCTTCTAAGAACATACTTTCAATGGCGGTCCCATCTCTTTCAGTGGGGACGTACGATCCTACCAAGAAGAGGGTGCTCTAAATGACCTCTATGTAGGGACTAACACGGGTAGGGGTTGCCCGGGTTGCCACCCACGGGTGCAGTGTGGGTCGGGTGCTGTGGGTTACGGGTAGGGTGGGTGTTTCAACCCGGGCGGGTATGGACAGAGGGTCGGCTTACCCGTAGTGTCCACGGGTCACCCACGGGTGTCTGTGCTTTTAAGAATGTAGCTTGTATCTCACTTGATATACTAGGCCCGTGGCACTGCAACTAATCCTTATTGTAATGCCTCCATTCCGTTGCATATGGCCCAACACCCCAACCCCTGATTGAGCCAAAATGTAGGTAGATGGCACCATGTGCTCCGACTTGTTAAATTTGAGTGGATTCCGAAGCGCAGATTCAGTCGACCCCCAGTACAACTGCTTTAGCTTTGGAGCACGATGACTCCTGATTCACCATCAAAGAATACTCGCAGTTGCATACAGGCAAGGGGGGAATCTCCTCTACCAGTTCTGGTTTCACCCACAAAGGCTCGGGGTAGACGGACTGCAGAACGTACAGACATTCAAATCTGGGATGAAAGTGATGAGAATGTCATAGGTTAGTTATTTTACAACTGTACTGCAGGAAATCTAATATTGGTGAACACACTGGCAGAGGAATCACGGAAGCGTTGGAAATCCAAAGTATATGACCATTATCAAGTTTCTCTCGTCCGCCACACTCACAAAAATGGGCGACCAAACTTCCTTGAGTTTCGTTTCACCTGCATTCTTGATCCTCATGGTCATGGGTCCCATACCAGAAAGCGGATGCAAACAGGACAGGGGACCACGAACCTTTCTAGGGGCATTAATGAGTGCAACCAACGCCGTGGTGTTACTTCCGGTGACCCAAGCACAGTTGGTGCACAGCAAACAATTGAGAAGTCTATCTCGGAGTACACACCTGCAAAGCACCGTGCAATAATTGCAATGCGTTGCTGCGTTTCAAAGCGACCATTCAACATGGTTACGGACCCCCACTACAATGAAGAGGTGCAGCTTTTGCGTCCCGGGACTGCCATTCCGTGTCCAGTCACTGTTTCCCGCGACGTCAATCAAATCTACAAAATTGGCTCCAAACAAGTCAAGGAATATTTCTCGGTACGTCATGATTGCCTTTCAAAACTCAATTGGATTACTACTACTATGTCATACTTTCTACTAGAAACACCAGGGATCAATTCATTTGGTGGTTGATGGATGGACAGCACCATTTGCATGCTCATATCTTGGTATAGTGGTGGTTTGGTTTGCACAGGGTCAGATATGGCGAGCAACATTAGAATTTATTCGGTAGGTTACAAGATGGTCTCGAGTAAATATTACTGTTAATTTGGTGCCACATAGACTTTCCCAGCGACACACTGGAAAATACCTTGCTGAGGTCACCGCAGATTGTTTGAGGCGGTTTGGGCTTGAGAAAAAGGTGACTGGCACGGATTGACAATAAGTAATTTAATTCAAAGTCTAATGGATTTATGTTGCAGTTTCACACTATTGCCATGGACAATGCCACCAATTGCGATGTTCTTGCTAACGAGTTAGCTGCGCTCATTCCAGAGTTTCGTGGCAGTGCATCTCGCACCCGCTGCTTCCCTCACACTGTCAACCTTATTGCCAAGGTAGAATATTGTAATAATAACAATGTTGTTAGTAGTTACTAACATAATCGGCAGGCACTGATTTCATTTTTCTTTCGTCAGCCAAAGCGCAAGAAGGCTGTCAAAGTATCCAAACGTGCCAAACAACGCAGAAATGCAACTCAACCCGCTCCGGAGCCTGAGGTTGAAGAAATTGTTGTTGAGCTAGGGTGCGGGAATGAGGACCTAACTCCTTTAGAGCAGGAAGTACTGAATGAAGAGCAACTGCCAGTAGGGAGTGGTGAGGATCAAGATGGTGGAACAGACGAAGCAAAGGAAGCTCATGACAGGGAGGTAGTGACATCAGTGCATGCACGGGCAGTTGAAGCAATGAGAGGAGTAGGTGTTATTGTAACTCCTGACGAAGAAAAGACAGCTTTAGGTCTATTTCCGAAGGTGTGCAGCGTCCCAGCATACAATACTGATTAACATGATTTCTGACTCTTGCTTAGGTTGCAGGGCTCGCACGCCGTTTGCATGACAGTCCATCTCTTCAAGCTGAATTTGAACGAATCATAAATTCACTTCAACCAGGTGGAACTGAAAAGACACATCTTGATCGTCGTGTTCCGACACGCTGGAATTCAGACTTTGCGTGTCTGAAGGCACACTTTCAGTTCAAAGATGCCATTCAGATTCTCACGCAGAAAGAAGAGCTTGGACTCGATTCTTATGCACTGACGCGATCTCAGTGGAAGCTTGCAGAACATCTGGTCCCATTACTTGAGGTATTTGGCCTGGATTTCCATGATATGCAGCATGAGCCTGATAGTTATTTAGCTCTTTGATGAACTCATGCGTCAATTCTCGCAGGCCAAGGTCCCCATGATATACGAAGTTATTCCAATGCTTGAGCGTCTTGAACATTCGATGACACGCGTACGCAATGCCACACAGGAGCCAAATATTGTCCGCGTTGCAGCCGAGGCAGCCCTTTTGATGATTGGAAAGTATTATGCGCTTACTGACGAAAATGAAGTCTATCGAATTGCAATTGGTAGGTTTTTTTCTCTTAGTGATTTCGGTCATGGGCTAATGAGTTACCTAAAGCAATGTGCCCCGAAAAAAAGGTCGAATGGTTTGATAAGAATCCTGATTGGCGTCCAGAGGATCGAGCTGAGGCACGACGGATTGTTCAAAAACGATGGGAAGAATCATATTTGAGTATTTCACAACCAACTATTCCTACAACCAGTCGTGACAAAGATGGCCAACCAAAGGTGAGAATGGCTCTTCGTAGCATCCGAACTCGATTGTGACTAATTTTCATGCAGCAAAAACGTTCTAAATGGGCAGTACTGGATGACGACTCCGACAATGAACAGCCCAGTGCGGTACCCGACTCGATAGAAGCTTATTTAGACTCTCCACCCACTGGAAAGTCAGAAGTCACAGCCGCAGGAGGGGCTTTGAAATACTGGGAAAGCTTGCGCACGACTCGGCCTCGACTTGCTCGAATGGCAATGGATTTTCTGTCGGCACCAGGTTTGATCATTTTGCACTACTATTGACTCCAATACTTATGTCAACATTGTTAGCATCATCTGTCGACGCAGAGCGTGCCTTTTCAGGCGGTCGTCTCCAGGTGAACCACCTCCAACACCAGATGAGCTCGCAGAGCTTCAAAGCACAAGTTGCTGTGGGATCTTGGTATGATACACCACTGCTACCTAACATGAGCTCTGCCACAGCAATCATCACGAACAAGATGTCGAAAGGGAAGGCCTGTCAGGTCAAGCCAATTGAGATTGGGGATGACTAGTATATTACACCACATTGTATTTAGCTAGATGAAAAATACTCGATGCTCGACGCTGATCGCTACTACCCATACAACCCGTGGGTTGACCCGGGTATCCGTGGAACCACCCACGGGTCAACCCGTACCCGTGCACGTTCACCCGGGTCGGGTATGGACAAAGGTCTGCCCTCTTATGAACCCGCGGGTATGACCCGGGCATTACCCGGGCAGACCCATGTTAGACCCTACCTCTATGTGACTTCCAGGACCTTGCCAAATTCACCATTCACTCGTCTGATGCAGTCGATCCCGTCATTTCCCCACCTATGGGTCAGATTTCTGTGCTAGGCATCACTCCAGACGGCTTCCTCTCT
>Ga0307518_10002298_pt1 | contig 13969 bp, 8 predicted proteins | sample 25_EM_MG_FD_203889 | JGI IMG/M metagenome (GOLD analysis project Ga0307518, IMG submission 203889) | Populus trichocarpa ectomycorrhiza microbial communities from riparian zone in the Pacific Northwest, United States - 25_EM | ecosystem: Host-associated > Plants > Roots > Unclassified | place...
TTTGTTGCAAATTTGTTTGAGTTGATTTTCTTATTCTTTTTTCCAAGCATTTTGAGTATATATTATAGAGTGTTGATTTATGTTAATTTAATTATTTTATAATTTTATAAAATGAATTTTTTTAAAATGTTTTTAAATAATTACCGACGGAAATTCCATCGGTAATTCCGTTGGTAATAAAAAAATATTATTATCGACGCGTCTGTTCCGTCAGTAAATCCGTCGGTAATAATATTTTTTTATTACCAACGGATTTACCGACGGATAAAAAATTACCGATGAAAGATTCACCAACGGAGCATTTCCATCGGTGATTTCGTTGGTAAATTAATTACCGACAGAATATGTGTCTTACGCCGACGGAAAGATTCCGTCGGTAAAACTATTAAATGTTGTAGTGATTTTACATCAAAATCCGAATTTGACCTTGCCTGGATCGTATCAGAAAAGCTTGATGGTAATTAAAAAAAAAAGGTGGTGAATGACTTACATGCAAAGATACAACAGCAAATAGAGAGAACAAAAAGAGCAATAAGCATTCAAGGCTAATAAAGGACCCAAATTGGTAACGTTTTGTAATGACGTAAAATTTTCATATAACTTTTGTATTTCTAATCATCATATCGAAGTATAATAGGGTAAAAAAAAATTGTGCAATTTGTCTAACAATACATTCTATTATTGATCCTTTGGTTTACCATATTTGTAGCAAAGTTTTCCCTATAACTTATACATTTTCTCAATTCTTTTCTTATTCACCTAGGTAACACAATATCAAATAACTCTATTACATACATGTAGTAGCCTTCAGCCACCCACCAGTTCAACTATTTCTCCATTTGATTTTTCCACATTGCTTTTCACAATTCATTTTATATTCTTTCCATTTACATAAGACATACATGAAATGGGTACACACACACACACACAACAAAAAAAATTCAATAACCAAATACTAGAAATACAATCATATCATTTAATACATTTCAATGTGAAGTTATTAACATAATTTTAAGTATTCATAGTACATAAAATAAGTACTTAACAAAATTATAAATAGTGAAACGACACAGTCAATATTGGTCCACTTTGTCATGTAGACCTGCAACATATATAGCTTTATAAAAGTTATTAGTTGCCAAGAGACTTATGCTTATGAATTTTCATGAGGAAAATGAATCATTATGTTTATTAGCACTTTTAACACCCTTGCTCAAAAGATTCAACTCAAGTTCAATAATATCTCAACTCATATGACAATATTCATGCTTATCATTGCAACTAAAATAGCATTACAAATTTAACAACTAGTCATAAAATACATGTATGTGGTTTCCATAAAGGAAAGAAAAACAATATGCTTATCCAGAATTCTTTTAACATCATATACATATAGAATTATGCACTGGCTGTTATGGCGTCTAAGTTTATATTTGTCACTTTCAACGCTGCCCTTACAATGAATTACATAATACATTCAAATCTAAGATTGTCGACTATACATCACTACGTAGCAACTCATTTTCTCAATTCTTGATTCCCCAATCAATAATTACTATTTCATTTCCTTATTCATCGATTTCCTTGAACACGTCACCATCATTGCTTAGCATAATTTGTTTGTAAAATTACCATATTTTCTATTTTCTAGGTATCATATTTGTTTGTTACATTATCATCCCCATTAACATTTTCTTTGACTTAGTTGTACATCAAACAATAACAAGTCTTAAGTTAACAATCAACCCCCCTGTCATATACACTTTTAAGCATTGGTTAATCATCTTACATAATGGTTTCCATTATACAATCGAGGATAGTTTCAATGGTTTTCATTATTTCAAAACAGCAACACCATGGTTTCCATCCATTGGAAACAACAACACGATGGTCTCCATTCAAAAATGAATTCCTTTTTTCTAGGATCATTGGGCAAATAAAGACTTAAAACTCATGGGCTTGATCTTTATTTTTTCTAGCTACAGCCTAAGGCTTGTTTGGGCTTGATTAATACTTTGGTTTCAGCTCGATCCAACGGGATTTGGAGTTATCTCAATAGTGTAAAACTTAACAAAAAGAAATTTTACCCCAAAATTCGAATCTGACCTTACTTGGATCATATCATTCCCGCTCTCTTCAAGATTTGTCCTCGAATCACCAACAATTTTAATGGACAATTCATTAGCCTTTCTTTGAAGTCTTTGGATTTTTTCTTGCACGCACTTGCATCCAACTACATTGTATGAAAGTAGTAGCTGATAATAATTTCAAATAAGCACACCTTGCCATCTACTTGCATATATATTTTTGAATGATAACCACTTCTACCCTCTTTTGTTTTTCATCCTTTTGGCATTGTTCCTACTTTTCATTTGAAGCTTGAAGGTCATTGATACAGTTCAACCTTGTGATACGACTCAAGTAAGGTCAAATTCGGATTTCGGTTTAAAATTTTCCATCATCCAGTTTTACACTATTAAGCATAACTCCAAATCCAACTGTTTGGAGTTTGAAAAGGACTTGCAATATAGCTCAAAACATGTTGTACAAATTTTATTTTTTACTTCCTTTTGACTTGTGGACTTCCTATTTGGCAATGATCCTTTTCCTACAAGGATGTAGGAGCTTGTTTTGGGAATTTTCTAGTTCCACAAGGATCTTTAATGAGATGCAATATAATCTCCAAGTGTGGCAAGGATTCATTCATGTTTCAGAATTCTTTTCTTATAAAGATTCCCTTATTCATCCTAGCTGCACTTTGTTTGAATTTTTTAGTTTTAACGTGTGAGAGTGATTCTTGCATTCTTCAGTTCTTGAACGAATTGAATCTGACTTATCAAAGATTAACTCATTTCGTGGTGTCATTCTACTTCATTCGAATAGTGTTGGTGCCTTGGGGCACGTTTCCATTGTGTCACACTCCTATTAGACATATTTCGGCTTTCTGGGATCAAATCTCAATCTTGATTGTGGGTTGCATGACCATATAATCACAAGGTTCACCTCGGTCATAGAATAATCTTCTACACTTATCAACCTTAGCATTAGGTGGTTTGGCTTTTGTAGGGACAAAAGGCTTTGGTTGGGTAGCCCCATCTCTTCTTTGATTAGGTCTCTATACTGATGAAACTGAAGCCGAATTGGTCTGAAAACATGTGCTTCCCCTTCTCTTTATTTGTCTTTCCACCTTCGTTGTCATATGGACCATATCCTCCAACTCCATGTAATGTTGTAATTCCACCATATTCGTAATCTCCCTATTAAGCCTATTAAGAAATCTAGCCATCATGGCCTCGCTATCCTTACTCACGTTTCCCTGAATCATCGTGATCTTCATTTTCTTGTAATACTCATCTACTACTGACTTAGAACCCTGATTCAGACATTGCAATTTCAAATACAAATTCCTATAATAATGGTTAGGCACAAATCGCCTCCTCATCAACACTCTGATCTCCTCCCATGACATTTTTGGCCTTTCTCCATTCCTCCTCCTACCAATCACATTCTGATCCCACCAAATCAATACGTAATTTGTAAATTCAATGACTACCAATTCACCTTGCTCGCCTCTGAATAGCTACAACATTTGAAAATCGAATCCTCCTTTTTCCTCCACTCCAAATAAGCCTTGGGAATCATTTTTACCTTGAAAGTTAGGAATTTTAAGTTTAATGGAGTTCAAGTCCCCGTCCATATTTTCATAATTCCCCATGCCATAAAAATTGACATTCCTCCTAGCCCTATTCGGTCCAAATTTGATTCCTTGCCAGCAGATGCAAAATCATTGTCATCTTCATCCGTAACTGCGTTTTCATCAATAAACCCATCAAAATCAGATCTGGTTTTCCAAACGGCCTTACGAACTGTATTACCTCGGCGACCAACCCCACTATTCTGTTGCTTTATTGAATTCACCTCATCTTTCATATCCTTGTACGTCCTAGACAAGAGCTCGAGTCGCTGGCCTATGGCTTACAAGTGGAAAGCAACAACAATGTTTTGTGTCGCTGATTCGTTGTTTTCAGATATTTTTTCAATCTACAACATTTGGTTAGTAGCACAAAATATATCCTCACACCTCTCGTGTTTGACACAAAAATAATGGTTTTTCACTCTAATAAGCTTACTACGACTTTTACCTCACAACTTGCTTTCTTTTGGTTCTTTAGAAACTAAAATCAACAAATCAAAGTCATGTAGCCTTCGCGGTGCCATCCAATTATAACTCTCAGACTCGTGAATCAATAAATATACTAAAAACAAGGCAAAAAGAAATTACAATTATGATTTCACAAGTAGCAATGCAAATTCATACGAATTGCAGACGACACGAAATAAAACATAAATGAAAAATAAAAAAAAAACTATTAATTGACTCCTAAATAACCTATTTATAATAGAAACAAAAAGAATTGGATGAAAACAAATAGTAAGGATTACGTTTTGAAACTTGACGCAAATCTGACTTGGTATGCAATTTTTACGTAACATAATTGAAACTTCTGCCAAACTATATCGGAATGACCTCAAATTAAATATTTAGTATTCTGATACAAAAAAAAATCTAGGTTTATAAGCCATTCTCTTTTGTATGATCAGTTTGCAGCATAGTTGAACCTCAAATTAAAACCTCAAGCAAATAATTTCAAATATGCCCAAATTTAATATATGTTACGATCGCACCCCCAATAGACAAAATTTAAGGTTTCAATTGATTTTGAGGTGGTTTGCTTATGGTTCACTAAGAGTTGTTTTTATGTGGCCGAATTGAATCTTGAATTAAAACCTCAAGCAAACGATATCAAAATACGGGAAAATTTAATATTTTGTGCTATCTCACCCCCAGTGGACAGAATATGTAGTTTCAATTGATTCTGAGGTTGTTCGCTTATCGTTCACTAAGAGATATGTTTCTGCGGCAGAATTGAATCATCCTTTAAATTTCATGTAACTCTCTCTCTTTACACACACACACACACACACATATGCGCTACTGATATTATAAGAGACTACTACAAGGTGAAATATAACCCTTTTTTTGTTTGGATGTCGTAGACACAAAACACAAAAAGATGAACGACACAAACACTGAAAAACTTAAAGGAACACTAAAAAAACAAAAATAACATAAAGATATGACCTTGTTTCGGAGCCTAGCTCTAATACCAATTGATGCGAACCTCGGGATCACGTGGTCACGCAACTCATAATCAAGATTAAGATTTGATCCTAAAAAGCTGAAATAGGTCTATAGGAGTATGACACAATGGATACCTGCCCAAGACACCAACATTATTGGAATGAAGTTGAATGACGCTACGAAGCTAGTTACTCTTTGATAAGTCAGATTCAATTCGTTCAAGAACTGAAGAATGCAAGAATCACTCTCGCACGTTAAAACTAAAAAATTCAGAAGTAATATTCATCTATGGCTGCCAAAATTTAGGTTACATGCGTTTAAATAGTTCTAAAAAATTAACCTTAATAAATCTACCATTGTGGGCTAAATTGACCCACATACAAAACTAATCCAAAACCCCTAAACTGAAAAGCTCATAAATTGATCCAAATAAGCCTTGGATCCTAGCTGAAAACAAAGTATTAATTAAGCTAAAAAAAACCTTGGGCTATAGCTAACAAAAATAAAGATAAGGCCCATAAGTCCTAAGTCTTTATTTGCCCAATAATCCTAGAAACCAAGATGTCATTAAATACCACCAACCCTTTTTTCCTTTTATAGCTAGGATGAATAAGGAAGACTTGTAAGAAAAGGATTCTAAAACATGAATGAATCATTACCACATTTATAAACTATGTTGCAGTCCAGTAAAGATCATTGTAGAACTATGAGATTTCCAAAACAAGATTCGACATCCTTTTAGAAAAAGAATCATTGTCAAATAGGAAGTCTACAAGTCAAAAGGAAGTAAATAACAAAATTTAAAAACAGTCCACAAGGCATTAGGGTTAATTTTTAAGAACTATTTAAACACATGTAACCTAAATTTTGGCAGCCATTTAATGAATATTACTTCTGAATTTTTTAGTTTTAACGTGTGAGAGTGATTCTTGTATTCTTCAGTTCTTGAATGAACTAAATCTGACTTATTGAAGATTAACTGGCTTCGTGATGTCATTCTACTTCATTCCAATAGTGTAGGTGCCTTGGGGCAGATTTTCATTATATCACACTCCTATCAGACATATTTCGGCTTTTCAAGATCAGATCTCAATCTTGACTGTGGGTTGCGTGACCATGTGGTCACGAGGTTCGCATCAAATTATGTTCTAATGTGATTATAAATTGAATTGGATATAGTGGAAACTATGTATTAATGTAATTGTGAGTTTAAATTGGATACGATGAGACAATGGATGTAGATTTCTTGGGCATGGTAAATGTTTGGAATGGGATGAGATTCTGCATGGGAAATTTCATGAAATAGTTAAATTAGGTAGGTAATTTCCACCTTCATCTAATTCTATTAAATTCTTGAAGTACTCTTGTATAGTATTGCTATCCGAATTTAATTGCTTAATTTCTTCATGAATTGTAAAGAATGTTGAAATTAGCTTTGACTAATGGTATTCATGTTGGATAGCTGGGAATTGATGGTCAGATTAGCTTCGACTAATGGCATCCATATTGGATAGCCAGGAATAAGAACTGAAGATTACCTTTGGCTAACGATATCCATATTGGATAGTTGGGACTAAAGGATGAGGTTAACTCTGTGATACGATCCAAGCAAGGTCAGATTCAGATTTTGACGTAAAATTTCCTACCGTCTAGTTTTACACTATTAAGCATAACTCTAAATCCAACCGTTGGATCGATCGGAACTTAACCAAAAGATTCCATAGGTATCAGTCTATGTTAGGGTAAACTTTAAGGTGAATCAGAGTTCAAGAATGACTTACGATATAGGTCAAAACAAGCTATAAAATTTTTGTTATTTAGTTTCTATTGACTTGTAGACTTCCTATTGGCAATGTTCCTTTTCCTACAAGGATGTAACAGCTTGTTCTAGGAATCTCCTAGTTCTACAAGGATTTTTAATGGGCTGCAACATAATTTCCAAGTGTGACAAGAATTCATTAATGTTTCAGAATCCCTTATTCATCCTAACTACATAAGGATGACGCCATGAAGTCAGTTGTTCTTCGATAAGTTGTTCTCGGTTCTTTAGAGAACCAAGGAAGGGAGATTATCCCACCAACACATAACAAGTACGACAAAAAAAGTTTATTGATCTAAAAATTGTGTAACCTTACATTTCTGATTATGCCCTTATTTATAGTGACTCCAAACTAAAAATAAACCCTAATGGACCACTTATGTGGACTTATATAATGTTCACTTACCATTAAACGCAAATAATATAAATAAACCCTAAACTAAGAAGAAAATAATAATAATAACAATAATAAATCTGAATTTAATATCTTAAATATGATAGAATCATATTTGTTATCCTTTAGAATTCCAATATAAGCTAGGAGAATCGAATCTGAAGGTAAAATTAATTCTAAAATCTTCTTTCCTTGTTGTAGGTAGGATGAATAAGGAATCCTTGTAAGAAAAGAATTTTGAAACATTTATGAATCCTTGCCACACTTGTAAACTATGTTGCAGCCCATTAAAAATCCTTGTAGAGCTAGGAGATTTCCAAAACAAGATGTCACATCCTTGTAGGAAAAGAATCCTAGCCAAATAGGAAGTCCACAAGTCAAAAGGAAGTAAAAAAAACATTCATGCAGCCTCTGTTGACCAGTATTGTGATGCCTTCCCGAACTCCGATTGACCTAAATTGTCAACCCAAGGTAGGATAACCTGTCTAGAGACTCCACATAAAATTGCATCCCGATTCAACGGTTGGATTGAGAATTCTAACTATTGTCGTGAAATTGGATAGTTGTGCATTTTACGTTAGATTCTGAATTTAATTGTTTTTTCATTGCTTGGATCGTTTCAATTTTGTTGTGCCTTATGAGGTTACCTTTGATGGTGATGCGAACCTCATGAACACGTGATCACGCAACCCGCAATCAAGATTGAGATCTAATCCCGAAAAGCCGAAATAGGTCTGATAGGAGTGTGACACAATGGAAACCTGCCCCAAGGCACCAACACTATTTTCTTATAAGGATTCCTTATTCATGCTAGCTACACAAGGAAAGAAAGGCTGGTGGTATTTAATGACAAATTAGTTATTTTTATTATTTTATTTTGTTAGCTACAGCCCAAGGCTTGATTGGGCTTACTTAATATTTTGTTTTCAGTTAGGATCCAAGGCTTGTTTGGATTAAGTTATGGGCTTTTCAGTTTAGGGTTTTGGGTCAGTTTTGAGTAGACCTCATATAAGTCCACATAAGGGGTCCATTAGGGTTAATTTTTCAAGAACTATTTAAACTCATGTAAGCTAAAATTTCGGCAGCTTTTGATGATAATTACTTCTGAATTTTTCAGTTTTAACGTGTGAGAGTGATTCTTGCATTCTTCAGTTCTTGAACGAACTGAATCTGACTTATCGAAGATTAACTGGCTTCGTGACGTCATTCTACTCAATCCAATAGTGTTGGTGCCTTGGGGCAGGTTTCCTTTGTGTCACACTCCTATCAGACCTATTTTGGCTTTTCGGGATTAGATCTCAATCTTGATTGTGGGTTGCGTGACCACGTGATCACGAGGTTCACATCAGTTGGTATTAGAGACATACAATGCGATATCACACCCAATAAACAGAATATGAAGTTTCAATTGATTCTAAGGTGGTTTACTTATGGTTCACTAAGAGTAGTGTTTCTGCAGCAGAATTGAACCTCGAATTAAAACCTCAAGCAAACAATATCAGAATAAGCCCAAATTTGACATGTCATGCGATAACACCCCCAATAGACTGAATATAATATAACACTTTTTTTTGCTTAGATGACGCAGACACGAAGAATAAGAAGATGGATGCAAACACTGAAAAACCTAAAAGAACACTAAAAAATACGAAAATAACAGAAGGATATGACCTTATTTCGAAGCCTAGCTCTGATACCAACTGATGCGAACTATGTGATCACGAGGTTTGCATCAGATGGGGTTGCAAATTGTTCCTTTAAATCTGGTCATGAAATCATTGCAAGCCAATAAGTTGCACTTGTTCCAAACTAATTCCCTTCAGAATTTCATCTCTTTCTCTACCCATAGTATATCAATTTCTCATAATTCACACACAAATCCGAACAACAATGTCTTTTAACTTAGATAAAAAATTCAATGAAGAATACGAACAAACACCACAATCATCAAAAGAAAACTTGTTCCAATCCAAATCCAAGTCAAAGAAAACAATTTGTTGCAGTCCACATACAAAGTCTCAAATTAGTTCTGAAACCTTAGCTATAATACCAAGATGATGTGCCTTAGCTTTCTAACCCGAAAAACTAGTAATCTAATATGAAGATGAAGGAAGGTAGGTTTGGTTATATGTTTTTTTTATGATGTTTAAGCTGAAAATTACATTATTTGTAATGGAAATGAGGGATAGAGTCTGAATGAAACTCGTTGATAAGTTAGAGACATCACAAAGAAAATCCTATCAGGATAAAGATGCCATGCCTTTTTTATATAAAGAGTGATAAGTTTGAATTATTCTTCAACCAATTCTGGAAATGGAAGAAAACTCTCTAAATGAGAAGTTGAAAAGTTTATATTTGATGTGAACCTCGTGATCACGTAGTCACGCAACTCACACGCAAAGACACCAATTCTTGGAAAGCCAAGTAAATCAGGTTTGATAGGAGTGTGACACAAAGATAACTTGTATCTAGGCACCAGCACTATTAGAAACGGAAAACCTCCACCCAACGAATATTGATTCATGAACGAGAAGTATAAGGATGACACCAGGAAGCCAGTTGTTCTTGGATAAGTCATTTTCAGCTCTTTAGAGAACCAAGGAAGGGAGATTATCCCACCAACACACAACAAGTGTGGCAAAAGAAGTTTATTGATCTGAAAATTATGTAACCTTATATGTATGGTTATGCCCTTATTTATAGTGACTCCAAACTAAAAATAAACCCTAATGCACCTCTTAGATAGACTTATATGATGCCCACTTACAATTAAACCCAAATAATATAAATAAACCCTAAACTAAGAAGAAAATAATAATAACAATAATAAATCTGAATTTAATAGCCTAAATATGATAGGATCATATTTGTTACCCTTAAGAAGTCCTAAATAGATTAGGAGATTTGATCTAAAGGTAGAATTAATTCTGAAATCTTCTTTTCTTATTGTAGCTAGGATGAATAACGAATCCTTGTAAGAAAAGGATTCTGAAACATTTATGAATCCTTGCCACACTTGGAAACCATGTTTCAGCCCATTAAAGATCCTTGTAGAGCGTAGAGATTTCCAAAACAAGCTATCACATCCTTGTAGAAAAAAAATCCTAACCAAATAGAAAGTCTACAAGTCAAAAGAAAGTAACTAACAAAATTCATACACCCTCTGGTGACCCGTATTGTGATGCCTTCCTGAACTCCGATTCACCTGATATTTTCACGCAAGGTAGGACAATATGTCAAGAGACTCCGCAAAAAAGTTTAGCCTGGTCCAATGATCGGATGAGGAATTATAACTATTGTCGTAAAACTAGATAATTGTGCATTTTACGTCAAAATCCAAATCTGATTGTTTTTTTTTGCCAGGATAGTATCATTTCCTCTCTCTTCAAGATGATTCATCCTCGAATCACCAACTGGTTTAATGGACAATTCCTTAGCCTATTGTTGAAGCCTTTTGATGCGAACCTTGTGATCACATGGTCACACAACCCACACGCAAAGACACCAATTCTTGAAAAAGCCAAGTAAATCAAGTTTGATAAGAGTGTGACACAAAGATAACTTGTACCTAGGCACCAGCACTATTGGAAACGGAGACCCCCACCCAACAAATATTGATTCGCGAACGAGAAGTATAAGGATGACGCCACGAAGACAGTTGTTCTTCGATAAGTCGTTTTCAGTTCTTTAGAGAACCAAGGAAGGGAGATTATCCCACCAACACACAATAAGTGCAGCAAAGAAGTTTATTGATCTAAAAATTTTAACCCGTGGTAGGAAAACATGTATGGAGAGTCCACATAAACTTTTAGCCCGATCCAACGGTCGGATTGAGAATTATAACTGTTGTTGTAAACCTGGACTGTTGCGCTTTTTACGCCAAAATCCGAATCTGACCTTACTTGGGTCGTATCACAAGGCTGATCCGTATCATTCCCTCCCTTTTTAAGAAGATTCGCCCTCGAATCTTGAATAGGATTAGTAGCAACTCCAGTGGCCTCTTGTTTAAGCCTTCGGAATTCCCTTATTGCTAACATCTTTCTCCAAAATCACTGTATAGAAGTAGTGACCAACAAGAATTTCAAATAAGCACGTCGTACTAACCACTTGCGAAAATACTTTTGAATGATAACCACAACGGCTCTCCTTCGTCTTTCATTCTTTTGGCGCTATACCTCTTTTTCCCATGAAGCTTGAAGTTCATAGAATAATCTTCTATACTTATCAACTTCTCGTTCTAAAACCCCCAAACCATGGCTTAGTTTTTCGCATCGTTGATCTACAATCCTCCTCTGTTCCCTCTTCCTTGGTGAATACATGACACAAATAGGGAAAAAAACAAGAAGAAGACGAAGACAAGAATAGAGTTTATAAAGGAAGAACACTAATTTAGACTCGAAATTACAAATCTAACTATCGTTTGGACAAAAACTGATCGAAAACAAACAAATATGAAATTGATAAGAATGACTCAAACAATAGCCAAATATCCCAAATATGATGATAATATACTGGAAGGAACAAAATCAACAGAAACAAAACAAGTTTTGAAAGACAACGCAAAACAAACTCGTTACAGCAAGACAAAACCCGATTCTGGAACCTAAAGAAAACACAATCAAAATGACCTTGAATTTAATATATAGTATTAGGATACCAAGAAAACAACAAATCTCAGTTTATAGATCGTTCTATTATGTCTAGGTACCCAAACCCCGTGTATGATCAGTTTGCGGTAAATTTGAACCTCCAATTAAAACCTCAAGAAGCCGATTTCAAAATAAGCCCAAATTCAATATATGGTGCGATCTCATCCCCAATACACATAATATGAAGTTTCAATTGATTCTAAGGTGGTTTACTTATGGTTCGCTAAGAGTAGTGTTTTTACAGCAGAATTGAACCTCGAATTAAAACCTCAAGCAAACAATATGATAAGCCCAAATCTGACATATGATGCGATAACACCCCCAATAGACTGAATATGAAGTTTCAATTGATTCCGAGGTGGTTTGCTTATGGTTCACCAAGAGTTGTGTTTCTGTGACAAAAATTGAATGATCCTTCAAATTTCAACTAATCCCTCTCTCTCTCTTTCTTTTTTTTTCTTCTTTTTAATATACTGATATGATTAGAGACAGTAACAAGATGAAATATAACCTTTTTTTTTTTTGCTTAGATGACGCAGACACGAAGAACAAGAAGATGGACGCAAACACTGAAAAACTTAAAGGAACACTAAAAAAACAAAAATAACAGAAGGATATGACCTTGTTTTGGAGCCTAGCTCTGATACCAATTGACGCGAACCTCGTGATCACGTGGTCACACAACTCACAATCAAGATTGAGATCTGATCCTGGAAAGCCGAAAATAAGTCTGATAGGAGTGTGACACAATGGAAACCTGCCACAAGGCACCAACACTATTGGATTGAGTAAAATGACGCCACGAAGCAAGTTAATCTTCGATAAGCTAGATTCAGTTCGTTCAAGAACTAAAAAATGCAAGAATCACTCTCACACGTTAAAACTGAAAAATTCAGAAGTAATTATCCTCAAAGCTCACACCTCTCGTCTCACCTTCTTGCGGTTCTTGCGAAACTGAAACCATCGCCAAATAGAACCAACTTGGCAGCGCAATCCACATATATATATGACTCAAGAAGCAATAAAAACTAGAAAACAAGCAAAACAAAACTGCGATGATTGTCTCGCGAGTAGCAAGCGAGTCTATCCGAAATATGTACGAAACTAAAGACTCGAATAAAAACATAAACAAAAAATATGCAAAATGATGAATCAACACCCAAATATGTTGGATATGATGAAAATAAACTGTAATAAACAAAAACAACAGAAAGCAAGCGAATTTCAAAAGTTGACGCAAAACAGACTCATTTACGACGAGTTAAGTCCGAATCTGGAACCTAAAGTAAATGATGTCTAATTGAGTTAAAATTTCAGATATAGTGCGATATCAACCCAAATAGACAGAATATAAAGTTTGAGCAATTTACGATAAGGTTTGATATACTAACACAAAAAAACGTTATGAATCAGACCTGATTAGACCCGAATTTGAAACCCAAAGCAAACGATATCCAATTGACCCCAAATTTGATATGTAGTGCGATTAGGACCCCAGTAATTAGAGTATCAAGTTTGAGCTAATTATGAGTTGATTTGATCAAATTTTCCATTGTTTAGTTTTCTGCGGCAGAATCCAATAAACATCTTTTTGAACGATTTTTTTTTTGCTTTTCTCTTTTCTCTTTATTTTTTTTTTGATGCTACTGATATATTTTGAACAAAAATAGAATGAAATAACTAATGTTTTTTTATTTTTTTGATATGCTGCAAAATCAAGGAAAAGAAGAAATTGGACACTAAGGAATTTTTTGCGGAAACAACAAGAAACGAAAATTTCATAAGGATATAACCTAATTAATGGAGCCAAGCTCTGATACCAAATGATGCGAACCTCGTGATCACATGGTCACGCAACCCACACGCAAAGACACCAATTCCCAGAAAGCCAAGTAAATCAGGTTTGATAGGAGTGTGACACAAAGATAACTTGTACCTAGGCACCAGCACTATTGGAAACGGAG
>Ga0307518_10002299_pt1 | contig 13967 bp, 18 predicted proteins | sample 25_EM_MG_FD_203889 | JGI IMG/M metagenome (GOLD analysis project Ga0307518, IMG submission 203889) | Populus trichocarpa ectomycorrhiza microbial communities from riparian zone in the Pacific Northwest, United States - 25_EM | ecosystem: Host-associated > Plants > Roots > Unclassified | place...
AACGCAATGCGTGAGTTGATGTCATGGATGATTACGCGTTTTTTCATTCATAAACCATACTTAGAGGGACCATGAGCCCTGATATCGAACTGTTGGATATGGTTTACAGTTCGGCACCAACGTCCTCGGTCACTTAAGTTGCCTTACCAAGTTCCTTTTGCCCGTCCTGCTTTCCACCGCAAAGTCCTCTCCTGACGGCATCGTACGCGTCGTGAACACGTTATCGAGTGGACATTGGTTGAGTGGACTTGATTTTGATGCATTCAAAGATGGCCCAAAGCGGCGAGCGAGGAGACGAGAAGCGTTGTGTGGCCAGAGCAAGACAGTGCGATTTGGATGGTTTCAAGGATATATAACACCGAAACAGTCATCTTTTCGAAAGAGTCTTACCGGCGATATCGTGATCAAGGAGTCGTCTCCACTTCGCTGAACCCAGGTATGTCAAAGTTGGCGTGAATATGTTTTGTGCACAGTATTGACGTGCATTGTGTCTCTTCGAGGTGGTACATACTATCAAAACTGGGACTATGTAAGCTTGATCTGGTGGATATTCAAGGTTACGCCGCTTCGACATTCAAGTTGTGATTGATATCTTCACCACATACGCACACATTCAGGAGCCGACGATGCATCCCGTCTCGTACGGTGCTGTCACACAGTTATACGCAGGTACATCTCCAGAGGCTGTTCGCCTTGGTGGACAGGTACTGGTTTCTGGTCTGTAATACGAAGAAATTTGACTACTCTCAATAGTACCTGATTCCAATAGGCACGGATGGGTATTCCTCGTGCTGACACACAAGATCCACAGCTCGGGAAAGACTTGTGGACCTACATGGAAGACCAAGTGGCAAACTTGTAGAGCTATATGAGCTTGTGATGTTATCCGTGAAACTTCTTTATATGCATTGTATTTCCAAGCTTCAAGTGCAAAGCGCCTGACGGAGCTCCCCTATCTGTTCTCGACTTCCATGTTATCATGTAAATAGGACCTTGGAAGCGTAACAGGTCCTAGTCCAAGGTCTGCTAACAAAGCATCCTGACATGGCGAACGTGAATGACGTCAAACAAACGCCCGTTCCAACTGGATATAGAATTCCGAGATATTAAGTATACATAAGTATATTTTATATTTCGAGTCAAGTGAATTGACCCAAGCGCAAAATCCATTACCCACTGCTCGTGTCAGTTCGCGTCCTGACACTGCCAACACTGAGGTGACACTTTTGCAGGAGCAGGAGACAGGTGGTATGGAAGAGCTAGCCTGGAGGAAGGAGGCTAGCATCGATCACTCCGCCTGCATCGGCAGCATCGTCGTTCTCATCTGTGGAACGCGCAAGAGGCGTGCGAGGCATGGCCATGAGACCTATTTGGTAGATGGGTTTGTCAGTGGTTTGCAAGTACAGGGGAGGAACGCAGCTCAAGACTCACCCGTTCTGGCAGACTCGAGGATACCAAATGGTTTAAGCAAGCTCAAAAACGCATTCACACGGCTCGGCTTGGCAGTAAGTTCGACGATGATCGAGTTATCACTCACATCGACGATCTTACCGCGGAACTGGGATGCCAGGGTTGAAATAGACTGGAGATGCTGGTGTTTGAGGTGGAGGGCTTCCGAAGGGGTGAGTGGAAGTGGACTTTGCGCATGTGAATGAGCATGGGAGTGTCCTTGTGGGGGCAGATGGGGGGATGATTGTACATGCTCGGGCTGGCCACTCCGCTCAAAGTTTTGCGCGAGAAGGGTTTCCTTCTCGAGCTTGGAACTCGTTTCGGCAGGATGAACGCCCCTACGAGGTTCATGTGAGGGACCACCAACGAATTGATCCTCGAGGTACTCGGGACCGAGGATGGAAACTTTGACAAGGAGAAGCTCCCGCGATATAACATGTGTGTCGGTGTAGTCAAGAACAGCCCAGACAGGGACCTAAATCATGTCATGGCAGTGAACAACACGCACACACGCAGAGGTAAATTACAAGGTGTTACGCTGTCAGTGAATAGAAACACGAGATCGAGGGAATACCAACCAAATCCTCAAGCTGTCTACGGGCCTGCTCGACGACGGTATCCTGGCCGGATATGACGATGGACATGCGACTTAGGTCACGAATCTCGGTGCGACAGACAACAAGGGAGTCGATGTTGAACCCGCGTCCGGCGAGGATGCCTGACACACGTGATAGCACACCAGGTTCATTTTGGACAAGGCAGTTAAGGATATGTCTGTAAAAAGGTTGATTGGATCCAATTGTCACATGCGAGGACAGACGAATTGCGAGAATAGTGTGAGGAAGTGTTGGGACCGAAAAATGCTACACACACTTTTTGTACGGTTGCAAGTTTGGAGGGGGGGTGTTGTACAAAATATTCGTGACAGCCTCCTCCGCTGTCCGCGCGCGGGGTACGTCCCTCACGGGGAGAGGTGGTGGACGGATGTGCTGAGTACGTTTGTAGTCCAACGCAGAGGTGGAGTCATCAATCGGTGGGGGAGGTTTGGGTAGTTCATCGGGTGCTCTGACGACCGACGACGTGGATATGGGACGAAAGGCAAGTGCAATGCCAGCGAAGCGAGACCGCAGAGCGAACGCTAATAGACTCATCGCTGCAAGGGAAGAAAAGTTGGTGACCCGACGAAGAGTTGAGGTCGAATACAAGTTTATTGATTACATAAAACCCGAGGTGGTTTTAGGAAGGCTGTCTATACAATCTCTGATGAGTCGTATAGTCTCTTCCTTGTCATAGATTACACATGCACAATTAGAGTTTTGGCATCGTGCCTCCCAGCATGTCTTTGCTTCTGCCCACTCCTGCAACCCAACGTCCAGCACGGTGTCACCAAGTGGCCTTGCATCCATCTCCATGATGATTTTGTACTTGAGCTCTCTCCAGGTAAAGTGATCAGTCTGCTTCCGGCACCTTGCGCAGAGAGCAGCTGTGTTCTCGCACACGAAAGGATGTTCCTCCAGTCTCTTTCGTATTCCCTCTCGCCTCGACCGGTGCAACTTCAAGAGGGCGAGCGCAGCACGTCCATCCACCTTGTTGAGCATTTCCCAATTCTCCTCCAACCATAGGTCCAAAGCAAGAGTTCGCTCGGATGCCATTTTAGCTTCCTCCGCCCAATCAAACCGAGAAGCAGAGGCATACAACCGCAAGGGCTTGTCGGCAAGTGGCGGCGTCAATACTGCAATACGCACAAGCGAAGCAGGTCCGGGCATATCGTATTTCTCTGATGCATACAAGATCGCATCAACCATATCATACGATGTAATGGGCGTGATCGGAAGGCCGCTAATCATGCGCAAGACAACCTCGAGTGTCTGAGAATCTTCATCAAGGTGAATAGTTTCTGACGCAGGCGCTTTTGGTGTAGTGTCACCGGAGCGCGGAGAGGGAAGAGAAAACAAGGAGCGGAACCACCCAGATGTGGTTTTGAGCGTGAACGAGTGGACACGGAACTGTGTGAGGTCCTTGGAGACGAGAACGATATCGGCGTCCGGGGAGTCAAATGCAGGATGAGTTGTGATCTCGGGTTTGGATTTCGAGGGCGGATCAGCGTCAGTCGACGCAACGTCGATGCAAGAGTCACTTGGCATTTCTAACATCTGTCTGAGGCAGAGGAGGGATAAAATTGATTTGACTCCGTTACCCAAGTAGTGCTACTAGCAGCTCAGGCCTTAGCTTCAGGTACGAGAAATGGGCTTATATAATCACACACAAGGTTTTCACTATCCAGTCAATTGGATGGCGCAGCAGAAGTCCAAACCCCTTGCATTACCTGACACACTACGCGATCTCGCACTCATCCGCGCTTCAGACATCGACCTCTCAGCTCTCCTTCCCGATGAGAATCAGAGGGCCCCGGACGAACCGGAGGTTTCCAACTCCATCATACAGTCACACGAATTTGTGGCTGAGACGCGGGCGGCACTGAGGGCCTATAGCAGTGGTGATTTGCAAAAGAAGAATGTAGAAATACAGAGAGTACGGACAGAGCTGGAGGATGTTCTGAGAGGTCTTTCTTAGGTCCGTCCATGAACTCGATATACCGCAGCTACAGTATATGCTAATGTAGCCAAAGCATGTCTATTTGTGGTTCTTTTTTTTAGAAGTGATGAGAACTCGGAGGTTTACTTCCGAAGCTACGTCCTGGATAGGCCGTATCGATACATAATTATCCTCCCATATGGATCGGAAATCACGTCAATAATACTGGAGCTTGGATGGCGGCGACCGTCACCAGCCGTCACCTCACTACTAATGGACATTTGCAGCTGAGTTGCAGTTCACGTCATCGGGATGATGACACTGAGCCTTCAGTGGAAGGTTCGTCTGGTGCTGGCTAGTACTACAAGCTGTTCATGACAGTCAGAAACACACATGGGGTTTTAAGTCCTTCCTAGCCTCCAACAGGAGCCTACTTATGCCCCCTGTGCACTTTCTACGGATACATGAACGATTGGGGGTAACTTATGGCGATCAGCGGCGGGTGTCCTTGTCGTAATCACATCAGTTCAGCACAGCCAGAGTCCCCTCCAACCTATCATGGGTAGATTACCAACTATGTGCGGTCCGTTGTCATGTACATGTTCGTGACAATCAATTATTATGGCATTTCTTCTTGCATCCTAGGATGATCATTGAATCTGAACCAATCTTACCCAAAGAAAATCGATTTTTTATTTGAGACTGAGTTATCGCATAATGGATGCGCAATCTAATGTGCCGCCAGCGGATGCCGGTTTCAACACTCCACAACCCGCCGAGATAATGACCCCGCTCTGGAGTCCAATGGCTTTGTACGGGACTTACTATTAGTAAATGCACCTTGAACTGGACCCGGGGCCGGCGGGGCACCGACTGAAATGGTCCTCTGGAGGCCCCGCGACTCGACCTGTGTATATTGCAAAAGGTCGGACTGAGTGTTTTGATCACACGTCCATCCGAATTTCGAAGTCCCATATGTGTTAGTTTGGCATGTCGAAAGTAATAACTTACACTCGAAATGCAAACGAAAGTTACGCAACAGTCGGGGGGCTGTTCAATATTACGGCACCGAAGAATATGCAGCATCCTGCCCTGTAATCCCTGACTGAATCAGTCGACTTTAATCCAGAAGGTGGTAGCGAAACCGACCCAGTCAAGCGTAGCATACCTAGTTGTACGACGCCATTCAAAGTATAGGCCGATCCGCAAAGTCGCTCGACGTCGTGTTCTCGATCAGATGATGGCAGGGATTCGGTGACCCAATGGTTGGGTAGAGTTTAATATTGTTTCTGACACGCTGATGGATGCATTGAATCTGGTTCCGAGCTGCAACCTATGGCAACCCGCACTCGACCCGCAATTTCAAACTTTTGTTCTGTTCTTGAAGCAATCCGTGATCGGAGTCAGGTCTTCTCGGACTCTGGTCGAATTCAGGGAGAGCTTGTTATGTAATGATGGTGACGGACTCCGGCGTCGAACTTATCTTGGTTGACTACTGGTAAGAGACTCTTCATGACACTCAGTTTAAACTTTACATGCTGAGGGTCGGGGACCGGCCCGTCAGGGAGCTTAGCATTGTCGACAATACTACGCCTACTAGGGGCATTTCCCACCCTTACACAAGCCAGGGTCTTCTGACCTGAGTCAACCAACCACTCCAACTAGTGGCCAGATGCTCACTAACACCCGTTTCTGAATTGGTCCGAATTGCGAACTTAGGGCTGTCCAGGGATTCCTAGTCAGGACGTCATGCAATAAGTAGGTAAAGTTTTCCTGGTATTGGCACTTTACGAAGTTCATGGAACTTGTCAAGGTTGCACGTTGGACAAGGACGCAGTCAATTCTCGAGTAAGAATGCCGTGATACTCGTGATCTCCGCTATGTATCTAATGTTCTTTTCATATGCAAGTCATTTCCAACTGAACCAACTGTGACATGAGTGATTCACATTTGATACCCCATCTGATGTCAATGCACCCTCACATCCAATGCCACGAATCGCAACTCGAGTTATGTAAGTATAATTTGCATCGGAGTAATATCCTACGATAGCTGATAATTTACGACCTGTGGATCATTTGTAGCTGGAGATCTTGACCTCTGAGCTCTTCGTCTCTTTTACAAAATTTACTATTTACGAGATTTGGTCAAACGGCCGTATCAGCCGCCCAGGTGCCATGACCCGACACGTGTGCGCCAGCGATGGTCCCCTGTTTAATTTTCCCATCAAGCCTCTGGACATTTCTCTTGGGTATATTTGCATCCGAGTGGCCATAAAGGTCCTTCTTTCTGTTCTCCGGCTGCGACGCTCAGCCGAAGGTTGCCCCTCAACTCTCGAGCAGTCCGGCGGCAGCGACCCTGACAGTGATACCCCTGACAACGAGGAGGAGCGAACTTAACTTTGCACAGCTTACGCAACGACCCGCCAAGTATGTGACCGCCGTTGCCATTCGACGAATGCCAAAAGACTTCCGAATACAGTCCTCACGCCTCGTTAGCGCTTACACAGCATGTCGGAAACGTCACTAATCACCGCCCATCTGTGATCTTACCTTCGTATCGAGATTCCTGGAAATGTATGTTTGTGGTTCTCCAGTGACGCCGATTGATGGATTCTAACCTCGTGTTTCCAAAAAAATTTACCTCCCCCTCCGAAAAAACATTCAAGTCCAGGGTATAAAGAAGCGGATGATCGTTGTCTGGCTTATACCATCTTTCCCTGCTTCGACGATTTCTTCGTAGGCGATGCAGGCCTCTGAGTCTTCGGTCATTTTTACATCAGATCCCTCGGAGGCGTCGCGGATTTCGCACGGCCTCCCCGCCGCATTGTTTGAAGGCCACCCCGGTAGTTCAGTTACTGTCAATGACCGCCGACCTCGGTCACAGTGCGTGTAATCTTTTTTTGTTAACCGCGTTCTCAAAGCATCCCGCCGCACTATCAGTTCATTCCAGATCCATAATTTGAATATGGACACGAACACCTTTTTTACCAGCATCGATGCCAGGACTCCGACTCAACACATCATTCCTCTCAGTGGCATTGCGTCTTACAGCCAAAATATTTACGATGCCTATCCAACTTACAATCACACATCTATTAATTCCTGTGTCATGGAAGATAGTGGTCCCACCAACTACTCCCATTCGGGCGGCAGTCAAGAAGTTCCCCTTATCAACCTGTCACCTTCGGGACAAGGACAAGACACGACTCACTCCCAGGTATCCGTACCTCAGCAGGCTCCCATCTACCTAGGATCGCGGTCATTTACTGATATTGGGCATTCGACTTCATCTGCCTTGATAGCGTCGAATATTCCCCCCCAGTTCGCACTTTCGGCTGTCAGTCCCACGCTCAGTGCCACTTCTGACGAACCCTCCCCTGCTTCACATGGGTCCTTCTCCCCATTGCCACCCACCGCGGTCCAAGCTGCAATGGGGCTTAATATATATGCAAGAGGGCATTTGGAACCGGGGCCAGTCCCAGCCCATCCTTCGGAGACCTTTCCCTCCCTGTCCCCCGCCCATAACCCGAATGTGCCGCCCTTTGATCAGGAGAATACCCTACTCACTGATACTTCGTACACAAGCTCCCCTTCTCGTCCATGTGCTTGGGGGAACCCATCTTCCCCGTGCCGCACCTTTGTCAGTGGCAGTGCCAAGGGGCTACGAGCTCACCTTAAGGAGGCTCACAGATTCAGTCTCTCAGGGAAGGAAACAGTTCTATGCCAGTGGAGCGGTTGCAACAGGACCATGCAGAGGGAGAATGTGGTGCGGCATATATTGTCGCACCACATGCGCCTCAAAGTCCGCTGCCCCTCCTGCGGAAAGTATCTCTGTCGTCGTGATGTCGAAACCATGCACTCTAAGAAGTTTTGTCCCGCAAGAAGATGATCTAGTGTCTTTTGCTTAGCAACAATGGGACATTGTAATACGGTAATACCCAAACTGCTTGCGAGGTAATACATATAATGGTATATTAAACTTCCAATAGTAGTTCCTTTGTCTTGCATATTACTCTTTCTAATTGCGTTCTTTACATTGGACTGTTGTAGTACTAGTCAACTAATGAATGTTCGCTGGCCGAGACTCCCAGTACTAATGAGGTTGATCACAAGAACAGTCGTGACAACACTGCCAAGGTAACCCGTGCCCCTCGTCAAGTAAGCAAGTCGTTGGAATCTTAGAGATCTGTAAAATGGGCTAGCAACCTTCTGGCCTGCCCCCCCTCCACAACCACAGAAGCACTAATGAAACTCAGATCCGAACGCATGTTTAGGGAACAATAATATCCATATACAACTTACATGTAAGAAATATGATACACCTAGATTTCGTGACCCATTTTACGAATGCGTCCAATGAGGTTGGCGTTTCTCCGTAAAGGCTGCCATGCCTGAATGACGTTAAAATTAGTACGGTCACAACAACGCAGATGTCCTCGAACGACCGCACGTACCTTCCTTCTGATCTTTAGTAGCAAATAAGCTATGAAACAATCGCCGTTCAAGCCTCAATCCTTCAGTAAGGGACACCTCAAAAGCGGCATTCACAGCTTCTTTCCCAGCAGCGGCGGCCACTCTGCTCTTGCCGGCAATATCTTGTGCCACCTTGATAGCCGCTTCGACGACGCCATTTTCATCACGTACAACCCTATTCACAAGGCCCCATCGTTCGGCTTCTTCCGCGTCGACGATGCGGCCAGTAAGGATCATCTCCATAGCGCGAAATTTGCCGATCAGACGAGCAAGGCGTTGCGTCCCTCCCCCTCCAGGAATTACACCAAGATTGATCTCGGGTTGGCCCAGCTTCGCGGAAGGTGCTGCGAGTAGAATGTCAGCTTGAAGAGCAAGCTCAAGGCCACCTCCGAGCTGAGGTATTGGGCAGATTATGAAATGGATTAATTACGTGTATGGACGATGGATGTGTCAAACACAAAGTTAGTGATCTGGACTCAGCATGAATAGATGCAAGAGGCATACCGCATATCCGCTAACTGCCGCGATAACTGGTTTGCGGAGCTTAGATATGACTTCCCAGTTGGAAAGGAAGTTGGACATGTAGGCTTCCGAAACTAAGTGTCAGATGTCAGAGTTGGCGCGAGTGAAACAGGAATTTTAGGACACACATGTCTTGTCCTTCATTTCTTTGATATCAGCACCAGCTATTCGTGAGCGTCCAAACAGTCACATCGATCCGTTGGTCGAGAACATGCGATGCGACGCACCAGCGAAAGCCTTGTCAGAGCCTGTGATGACCATGGCCCCAATTTCTGGGTTTTCATCTGACTCTTTGAGAGCCATGGAAATGTCGTTGAAATGTGCTGCATTGAGGGCATTAAGTGCCTTGGGACGATTTAGGGTGATGAGAGCGACTGCTGGGTCAGGTCTCGCCACGAGCACGTTCTCGTAGCGCGTAGATGCATTTGCGCTAAAGAACCGGGCAAGCTTGGCGCTGGTCTTTGCACGAAAACCAGGGTAGAAAAGCCTGGTGGGTGTCAGTATCATGGAATTCATGGCTGGCAGGAACTTGACAAGTTACGCGTTGGAACGAAGTTGCACCATATTACGCATTCCGACCAGCTGTCTACTGGCAATCGTCCAATTGCTCATTGTCAAATTCAAAGCCAAGACCGTATCTGCGATCTGTCTAAGACCTCCCGTTAGTCCACACTCGATCATGTTCTGGTATGCTTATTCCTGGGTGTCCGTTGGCTGTCCAGTGCTGGCCGGATTCCAGCTGCAGTACAAGATTTTTGTTTTGGTGCCCCTGACATTCCATCCACTCGAGGACCAACTCGACCAACCCCAGACTGTTCGCAGTCATCGAACTACACGCTGAGCAGCCACTTATAACGGCCGAAAGCCCTTCTTTAGATCCGATGTGACACTGACACGTCCGGATGCACAGTTCCGAGACTCGGCGATGGCAACCACTAACCCACCTTACACATAATATACCGTCGATACTAACAGGATCCATATCTTAAGAAAGAATATCCGTGCATGGGTTCTACTGCGACGAGGTGTTTATTTTGAATCCTCCTTCAAGATTCGGTTCGTCCACAGGATGTCCTTTTTTACCTGCTAATTCACCCACTTGGCCCTGGCAGGCTTCGGCCCTCGACATGAGCCTCACATCACCCACCGACGTGTTGTCCCTCTCAGACGGAATTCATCTTCGCCCTATGAAGGCCTCCGATGTGCCGGAGGTACGCGCACTTCATGTACGTATTACCCCATATTCACTACCGGCGCTGCTCCGTGACATAACCTCATTAACAGGCTAGTCTCCTCCCCACCCAATACCCCCCCACCTTTTTTATTCAACTACTGCTTCATTCTCGATATCTTTGTCTAATTGCCACACACGAACATGCAGTTGTCGCTTTCGCCTCCGCTGCGATCGAGGCGCCCCAATGTGTTGCACGTGTTGTGGATGGGACAAATACCCTTGCGCATGTGAGGCTCCTAACGCTGGGAGTACAGACCGCTTTTCGGCGGCAAGGGATCGGCCGTGCTCTTGTGCATGGCATCGCACGCCGGTTGCGTGCATCGTCGTGTGAACAGGAGATGCGTGCAGTGGGGTCTCTGCCAGTGGATGGTATCCATCGTTCGACAATTCTCATCCTAGCCGACGTCGCCCACTCCAATACATCAGGAAAGTGTTTCTACTCCTGTTTAGGCATGAACGAGGAATCCGGTTCCCATCTGGGCCCCAGATTCACAACCGGAACACATCTTGTGGCTGGTCTGCTGGCCGTGTAATTGCTCTTGGATCGTTGCTAGCCTCCATCTGGATGTACCAGGGCATAATTCCGAATGTTCAGCGCACCTCTATGGTATATTATACCTGCTTTTGTATACTATGATGGTATTTATTCAAATCCACAAACGATAATTGACGGCACGTCGGAAAGATGGCTGAACCATCGCCTGAGAATGGTGTTCGTCATTGTGGGGACATGGTGACGTATCGACAGTGAGACATAATTAACAATAACAGCATCTGAAATCTATTGGACTGAAACACAATCTGATCAAGCACCTGAGAAGAATCCCGCACCTCCTCTACCTTCTGTCGTAGGGGTAGAAAAAAATCCATCAAATGGTCCAACGTTTGTCCCTCCATGACCGTGGGCACGCTTCTTGCGGGGGCTAGACTCGCCTTGAAGCCCAGCAATATGCCTGACAAGGGACTTTAGACGGAAGTCCTCGACCGGCTTCGTCAGCACCGACTTTCTACACGATGGACAGGTATATTCCGGTTGAAACTTCTGCAGATTTGTGAGGAGGGCTTGTATTTGATGTTTCACTTGGGGGTTCAAGAGCACGGGTATGCCGCTGAGGAGCCCGCGCAGTTGATTGTCTGTGATTACACGACGGGCATCATAATCCGGGTGGCTAGCCATGAATCGAGCTTGTGTAGTGGAAAACCAGTCGACAAGACAGTCCTGGCAGAAGCAGTGGCCACAATCGGGGAGCCTGTGCAAGTGCAACACAGATGAGGATAGGACAAAGCATTGATGTTGCAAGCTCACAGATAAGGCTTCCACATCCGATGCGTACATACCTCACAAAGAATATGCTCTTCAAGTTCCGAAAAGTCCTGGAAAAAAAAAACCGATCTGTAAGAATTTATCGGCGGTGGAAATGGGAACTTTTGTACATTCGTTCTTAGTGCGCAACGGAGGACGGCTATTTCCTCCGTTTGTGTCTTCTCTAAAGACTTGAGTTCGGCAACTTCGTCGGCTCTTCGTCGGTCGGCGACCTTCAGCGCCTATATGCGGGTAGTTAGGTGATTACTGGGATATGAGAAGGAACATCGGAGCTAGATATCACCTGTTCGAGACTCGCTACTGTGTGCTTGAGAGATTCAACGGTATTTTCTTCTGCCCTCCATGCAGTTGACCGCGAAGATGATTGAGCATCGTCAGAATCTGTTATGTCGAGAACCTCTCCGAGGTCCAGCGGAACAGGCAGGAGAGCCGCCTTTTTCTTTTTGTGGGGACCAGATCTAGAGCTGTTCGAGTGTCCTATCGCGGCAATGGAAGACTCATCATCCGAAGAAAGTATGATGATCTCTGCTTCATTTGGTGCTTTCAAGAGTGTACGGTGATTGCGATCATAACGTTCTCGAGGAGTAGAAGTACTTGGACTATGAATGCGGGTCGCTGGCATTTTTGGTCGAGCTCAAATTAGAGATTAACTCCTGTAAAGCACCATGATCACGTGACCAAGGGGTTCCCGTGTTCAAGTACGAGTTGTTGTTACTGAGCTTTGTAAAAGCGTAGTCGGCCTTCAGTTCATTTCACGAGTGTGAGCAACCAAACCTTCCAATAGTACCGTGTGGTCATTTTGTTTTCATCCGAGCCATTGGTTGGGCACGTAGTAATATTGTGCGCAATTAGCCTACATACTACACGTGACAGAGCATCGACGTCATAGTACCACTGTGTCGTCATCACCTATAAAGCCTTTGCTCCGTCGAAATGTCCCTCACACGAAGGATCTCATTCATAAACATACATGTCAATGTTTCCGATGTATGGTCGAAGAATACTACACAGTAACGCAACACACCTGGTGAAATGCCCCAAATGGAGCCTCAGTGTCAGTTGCCCATACTCACTCGCCGTTACATTCAACTCGCTGACACAACATAAACTAGTCACAGGCTCTTAGGGAATTCGCGACCAACTTGCCACCGCCACAGGGAAAAGTTGAAGGTCCTGGTCAGGGCGGCAGCCAAGGGCAGGATGAGAAAGTACGACGCAGTAACGCTCTCACGCTCGGCGCTGGTGCAGCAGCACTAGCAGGGATCTATTATTACTATACCCGTGAGGACCGCGACCGCAACAGGCGCCTGAGTCCTTCAGAACGGGCGGCACGCGATGAGGAGGAGATACGCCGCAAGGCACGGGAGGCAAAAGACAACGTGCGCCAATCTATGGAAGCTGGAAAAGCAAGCGGGGAGTCCGGAGTGCGTCAGGCCCAGGATAAATACGGCGACGTGAAGGTGCGTCGTCCTCCGGGCTGTATTCGAGATGCCACCTCACATTACAACGGGAATCAGACAGCTGTGAAAAACGGAGCACGGGAAACGGAGCAGGAACTGACGGAGCGAGTACACCGGGGAATACAAGAAGGGCAGACCAAATTGGACGAATACAAGGACACTGCAAAGAAGTCGTTAAGTGATGTTCGCAAGGCTTCAGAACAAAAATACGAGGAAACTAAGGACGGAGCTGGTCAGAAGGCTGAGGAGGCGAGGAATACAGGGTGGAAATTATTCGGATTCAATGGTCAAAAAGCGGAAGAAACCAAGAGGCAGTCTGCGGAGAAAGTGGCAGAAACAGCTGAGGATGTCAAGAGAAGGGCGGATAAGGAGAAGCAAACCTTATAACCGAGTAAAGCTCGGAATTTGTGCTTTTGATGATGGAGTAAATGTAGACTCCAATGTTTTGTGCTGTAGATTAGCACTGGAATTGACGGTCACTAATCATTCAGTCCGAATAACCACTGGATGAAAGAGGTATGGCCCAGAGCATGGATCTGATTACATAACACCGCAGGCAAAGCCCTGGTGTTGCCGCCCCGAAATTTAATAGTGGTGTTCAAAGTCACTCTGGTCCACTCTGTTCCGCTTTGTTTCTGGCTCTGTTCCGACTCTGGAAGCTCCAGGTTTCTACATGAAATTTAAACTCCGGAGTGACAAATGCAGTGCTCGGCGTTGACCGCGACCATCCGCTCCATCACACACAACTTTTATTCGTAGAATCAAGTAGATTTTCGTAGAATGGAACATCAGATATTCATAGAATGAAATAGATTACAATCAGATATCTCCCATCTCCTGCTGAAGCCCTCCATGCCCTGGAAATCCCTTCAACAAGAATTGTATGAAGAGCTTGACTAGTATGTGGCCTTAAAGATCGTGGATTTGAGACGGAAGAATGCAATCACCTATTTCAATGATGATCTGGA
>Ga0307518_10002300_pt1 | contig 13964 bp, 8 predicted proteins | sample 25_EM_MG_FD_203889 | JGI IMG/M metagenome (GOLD analysis project Ga0307518, IMG submission 203889) | Populus trichocarpa ectomycorrhiza microbial communities from riparian zone in the Pacific Northwest, United States - 25_EM | ecosystem: Host-associated > Plants > Roots > Unclassified | place...
TTTTTTTATTATTTTATTAATTAAATTATCTTTTTAATTGCAATAATTGAATTTTGTTAACCTTTCAAGTCATGGGTTTGAAAGATTTGACCGGTTTGGCTTAGATTTGTTTTTTCAAGTCTTTTTTAACAATTGACGTTTTCTCATTCCATCATTCTATGGAGTTATTCAGATCTTATGTGACAAGTCACATGTTTCACAAGTTAATCCAGCTTGATCAAACCCAGTATTTTTTTTATTTGTTATTGTTGCTAATTTTTTTTATCGTATTATCAAATTAATCGAAGTTTAACCCGACACTTGAATTTCTATTACTTCTAAGAAAGTTGTCATCGCCTAAATTTTTTTTTTGCGCTAAAAAAAGTTTGGACACCAAAAAAAGGACTGGTTCAACACGTGGTGTCGTGTGGGCCACAAATCTAGTTAACAAAAAACTAAAAGAAGAGGGGATTTTATCGTACCCCTCTTCATAAAACACTATTTACTTGAATAATATTTTTTATTTTTATTTTGGCTTTTTTTTATAATCTTTGGTTGATTGAGAATTAGTTCTCATGATTTGTTTCAGCTTGTTTTTTATGAGGTTATTTATCTCATGACCTAGGGCATGAGTTTTGATGAGTTAATTTGGCTGACTTGAGTCCTCTTTTTTTTTCGTGTTCTTTTTTTAATTATTTTTTTAATTTCAATCTCATTCTTTGATATTGGATTTATCGGGGATTGAGTTTCATAATTCTTTTTTAATTTACTTTTTATAAGGTTTTTTCAATATCATGACTTAAATTGCAGGTTTGACGAGTTAACTCGAGATTTTCCCCCCCTTTTCCAGCTGAATTTTTTCTTAATTTTATCCTTCAACATTAGGTTGATTTGGAATTAGACTTTGTGATTTGTTTCGGTTTATTTCATATGAGGTTATCCTAGTCTCATGACTTGAATCACAAGTTTAGTTGATTGACCCGAGTTGACTTAAGTTGTTTTTTTTGTCCTATTTTTAATCTTTTTTTTTCAATTTCATCTTTCAACACTGGGTTTATTGGAGATTGAACCTCATAATTTATTTCAATTTATTCTCCGTAGAGGTTTTCCCGATCTCATAACTCGATTCGCAGGTTTGACAGGTTAATTCAGGTCATTATTTTATTGTTTTTTAATTATTATTTTTTGTTTCATTATTTAACATTGAGTTTATTGAGAATCATATTTTTTGATTTACTTTCTATAGTGTTATCATAGTCTTATGACCTGGTATGCGGAATGACGGGTTAACTTGAGTTGACCCGAATCGATCCAATTTGTTATCATTTCAATATTATTAAAAAAATATCATCTTGAATATTTATTTTAAATCAAATTATATTTTTATCAGTCTTCTGAATTATTTATGAACCCCTCAAGTTGATTATATCACATCGAGTTAATTTCTACATCATTTAAGTTTTTTTAACTAAAAAAACATTAATAATTTTTAAATATTATTTTATGTTAAATTTTTTTCTATCCGTTTCATGGCACAAGGCAATCTAATAGTGTAGTGCCTAACAAATCTAAGAAAAACAAAGCCATGAGGCCACCATTGTGTTCTTGAAAGTTAATGCTACATTTCATGTGCAAGGTCCCTCTAAATCATAAAACATTATTTGAAATGATTATGCCATCTCAACTTGGCGAATAACCTAGATTCTTGGCCACTGTGAGCTTTGAATTGGATTATTTCTTTTTTAATGTAGAAAAAAAATATTTAAATATTATTAATGTTTTTATATTTTTATAGTAGAATTTCTTTTAATTATATAGGGGTTAATATGTTATGATCCATTTGATTTAATAAGTTCAAAAATAATACAAACAATTAATAAAAATATAGTTTGACTTCAAAAAAATTCAAGACAGTATTTAAAAAAAAAAATACTAAGATAAAAATATATTAAATCTACCCGGGTCAACTTGGGTTAACATGTTAAATTCACGATATAGATCATGAGACTATAATAATCCTATATAAAGCAAATCAAAATAAATTATGAGGCCTAATTTTCAATCAATCCAACGTTGAAGGATAAAATTGAAAAAAAAATAATGAAAAAAAGACCTGAGTCAATTCGAGTTAACTTACCAAATTCATGACCTAAGTCATGAAACTAGAATAACCTTATAGAAAGCAAATAAAAAAATAACCCGAGTCAACCTGGATCACCCTACCAAACTGTAACTCGAGTCATAAGATTAGGATAACCCTATATAAAGCAAATTGAAAAAAGAAAATATTAAACACAATACCTAACCAACCCATTGTTGAAGATTAAATTGGAAAAAAAATTCAATCTAAAAAAAGACATGATAAAATAACCCGAGTCAATCAAGGTTAACCCGCAAAACTCGTGATCTAGATCATGAGACTAGGATAACCAAATAGAAATTAAATTAAAATGAATCATGAAGCCTGATTCCTAATCAATCTAATATTGGAGTATGAAATTTTAAAAAAATACTAATTTTTTTTAAAAACCCGAGTTAACTGGATTAACTCGTTAAATTTGTAACATCGGTTATGGAACCGAGATAATTATATAGAAAATAAATCAAGAAATTTAATTTTTAATAAAAAAATATTAAAAGATAAAAAAAACCATTTTTAAAATAAATTGTTTTCTGTCAGCCGCTGTAATGTAAAATCACCACCTCTTTTATATTTTGTTAATGCGGTTTACTGGCAAATCAATAGCAAGATTAATGAACTTGGATACAAAGAAATTTCTTGCGTGTGTCCATCACCCCAGATAGCACAAGCTTCTTCGACTGAAATTTCATGCATGTGTCGTCCATTACCCTCAAATAGTTTAAGCTTCTTCAACATGAAGAACATCATCAGTAATCTCCACATCTTCAACTGACATTTCTAATGGCACGACCACTTGCATCACAAAAACATATTATGCTTGTGCTCGGCACATCAACAGAGAGACAGCAAACAAAATTCTTGCAAACTAAACTAAACTCTCATGCATCAATTCCATGAAACATTGCTACTTAGTAACATCTAAAGTGTAAATGGTTGCTTGATATATAGTCGGGGGACTCTGTAAAGCTTAAACTGGTAATTAAACAGAGAGAAAAGAGGTGAACTAAGAGGGGATCAAGGTGGGTGATTTAGATTCTTGCTTTTTCTTTCATTTTTTCCTTCTTTTTTCTTTGTTTTTTTTAATTATAAATGATTTTTTCATTGATCAAAATCAACCGAAGGAAATTGTTTACAAGGTTTGTGCACTATACAAACACCACAATTCAAATAAAAGCGAACTACTGAAAGTCCCAACTCTTGCAGAGAGCATCATTTTTGGGATTTACAATAGCTTCTGCATGATTCTTGTTTCATGGATTTAAGAAGATATATTCTCAGTGAAGCTACAAGAGATGAATAGGTGATCATATACCCAACAAAAAGAAAATATTTCTCATTTTACAATATTCTTTCTCGTAATTCCAGGTCTACATATGGCAGTTCATGTATCATCTCCGCAGGCGATGAAGTACCTTGCCCTTCTGAGTTGTTATTGTTAATCTACTAATTAGATCAATTTGTATTTACCTTAGTGCATGCATATATAGTGTCCGAGATTGCTTGGTCATTTTGCTACTAGTAGTGTGTGGCTTTGTGGCTTACCTAGCATTCAGCTTTTCTTCCCCAAGTTTTTGAGAGTGGTTTGACTCTTATTTGAAAGATCGATGGACCGAAAAGGTTATGTTTTGGAAAAGTAGTTTAGAAATTGAAAAGAAAAACATTACGACTTTGAGGTTGCCAGTTAACTATAGTTACGTGTGTGCCAAGTAAAGAGGACTGAACGGGATTGGAGAGAACAAGACTACCTCATCAAATGAGATGCTGCTGCAAAAATTAAGCCGTAGGATTGAACAAATTTTTTTTTCTTTTTTTATCATATATCCCATATGCACGTTAACACTAACACCAAAAGTTGTCTTGTTTGGATACATATATCAAATATTACCTTAATGCGCTATGAGAAGAGGCGTTGTAAGAAGATGGGATTGAACAAGAACTAATTTTTATCATAAAATATGTTCAGTAAAGTTATTTTTTCCTCATATATCAAATGCTACTCGAACGAACTCACCAGATGAAGCAAGGAAAAACGATGGAAGCACTGTGAGTTAAGCACTGGATAGGTTGAAGAAGTTTATTGAGGAGAGTTTCATTCCCACCTGCTTGACATACAACTGTGTTATAGATGGATTTGTAAAGGAGGGCCCTGTCAACTCCGCGTTGTTTGTTTATACAGAGATAAACAAAAGTGGAGTACTGTCCCAAATGTATTCTCTTATTACACTTGCTTGATTATCGGGTTTTGCAAGAACAATAATTTGGATCTTGCTGTGTGAATATATATGCTGGATGAGATGAAAAACAAGGGTATTGAACTGGATGTTGCCGTGTATTGTGCTCTGATTGATGGATATTGCCATAAAGGAGACATGGCAAGTGTAAGCCAGCTTTTCTCTTAACTCCTCGAGGTTGGTTTATCTCCAAACACAGTAATATTCTACAGTTCCATGATAAGTGGCTTCAGGAATCTCCAGAATATGGAAGCAGCACTTGACTTGCACAAGAGAATGATGAGGGGACTCCTTGTGATTTACAGGTTTACACAACGCTGGTTTCGGGATTGCTAAAAGGGTAAATTACTCTTTGCATCAGATCTTTATGCAGAGATGCTTGCTAAGGGTATCTATCATGCCTGAATTAATAACTTTTAGTGTTCTTATATGCAGTCTTTACAATAAAGGACAGCTAGAGAACGCACATAAAGTTTTGGAAGACATGGACACCGAATGCATGAACCCCAATTAATGTCGACAAAGGTCTTGTTCCTGATGATACTACCTACGATATTCTTGTAAATGGAAAAGACAAAGATGGAAATCTCTTTTCAGGAGCTTCAAGTGTTCGAATCCAACCTTGTAATTTTCTTTCCAGATCATTCCTGCTTCTGATTCGGGCTGAGTTAACTGAGCTGAGATATGGTCCTTCAAGATACTGAAGCGCATCATGATCAACATTAGTCCGTACTCCGTACCAAGTGTTAACCATCTCTGTTTGACGGTTTGGTATTTAGAGTGTGTTTGGCAGTGTGGTTGCGGATGCTTTTCAAATAACTTTTCGTGTCAAAATGCATGTCAATGATTTTTTTTTCATTTTTTAAAAATCATTTTTGACATCAGCACATCAAAACGATCCAAAACATACAAATCATATTAAATTTTAATAAAAAAAAAATTAAAATTTTTTGGGAACGCAGCCGCAGCCGCGTTCCCAAACATTCCCTTAGAATTTATGGGTTAATGAGAATGTTAACTTTATTAAATATGTTAGTTTTTAAAATTATAATAATTAATTTATTAAACAAAATTTTAAATTTTATTTTAAAACTCATTTCATCATGAAAAGTGATTTCATAATCAATACTATTTAAAAACATATAATTATTTTTTTTAATTAATATAGAATAATGAATCATCTCTTAATTATTCAAATACCTTCATATAATTTAGATTTAAGTATCTATTATATCTCAGTTTATGAGAGTAACTATTTTTTATATATATAAAAAAGAGAATAATATGCATGCATCAATCTCAATAACTTTAATTAATCCGGTCTTAATAAAATATTGGTCAGGAATTTTTATAAATAGTGCTTCAGTGCATTAAATATCTCATTATAACAATTTTCTATGCAAATCATTATTGTTTCATGGATTTTATCTTTACTCTAGATTCATTAATCAAATATAATTGAATATTACAAATAAAAAAAGCTTTTATTAATAATAAATGTGTTTTACATTAATAAAATTAGTGTTACATGTAATTAATTGATTGATTACAAGGCATATTCACTAACAAAGTCAACTCGAAGATTTTTTTTTCTTATTTTTTTTAAATTCATGTTGTTTTCTTTTTCTTTTAAAATCAATGAAACGATAATATTTTAGGATTGATTTGGGTTGATTGAATAATTTTTGAGTTGACCTAATGATCTGGACCTTAGCCAGGATAGAGATAACAACTATGTTCACTACTCAAGTTTTTAATTTAAATTAATCTAAGAATATTTTTATGATAATTAATTAGAATGTACCATATATTTTTAATGACAATATGCACTAGTTTTTTTTTTTTATTCTAGTTATCAACCATAATTATAAAATCCATTACCATTTATAACTCAATCTAAAATGTAGATTATAAATTTAATGAAATAACTTCAAGTTGTTTATAATATTATTTAGAATTGTATTCTAAATAGTATTTCATAAAAAATTAAAAATTTATTTTTATTTAAATTTATTTTTTTATGTTTTTAAATTGTTTTAATATACTAATATTAAAAATAATTATTTTAAAATAAAAAAAACTTTATTTTAAAGCATTTCCTAATAAAAAATAACAACTAATACCCTCCTCCAAATATGTCCAAAGCAACATTATTTTAATAATTAAAAAAACAGGATCAAATCGTGTTTTACTTAAACTCTAACTAGATAATGAGTTAACTTCCTAGCTGATCAGATTTAATCAAACCAACTGGCATTTAACTTGATATGAAACCTGGCCAATTTCAAGCCGATGATCATCAGATTAACTTGATGAACAAGTCGGGTAATAATACAACAATCAAAAAAGAATCCTTTTCCAACACAAATTAAGATTTCAAGAGATTTGGTCCAGTCCAATGGGTCCCGTTTTCCAAAATTTGTTATGGTAGAGAGAGAAGAGAAGAGCTTCATAGATAATCTTGAATCCCACGTCACAAAGGAGGATAAACAATTCCCTAACTTCTCATCAATCCTTTGTTCCTCCCAATTAAATAATGCAAAAAACAAAAACACCTTTCTTTTTAGAAAAATAAAACCTTTTTTTAAGGAAAAAATTAAATAAAAAAAGTCTCTAAATTGAAAATCAACCCCCATACTCCTCCCCACCCAAAAAAAAAAAAAAATCTCTCTATGATCGAGCTTTTCACGGGTTATCAATGCAAGGTTAGTCAATTTTTTTTTTATCCTTCTTAATTTTTTTTTTCAATTTATACATGATTAAAATAAATTTATGTTCTCATTGAACTAATGAGATTTTTAATTTTTTTATCTTTCCCAGTTCACTGTATTCTATGTTAATTCGATTTAATTTGATTTTTTTCTCATGTAATTTTGATCAATTCGGATATTTTTTTATTAATGTTTGATGTGTATTTTGCTATTTTGTGTTTAATTTCCTGGAAGGTGATTGCATAAAGAAATCTCTGTTTTTCAGGGTTTTTTCTTGATGGGTTTGACTTGTTATTGTTTTTAGGTTACTAAAGTTTGTGTTTTTAGCAGAATTGTAGAGTTTCTTTAGAGAAAGATCAAGTTTTTAACTGTCTAAACCTGGGGATTAATTGTGATTATTATTACTTATTACATCTCACTGAGTAATGATATTTTGGTTTATGTTAATACAGTAACAGTTTGTTGATATACATATATGATTTGTTTCTGTTTTTAGGCTATATTTGTTTTGATTAAAAATATTTATTTCCGGCTCGGATTTTTTTTATGCTTGGAGACATAGAAGTTTCTGCAATGTTAAATGTTGTTGAAGTGGTTTCTGATTATTCAAACTTAAGTTCCTTCTTGTTTCAGACATCGGCGAATTTGGGGATATCATGAAGTTCAAGAAAGGAAGTAGAGTGGAGGTGTTAAGAAAAACACACTTGTCGTCATGTGCATGGCGGTGTGGTGAGATTATCTCGGGGAATGGACAAACTTATTGGGTTAGGTATGATGGTTTGTGGGGTTTGAGTAATGAGGATGATGTGGAGAGTGTGTCAAGAGAGGTAATTAGGCCCTGCCCTCCACCTGCGGATGTTTCAGATGGTTGGGCTGTTGGTGATTTGGTGGAGGTGTTCAATAATCTTTGTTGGAAAACTGCAGCAGTTATGAAGGTCATGAGGAGAAATCGTTGCTTGGTTAGGCTAATCGGGTCTTCAACAGAACTTCGAGTTGACAAAGTTAACATTAGGATGCGCCAATTATGGCAAGATGGCAGATGGGTTGAAATTGGAAAGGTAAGATATATTCCATTCTTCTCTACTGTTTTTTTGGTTAATAGTTATTGGTTTCCATATTTGTGTTTGTTGTCTTTATGTACGTGGTTCGTTAGCCTGGCTAACATAGTTTGCTTCATTTGCTTGGTCGGACTTCTGTCAAGCCAATTATGAATATTCACTTCCCATGTGCTGCATGTGTTGACTAATAATTATTTGTTGGCTACTGTTTCCAGGGTTCTGGCAGTTTTGAAAATGAGAAGTTGAATAAACCATCAGTTTTCAGTTGTTATCAGAAGAAGAGGTCTCTAATGCAGCAAGCCAGTAAGAAGAGGAAAGTGCAAGCAAGAGAAACTTGTTTAGCTATTGAGCACAACTTTGGTTTCCAGGAGTCTTGTGCTATGTCAGCTAGAACATCCAAGAGGGCATCCCCATTTTGGGCAACTCACTTTGAATCATGTAATGAAAAAGTTGACAAAATGAGAGCGATTGAGAAACAGAGTGAGGGCCGGCGAGTGATATCAGGGTACCCATCCTCATTCCTGACAAAGGTAGATGCTGTTGCTTACCCACGAGAGTGTCTGGGTGAAATATACATGCATGGTTCCTCTAACAATCAAACAATTGGATCTTGTGAAATGGAGAGGCGAACACCAAATAATTTTGTCAATTCTTTTTGTGGAAGAAGCTCAGAATCTAATGATTCTGATAGTGATGCATGCTCCGTTGGTAGTTGTAGTGTTAATAGTGATAGTCCAGACAGACTGTTTAATTGTGTTGTAGCTGGGAATAGTCCTGATGCAGATACCCTTAGTAGTGATGCTGAATCTTTTTATGGCCATGGAGACAAGGAAGAAAATTGTTCCCTCCCCTTAGGAGAGGATGTTACAGTAAGAATCCATAGTTTAGAGTTGCATGCTTATCGTTGCACTCTAGGCGTGTTTTATGCTTCCGGGCCCTTAAGTTGGGAACAAGAAGCATTGTTGACAAATCTCCGTATCTCACTTAACATTTCAAACGATGAACATCTGATGGAGCTAAGGAACTTAATTTCTGCTGGAACAAGCATTCATATTTGTTAATGTTTCCTCTCCATTTTCTTGTTTTAAGGTTTTTTCTCTTCTAGCAACAGGTTTTCTTTTGGTTTTCATGACCTCACATCATTGTAAGCAAGATGAAATTGTTACATTTTGTAGCTTTATAATAACTCTTCAATCTAGGTGATGAGCTGGTGAAAATTTGTAATTTGGATTCTTATTATATTATAACCTTTCCAGGCCCATTAATTTGTTGTATGCTTCTCTACGATTCTATGCTCCTTTTTCTCCATTTTCCCATCCTCTCTTTATCCTTTGTTTTGCTTTAAGGAACTTGTAACTGTTCTTTGGATATTTCATCAGTCACACTATGCCAGAATGATGTGGCAGCTACCAAAAATGCAGTTCATATAGTATCTTTAATTTTGCATGTATTTATGATTTCTGGTTTGGTAAATATTGTTGAGGGTGCTTACTCTATTTCACATCTGATCTGTGAAAAATTGCGCTTCTTCATCTGGTGTTTGGCATGCGAGTAAAGGGAGCCTGTTCATTTAGCATGCATGACAAGATGATTAAATGTTGTATCGAATGGAAATTGGAAGATTTGGTTGTCATGGAGTGTGAAACCCACATCAATATTATTTATGTCTTCTTGCCAATGGAACTCATGCCTATTGCTTCTCAACTTTCTTTCATACAGTTTTGAGGTTGTTATTGATGAATCCCTGCATTTTCCAGGGCCACAGTTGGAGGCATGCGAATTTTGCTTCCAAAGGTCTAAAGATGATGCTGGGGACCTGTGGTTCACCATCATTTTTCTGGCTCAACGAGTTGGGGGCAATGTTTGCATCTAGTTCTTTTCAATTATGCCAATTAGTGGCTGGATACTGACATCATTATTATTTCCTCTGATACTCATACCATAGTTCGTTTCAGGTGTGCTGGGATCATGTGCAGAGTACTGGATGAATTAAAAGCAGAACTCTGATATGGCTGCCATGAGGAGGTCATCTTAACTCCAAGATTGAATCATGCACAAGATTTATCTTGCCCTTCTTTTTTGGGTACAAACGCATGTTCTCTTACTGATTACAATGTCGTTAACTGCTAATTTGATTTAATACCCAAGTTTCCTTCAAAATATGGATCCCTTCTGGTTTTCTTTTGGCAGTTTATGTTTTATAATGTAGTACTGTTAGAATTGGAGTGGAGTACTCAGTTGGCTGCTGGTAGTTTTGTGTAAGAAGTACAAATCTACTTGCTGATTGATCAGCCGTCAAATCAGTAAATATGCAAGTCATAATGTCCATGGGAAAGGAGGGTCTAATGAATTCTTGCTATTTGAATTGTTGGGGTCCTAGACATGGGTTTCAATATTTGGTTGAAATGGCAATGTATGCTGGAATAGTGACAGTCTGTTGGGCTGTTCTGGAGACCGAGCAGCAATGTAGGCCGTGGAACAACAATAGGGTTTGATTCCCTGAAGAAGCATCCTGAAACATTCATTGAAGGATAAGTTTATTTCCCAAAATTATACTCTTGATTACTTTGACAGCACATCACCAGATGGTAAGTACTGATGTTTTATATAGTATATGGATTTATTTGGCAGGTTCCCAAGTATTCAGATTTTGAATGATATCTAGAAAGTAACAATGTTAGAACTTCATCAAGCATTGATTTTCGTATGAATTTGATCCGAAGTAATGATTAACTTCTAATTTTTTCATCTCAAATAGATTGCCCTCTAATATGGACGCATTAGTTACAGCTTGTAGTCTCACTGTGGCCAGATTTCTAATCAATATTCTGAGGCAGCATCCCCATTGGAGTTGCTGTTGGGGCTTTGGTGAGAAGTTCAAAGTTTGTTTACAAGTTCATTTATCATGTCTGATACTGTGCCAGCTGATCAGAGTATAGATTCCCCTCTAATATGGATGCGTTAGTTACAGCTTGGAGTCTTTCTGTTGCCAGATTTCCAATCATTATTCTGAGTCCATTGAAGTTGCTGTTGGGGCTTTGGTGAGAAGTTCAAAGTTTGATTATGAGTCCATTTATCATGCCTGATGCTGAGCCAGCTGATCAGAGTCATACTAAAAGATGAACGTCGATTGAAGTGATGACATGAAATCCCTTACTCCATTGTGGAGACAGGAGCACTCGAAATTGGCCTCATTAAGCTTGCTGTATTTGAAACCTATTATCACCGGCTGTGGTTAGATTATTTCCCATTGTGATTCGTGATTTGTTCCAATTGTAAATGCTTATGCAGTCTGATCTGTTGGTAGTTGTAGTTTTGCAAACTGTTTGGTCATAATGTAGCAGCTAGTAGTACTGATGCAGATAACCTTAGTAGTGACGCTGAATCCTTTTTACGCAGATAACCTTAGTAGTTGAAAGAATTAATGGCAATGACAACTGCGCAACAGTCTAAATCAATATATTTCGTTATTTACCATAGCCAGCAAGAATTTGTAGAAACTTGATCCATCGTAGCGGATGACTTTTGGTTTTCATTCTGAATTACACCTCAAGCTCATTAATTTTTGACAGATTTCTAAATTATCCAGAGTTGAAGACAGCATCTCCATATCAGATTCACCGTTGGTTGTGAACAACTTCTTGCGTAGAACTAACTCAGAATAAATTAGACAGATCTCTTCCAAGGCATGGGATTGCTGCTGCTTCTTTTTTGGTGAAAGTGATCAGGAAATCTTGTTATTAAAGTTGGTTTTACAAGAGGCTGACAAGTGATGGCTGAAACACCACATAACCTAAGAAAGGCATGTTGAAAAAGGAAGCAGAAGGGTGAAGACAATCATGGATTGTTGCAAAACCCGCCAAAAAGCACAAATCATCCGGCAGCTCATTAGATTCCATCACAAAACTATGTGCCCTCTTCAACTATCACAGAGCAGGAAACAGTAAACTAACTGCAAAATGAAATCTGAAAAAAAAGCAACACGAACTCAATAGACAAAGATAGGCAGACCAGAGTATGATACCAGCAATACAAGAAGGATCACACGGGCACGAAGGATTTGTGTGCCACGCATTTCGCAAGAGATTAAAATCTTCCTCCTGAGAATCTCAGCTAAAACGATGAATACATGAAGAACACTGCCTCCAAGCATATTCCCTAGCGTGTGATTACATTAGCTACCAAAACCATTCTAGATTTTACAGACGCCTCCTTCAGTCAATAACAAAAACAAGATAGAAACCACCCCATAATTGTTCAACTCTAGAAAGCTTCCAACCCTGTAGGATCCAGTGTCCTCTCTGCTTGTAAACTGTTTCAATGAAAGGGATGCCTTAAGAGTTTGTATACATAGACTTGTGTTGCTGCTTTTCTACTAAGAATTCTTTCATCAATTTTTGACAAAAAAAAAAGGAAAAGAAAGCTAAACATGCTACATTGATTGAAACTCGGACCTTTTGGTCTCAACTTTTTCTCATCCTCATCTAGAAGATCAAATCTCACTACTCTGAAATTACGGGCTTTAGTGAAGTTGTTCTTTTTCAAACAAGATTTCAATCTCTTCTCCTCCTGAGAACTGCTACAATTTAAAGCTCCATCATCATCTCTTGATAGTGGAACAACTAATTCAGCATCACTCAAAGTGCTTTGTGATGGAAATGAAGAGCTTGACTTGTTTCGGCGATTTCTGTAATCGCAGACTACTGGACGATGCTTGGGTGAGCGAAGTTTCTTTGGAGAATCGTCAAAATGCTGCTGTGTCTTCACCTCGAAGTGAGCCTTGCCTAATGATTGACCGTCAGGGCATTGTTCAAGGAATTGCTTAATATTTGAGTCATCTAAATCCTTTGGGAAAATAGCATATTCATCTTCAAACTTGCAATCTACTTTAGCTCGTTCTTGGGATGCTGGAGGAGATTGTTTCTCCGCGAGTAGATGGAAGTCTTGTCTTATCACAACCGAAGACTCTAAGGAGTTCCCTTCTTGAGGAAATTGAATTAATCCATCAGATTTTTCCCACCTAACTTCTTGTTCAGCCCATGCTGGACAAATTTCGTCGTAACATGGAAGAAAATGATCTTGTTGCTGCATTAGAGAGGTTTGTAACAATCCATACACGGTATGGTACGGAACAATGAAGAAGACATTTCCGGGCTTCAAAATGGACTCAGGACAAATCATTATCCATGGAAATCTGAACACATCAGGTCTCGTAACGAAATGTCTTGGATACTTTTTCATGACCTCGGCAGCTGTTATTGGATTCTTATGAATCTCAACAAAGCCTCCAGGATGCACCAGCTTGAGGAATCTACGATTCCAGGAGAATGAACCCATTTTCATAGGATTGCAAATGCTTGGTTTGGAACAAGGAAAGATGGCGGCGAGGACGTTGACATTTATACACAAGCTCGGTTGTGGTGTTCTTGCTAGCTGACATTTTATTTTTGTCTGGCGAGTATTCTTAAGCATCTTGGGACAGCATAGGCGTTTCCACTCTATGCTGTTGTTTTGGATTCGTCCTATGCTTTCCAACAAAAGTCGAGGTAATGTTGCTGATTTATGTTTTATACACGTTTTGTCTTCAACAGTTGAAGCAGCCCTTTTCTCCATTACCTTTTCTTTGGTGCAGGATCCCCCTTTTTAACCATTTTTATTCTTTCAAAATGTTGCCATAATGTCTGGCCAGCCACTAAAGGCTTGCTTTCAAAAATATTTTGAAAAAAAAAATATATTTTTTAATTTTTTAATTTTTTTATATTTTTTAAATTTTTTAATGTGTTGATATTAAAAATAAATTTTTAAAAAATAAAAAAAAAATTATTTCAATGTATTTCTAAAA
>Ga0307518_10002301_pt1 | contig 13964 bp, 6 predicted proteins | sample 25_EM_MG_FD_203889 | JGI IMG/M metagenome (GOLD analysis project Ga0307518, IMG submission 203889) | Populus trichocarpa ectomycorrhiza microbial communities from riparian zone in the Pacific Northwest, United States - 25_EM | ecosystem: Host-associated > Plants > Roots > Unclassified | place...
TTATCTCCAATTTACTCCTTTTTGCATCTTTCATCCAAAAGTGCCTTCAAAACATAAAACAAAGAATATCAAGGCATTTTATATATAAAACGTAGGCAAAACACTAGTTAAATGTGGGTGAAACTATCAAATAATATGGTTGCATCAAACTGTTCCAAGATGAGCTAAAATTGATTAGTTTGAATTGGTTTTTAGTTTGGTTCGATTTTGATTATAAAACAAATTTATTTGGTTTTTTAAAATAAAAGTCAAATCGAACATAAAATACTCACCTCAGCGAATATTTTATTGAAACAAAGAGACATTAAAACTTTCTAATAAGCCTTAATATCCATAGCTTTGGGATCTTAGAGGTTACAATTTTATAAGCTAGAAAGGTTGAAAGTACAAGTGAAAAAATGGCAGAAGCTTCTTGTTATGAAAATTTAGAGTAAAGAGGAATCAAGAAGTATTCATTCAGTCTACCGGAAAACTGTTTTTCATGAAGTCTCATCTTTGTAGAAGGTTTGCCTTTAATGAGCTTCATTTGTCAACATATGAGCTTTGCATTACTGCATTTGAGGAGGCAATATATGAAGTTCATACTGGTCTTTGCATGTTAGATAACCTTATACCTCATATGCTTCGCCAACTCAAACTGAGGCTATTTATTCCTCTTAAATTCAAACTGCGTTTCCAAAAAATTTAATTTTGTTTTTTGCTAAAATTTAATATGTTTTGTATGTTTTGAATCGTTTTGATGTGCTGATATCAAAAATAATTTTTAAAAAATGAAAATACATCATTGGCATGCATTTCGGCACGAAAAGTTATTTGAAAAGCAACCGCAACCATACTGCCAAACAAGCTTTAGTTCCAATTGAATATGTAAAGGTTACTCAAAAGTCTTTTTAACTCAAATGTTCTTGGAATGATTTTTATTTTTTTAAATTTAGAAAGCATAAAATTTGGCTATTACATAAGATAACTCGAAAAGGTGTATATTCTCTTCCTCCTTGTATACTTGTTATTTCTTTACTTTCTTTTTCTTTTTCTTGTTTCCTTTAACTTTTAATATGATCCCCAAACTAGATTTTAGTATTTTATTTTTTAAAAAAAACTAATATTGTGAATTGTTAATGTGTGGATTTGGATGGACATTGTAGGTTCAAATTTGGAGAGGAGGTGAAGGGTTTTTATGACATTTTCATTATTGTAACGGAACAAAGGCTCTCTAGTCATTAAATAAAAAATAATAGCAAACCTCTAAATAATCAAACAATTTTTATTGACTTTTTTAGGCATGTCAAGTATAGGATATAAACTAATATGCCCACACCAAAGTTTAGGATATAAATTATAATTTTTCAAAACTCAATAGGCAAATAAAATTTTAACTAAACTATAGAATAATTTGGGTAATTTTTCCAAAAAATAAATAAAATCAAAGGTTATGTTGACCCAAGTTAACCTTCTAACTTGCGATCAAGGTTTTGTACTAAATCGACTCACAAATCAAATTTTATAACTATGCTTGGAAGTTAGATTGTTGGACACTCTTAGCTAGCATAGCAACTACTTAATTACCATATGAATGTGATCTATTTCGGACTAAACTAGGTAAGACAATTTTTCAGTACCCGGCGATTATCCCAATTAATCAAACAAATTTAAAATAAATTATGATGCTTAATAGGTACTTGGATGAAATAGTATAATATATCCAAATTCTATTGGTTTTGCATGGTTTTGGTTGGAGGGGCGTGTTGGGTTCCTTTATATCAACACACAATAGAAATAATAAAACATAATTATTTGAAAGTCCCTAAGATCCTATTAGATAGATCAATAATTTTTTAGGGATTTATTATCTAAAGATTTAATCTTTTTTTGCTTTAAATAATTCTTTAAAGGTTGGGTTGTTGCAAACCACAAGTCGTCCAATTGTTTGGTCTCAATGGTAATCCACATGAACCACTAGTGAGAAAACTCATAAATCCTTATTTATGAGAAAGGGATTGTTATGCCTAGAGTGCTCTTTATTTTGTGACTTACATAGTTTTTCTGTTTAACAGACAATCATTTAACAATAAAAGGCATAACTTACTATTTATAAGGACATATTGAAAAACCCTATAAATTAGAAAAATATCAATTTGCCCCCTGAATAATATCCATATATTAATCTAGAAAAATTTTAGAAATTAACTCAATCAAGTCCTTACTTGATTTTTCTAGTTTTAGAAATATAATCCTTATATTAATTATATTCTAGTCTTTAATTTCTAAAACATATTTTAATCAAGTCATACTTGATTAAATTATCCCAATTTAATTTCTGACTAATGATTCTTAATGTGTGTGACTCATTAGGTTCCTAATATGTTGACCCAAATATAAATTATAATTATAATTAAATAGAATTAAATAATTTAATTTAATATCAATTCAACAATTGATGAATTTATAGTTGATGATTAGGTGCATCGTCTAGTAATGTGTCATGATCCCCCAAATATTAGAAAAGTCATTAGTGGTTTGACTTAACATTTTAGTGATCAATTTCTCAGTGTAATTAATATCCTTTAATCAATAATGTTCCGATTTAATATTGAAGCATGAAGTATGTCTGCCAAGTTAAATCATGTTTGTTCTTGACATAATAATAGTCATTGATTGTTTGAATAAGATTTGAAACTCTTTTCAAATCTCATTCCACCTTGACCAATGATTTCTCAATCAATACTATTTGAGAACATGTGAGATATTTTTCCTAATTCACTTAAAGTGATGAATCCTCTCTTGATCACTCAAGTACCTTCATATAGTTCATCCTATACTCAATATCTGCCCCTTCGTTACCTCGATTAAGATAACATGTAATAGGATCAAAGCATAACATTCTCTATATAAGATAACTTAGTGATCTAAAGTATAAAGATCACTTACACAACCATCACGTGAGCCTTTCCATAAACATAAGTAATCTCTTCATATAGAATTCTCATGCAGGCCAGCTTAGTAAACATGTCTTATGAAAAGCACCTACATATTAGTTCTAGTATCCCTTATACCTCGACTTATAAGAACAATTGCTTCCTTTCATAAATGAAAAAAAACATAATATGTACTGGTTGTTCAGTATTTAAGAGAGCATAATTATAACAACTTTGATGCAATAGGAATCCTATAATTATAACAACTTTATAATTTTCTTTGTAAATCATTTTTGTCCTATACACTTTATCTTTACTCTAGATTCATAACCAATCAATTTACTACAAGGCATATTAAACTACAGTCTCCCACTAGCACAAAACCCAAGCTCATGTATCTAATACCATATAACTCTATGTAGAATTAATGTTTTTGCATGGATAATGACTTAGTAAGAGGATCTTCTAGATACTCTTTGGTGGGTACTTGTCTATCTTTACATCTTTCATTTCATTGATTTATCAAATCAAATGGAATTTCTCAAGTACTTGTTTGGATCATTTATGAAACCTTGGTTCATTTGCTTATGCAATAACTCCATTGTTATCAAAGTACAAGGCAACTAGATCAACAATGTAAACACTAAAAAAAAAGAAGAAGTAAAGCCAAAATGACTCCACCATCGCTGCCAATTTCTGAATCGGCAGCGATACAATTGGCTGCCAATTTCTGAATCGGCAGCGACGCAGTTTTGCTGCCGATTTCTGAATCGGCAACGACACAGTTTTTGTTTGCTGATTACTGAATTGGCAACGATGCAGTTTTTGGTTGCTGATTTCTGAATCAATAGCGGCGTAGTTTTATTGCCGATTTCTGAATCGACATCGGCACAGTTATTGGCTGCTGATTTATTCTGAATCGGCAGCGCCATGTTTGTGGCTGCTGATTTCTGAATCGACAGCAACATTGTAAAACCTAATAAAAAATTAGTGTTGGTTCGACCTATCCTAGGGGAGAATGGGAATAGAAACCAGCCCAAGGATAACCGAAAAGGGGGATAAGGACAGCCTTGATCCAACATCCAAACACCCCTTTTGCATTTAAAAGGGGTATAAATGCAGTAGGGAGAGAGGCATTTTTTCCATAACGGGCTTCATGCTCTTGCCTTCTTCCTCTCACCAAAAATCTGCATGCACCACCTTTGAATGCTGAAGAAGAAGGGTGACCAAGGGAAAGACAGAAGTGGCCAAAGCCATGAAAGGAGAAGGAGTCTAGACCCCTTCCCCATAACCGACCAACAATTGTGACTACAACAACAACCACCCTCTCTAAGAAGAAGACCCACCTACACCAGCTGCATGTCCCATGCCTTGAGTGTTTGAAGAAGAAGAGAGCTAGGGAGTTACGTTGATGACTGAAACCATGAGAAGAAAGGGAGTGTGACAGACCCGTTATACAACAGAGATGGAAGAGAAGGAAAAACTAAAATTGAGGAAAGAACCATGTCACCAAAACCTGCTCTAAAGCTATCAAAAGCGTGAGGTAAGAGGAGTATTCTTCCTTGGATGGTTGTTACCTCACGATTTCAGAACAAGGAGGGCATGAAAACCCCAAAGTAGAAGATTTGGTGTTCATGCATTCATAGTTCAGAAATAATTAAATGGAAGATCTAAGTGGAATGATGCATATAAGAACTCATATGCAGACTCTTACCAAAGAAATCTAAGTGAGTATGAGTGATTTTGAGGGTGTAAACCTAAGAAGAGGACCAGTCAAGTTGGAGGCAGAAATTGTATTGATGTTAATGTCTGCACTTCCAATGAATGATTGATGAACTTAAATGAAATGTGGAATGAGATGAAGAAATGCAGAAATTATGATCTTGTTGAACTCTTAAAGACATACTTGAACTAAAACAGAATGCATGATGGCGTTATTATCTTGATTCTTGCATGTATGATAGAAGAACTTGTGTTAGAAAGGGTTATGTACAAAATTGTGTAGTCATTGGGACATTAGACCCTACTGAAACCAAAACTGGAACTATGTTGGTATTAATTACATAAATTATTGCTTGTGTTTGATGAAATTGTATAATAATATGTTAAGATGATGTTATGTGCAGAGTTATGTTATCTACAGTGAATTAGTTTGCTACCGAATTGTGTGGTCCGCAGTGAATTAGTTTCGCTACCAATTTGTGTTATCTGCAGCGAAGGAATTTTCGCTGCCGAATTGTGTTACCTACAACGAATTAGTTTCGTTGCTAAGGGTGTTGTCTGCAACGAGTTAGTTTCACTGCTAATTTAGAGTGTTTGCAACGAATTAGTTTCCTTGCCGATTTGTGTTACCTGCAGCAAACCAGATTCGCTGTTGAATTGTGTTGTATGCAGCGAATTAGTTTCGCTGTCGATTTGTGTTATCTGTAGTGAAGGAATTTTGCTGTTGAATTGTGTAGTCTGCAGCGAATTAGGTTTCGCTACTGAATGGCGTTGCCTACAGCGAAGGAATTTTCACTGCCGAATTGTGTTGTCTATAACGAATGAGGTTTCGCTGCTGAATGGTATTATCTATAGTGAATCAGTTTTCGTTGCTAAATCGTGTTGTCTGCAGCGAATCAGTGTTCGCTTTCAAAATTGCGTTGTAGGCAGCGAATCAGCATTCGTTGCCGAAATTGCATTTTCTGCAGCGAATCTGTGTTCGCTGCCGAAATTGTGTGTCTACAATGATTCAACATTCATTGCTTAAAATTGTGTTGTCTGTAGTGAATTAGTGTTCGTTGTCAAAAGTGCGTGTTCTGCTGCGAATATGTGATTCGTTACCGAAATTGAGGTGTCTGCAGCGAATTAGCATTCGCTGCCGAAAATATGTGTTCTGCAGCGAATTTGTGATTCCCTATCAAAATTGAGCTGTTTGCAGTGAATTTTGTTCTGCAGCAAATTTGTGATTCGCTGTCAAAATTGAGTTGTCAGCAGCGAACTAGCATTCGCTTTCGAAAGTGTGTTGGGTGCAATGAATTAGCATTTGCTGCCGAAAGTGTGTTGGCTGCAGCGAATTAGCATTCGTTGCTGAAATTGTGTTGTCTGTGGTGAATGAGCATTCACTGCCGAAATGGTGTTGTCTACAACGAATCAGAGCCCGCAGCTGAAAGTGTGTTGTCTTCCATGAATTTGTGATTCGCTGCCGAAACTGAGTTGTCTATAGTGAATCAACATTTGCTGCCAAAAGTGTTGTTCTGTAGTGAATTTGTGATTCTCTTTTGAAATCTAGTTGTCTGCAACAAATTAGCATTCACTGTCGAGAGTGTTGGTTGCAACGAATTAGCAGTCGCTGTCGAAGTTGAGTTGTTCTGCAGCGAATCAATATTCATTGCCAAAAATGTATTAACTGAAATGAAATTGTGATTCGTTGCTGAAATTGAGTTGCCTGCAATGAATTAGCATTCGCTGCTAAAAGTGTGGTGGCTGCAGCAAATTAGCATTTGCTGCCAAAATTGAAGGACCTGCAGCGAATCAGTTTCGCTGTCGAATTGTGCGGCCAAATACGGACCAGTTTTCGCTACCGATTTTCTACAATATACTCCCTGGTCATAAATGACTTAAATGCTTGGAACAATTTCATTGTATGATGGCGTAAAATGTGGAACACTTGAATGTGAACATATGGATTCTTGAAATAAGTATGGTGATGAATGTGATTTAAGGATGCAAATATACTGATTTGTGACATTGATGTCTTAGGTGGTGTGACTGGGATCAGACCATTGTCAGGACAAGGAAAAACCGCAGGTGGGACAGGTAGGTGGTTCCTACCTTTTTCTTGTATGGTGTTTATGTTTTGAAATGATTTACTTTTGATGATATATTATTAAATCCTTATTGAATGATGAAATGACGATGAAGTGTTTGATTGAATTTTGGATGATTGTTGAAATGACTATGAAATGTCAATCGAGTTCTTAATGAATGTTGAAACAATGACAAAAATGTTAATGTTCTGAAATGACCTGTTTGAGGTGGATATATTATCGTGTTGCGATGAATACTAAACCAACTATGAGATGTTAATTGGCCTATTATGAATTTGGTCTGCTGATGAATGGTTGTATGAGTATTACGAAGGACCTACTGTTGTATTTATTGAGTGTAAAGGTGACAAATAGTTGTATGAGTATTACGAAGGACTTACTGTTGTATTTAATTGAATGTAAAGGTGACGAATAGTTGAATGAGTATTACGAAGAATCTACTGTTGTATTTTATGGAATGTAATTGTGACAAATTTTTGTATGAGTATTATGAGCGCTCTACTGATGTATTTTATTGAATGTAATTGTGATGAATTTTTGTATGAGTACTACGAGGGATCTATTGTTGTATTGTATTGAACATTAACCGTCATGAATGGTTGGATGAAAAATATGAAGGGTTTATAGTTGTATTATACAATGCTAAACTGTTATGGAATGTTTGTTGGTGTATTACAAAGGACATAATATACGGTTATAGTGATTACATAAACAGCCTCTAGAACATTTGATGGGTTAATGATTAGCTTTGGCTAATGACATTCTAAGTGGATGACTGTGACTGACAAATAATTAGCTTCAGTTAATGGCATCCTAAATGGATGACCAGGATTGACAAATGATTAGCTTCGGCTAATGGTGTAAATCCCGGGAAAAATCAAGGCTTGATTAAATTAAAGAAAATAAACTAAACTAAAAAGATGTGGGGGCAAAAAGAATACACTTAAAGAAAATGAGGCCTAAATGCAAATAAGAATAATTATAGAGCATAAATACTCTTCTCACAAAAAATCTACAGCTATCGTAAAGAAAGAAAAGAGGGAGTTTTTGTATCCATTTTTACAAATCAAGAGAGAAACACCAAAATTTCAAGAACCCATCTAAGATTAAGGGTTATAGATAGAATAAACACTGGTGGGCAAGGGATTAACAAGAAAATTTTAACAAAAAGAGAAGAGGGGAGGGTCGGCTGTCATTAGAAAGAAAATGAGGGAGTTGAAGATCGAAACCTTGATTCGTACCAGGTAAGGTGTTCTAAACATGGTCTTATGAGTCATTTCAAAGTCGATTATGAATTGATGTTTGGATGTTGAATTATAGATTAGAGTTTTTAGACTTGAATTGAGGAAAAAGTATTAGTTGCTAAATTAAATAACTTCATGTGTTGTGTGTAAATGGAAAGGTTGACGAATCTGGACAGTTTCATCTTTGACTTTCAGAGGGATTTTGGGTAGGAGGATGGAGGAATTAGGATCAGGTTTCTTTATAGAAATTGTAGTTTTGGATGTTGACTAACTAAGGAAATTGGTCTTGCTCAATTTGGAGTTATAGAACTCCAGTTATGGGTCACCAACCGAGACTGGGTCATGACAGACCTTGTAGGGTAGTAGGTCTAGTTCGTTGATGAGAAATTTTGACTGTCTTGGAGGCAAAACTGGGTTCTACTTCCTTCAGAGAACTTGTAGCCTCATGTCTTAGATTTCCAACGAGACCAATCTCGCTTGAAACGAAGTTTTGTAACTCTAGATATAGTTAAAAATCTGAGGAGAGGTCGGACAGTAACGATTCAAAAACAAGACAGTAACAGTCCAAATGTTTGTTGATGAGCAATTTTGATTGTCTTAGAGGCAGAACTGGGTTCTCTTTCCTTCAAAGAACCTGTAGCCTCATGTCTTAGCTTTCCAACGAGACCAATCTCGCTTAAACGGAGTTCTATAACTTTAGATATAGTTAAAAATTCAAGGAGAGGTCGGACAATAACAGTTCAATGTCTAGACAGTAACACTTCGAGATTTAAACAGAAACAGTTCAAATATAAAGAAAGGAATGATAACTATGGTTGGACAAAGAATGACAATATTAATGGGGATAATAAGAAAAACATAAAATATTAAGAAATGACTGAATAAAAGACTTGTTGGTTATTGATATGTTATTATAAAACATATCTTAAGTGAGGAAAATTTATGAGATAAACCTGTGATTTGTAGGAGGGACCACAGGCGTGGTGTAACAGCAGCAGCAGGGGAGCACAAGTAGAGCTTCTATTGCAAGTAGGTGAATTGCACCTATACTTTCTAGTTAAATTCCATGATTTATTATATTACCGATATGAAATGTGAATTACTGAATATATGTGTATTCAAGGTGAAACGTTGTTGTGTGAATTGCCAAGTGATGAAATTATCGCTGATAAAGGAAATATGAGAAGTGTGATTTGGGGCGTGAACTAGCATACATTTAGTGTATGTTAGTATCCCATATAAGGGGATCAAGCATGTATTGGCTAGCATACATTTAGTGTATGTTAGGATCCCGGCTAAGGGGATCACCATGTATTGGCTAGCATACATTTAGTGTATGTTAGGATCCCGGCTAAGAGGATCACCATGTATTGGGTAGCATACATTTAGTGTATGTTAGGATCATGGGTAAGGGGATCATCTTGCATCGACTCCTACGGGGTGATGATGATGATACCAGTGAAATTGGTATCGGTAATGCGTCAAGCAGAAATAATCATGATTGATCATATAAAATCTAAAATGGAGGTTGATTAGTACTTAAAATTGAATTTTTATCAAGGTTTTATATCATCATTTTGCACTTGAAGTATAAATAACTCCTTAACTAGAGCATGTTTTATAATAACATGTCTAATAATATAAGATACATTTAATTTATCGTAAATGTTCATCTTAAATATAGGCCTATCATACAAATCAAAGGATTGATTGATGAGTTTAACTACTGAAATTGAAAAGACAAAGAGATGGCTAAGTTTAGAAAAGAGATGTTAGTTCAGTCCAAACTAGAATACCATTCGATTATTGGATCATAACTGGAGCTGTAGAACTTAGATTTAGGTCTGGTTTATATGTATGGAAAGCTAAGACATAGGCCTAAAACTTATATGAAGAGTCTCAGATTTAAAAGTCGCTTCATAATGAGAATAATGAGAATAATCGAGTTAGAACACTAAGAGACCACATGAATCCTACAAGAACAAGTGCACCCTCATGTATAGTTTTCCCTCCTAATGCATCTCACTTTAATTTTAAGCCAGACATTATTCAACTTTTACCTTCTTTTCATCGCTTAGAACTAGAAAATCCATACTTGCATTTGAGAGAACTTGAAGAAGTTTGTAACACTTATAATGACTTAAATTGTAGCATGAACACCATTAGATTAAAGCTTTTTCCTTTTTTATTAAAAGATAAAGCTAAAACATGGCTACAAAATCTTAGGTTAGGATCCATTTGTGCTTGGGATGAAATGCAACAATAATTTTTAAAGAAGTTTTTTCCGTCTCACAGAACAAACTCTTTCAAAAGACAAATCACCACATTCACTCAAAAACCAGGAGAAACATTTTACCAATGTTGTAATTTATATAGTTCACCTCCTTGTGGTTTGACCTCGGTCTTGCCGGATTATTTATTACTTCGACACTCCTGCACTTCGGATAAGACATCAACTCTTTTATCGTGTCAAGTTTGGCATCGTTGCTAGGGATGTAAATTTCTGTACAAATTATAAATTTTGCTGTATTTTTTTTCTTTCACTTTTCTTTTATCTAACTTTTGTTTCTTTTCTTTTGTTTCCTTTTCTTTTTCTTTTCTTCCTTTTATTCTCTTTTTACACGTGCATGAGATTTTGGTCACGTACATTAAGTGGTAGACTTTGTAGGGTATCCTCATCTTCTTTAGAAAACATGGTTGAAGAGGATAATCAGTCGCTTCATAATGAGAATAATGAGAATAAATTTAATGAGAGTTTTGTTTATTTGGATAGATTAATAGAAGTTGAATGATGAATGCCTTGCTTTGTGGAACTTGCAAATTGTTTTTCTATTTTAACGCTTTGATTACTAGGGATTAGTAATAAGCTGGTTGGGAGGGGTGATTAGTACTTAAAAGTGCATTTTTATCAAGGTTTTATATCATCATTTTGCACTTAAAGTATCAATAACTCTTTAACTAGAGCATGTTTTATAATAACATGTCTCATAATATAAGATACATTTAATTTATTGTAAATGTTCATCTTAAATGTAGGCCTATCACATAAATCAAAGGATTGATTGATGAATTTAACTGCTGAAATTGAGAAGACAAAGAGATGGCTAAGCTTAGAAAAGAGATGCTGGTTTAGTCCAAACTGGAACACCATTCGGTTATTGGATCATAACTGGAGCTGTAGAACTTAGATTTGGTTTGGTTTATACGTATGGAAAGCTAAGACATAGGCCTAAAACTTATATGAAGAGTCCCAGATTTAAAAGTGCCATTTTCGAGTTCAAATGGTAACAACAACGGAGACATCAAAATCTGTCCTGCAGCCCAGACACTATTCAGTGTTCAGCCCATATCTCGAGTTCTAGAAGTCCAAATACGCCGATTATTGTTTTGTTGGAAAGCTGAGACAATTTCCCAGAACATTCATGAAGACTATTTGTTCAAATTCTAATGTTAGTAATGATGTTTTGTTCTGACAAGAAGATAAGGATTGTCACCAAGTCAAGATGTGGCCACCCACTCAACAATTAGTCATCAAATCAATAGTTCTGAATTTTAGCCTATAAAAGGAGGCATTTGTCATGCATTTAGGCATCTTGGTTTTCAAATCAAGATCATGCTTTTTATTTCTTTCTTTATATTTTTGTAATGTTTAAGTTTTATTTCATGTTATATTTTTCTTAATCTCTTGTTTATGCTTTTCATTTCCTTTACTATACTTATGTTTTTATGTTGTTTAATTATGTTTCTCTTCTTCATTATGTTTAGCTAAGTTTATTTTGTCAAGGTGAAAAGGTTACACTAATGGTGTAAGAATAAGTATAGTGTAAACTTAACATGGATTTTAATGTTTAATACTAACATGTTTTGTACTTGTTATCTTACTCACTTTTAGTACCTTGCTTGTTAAATGGTTAATCTAGATTTGTGTTGTACAACCCTTGGTACAACAAATACTTGGCACTTTCATAGGCAACTGTATGGTATAACAGACACCTGAGCTATGAAAGGAACTTGATTTGTTGTTAACATAAGTTATCACCATGAATACCTGATAATATTTACACGTATTGGCATTACTCGAATAAGATAATTAATCTAATAATATTAACAATTTATAATCCAATTGGAACCTTCTTTATGTGTGGTTTCCAGTCAAGTAATAATTACTTCGACACTCCTGCACTTGGGATAAGACATCAACTCTTTGATCATGTCAGAGGTTGATAATAGGAGAGGGAACGATTATTAATAGTTGAACAAGGAAGAGATTCTAATGAAAACCAGAAGGGAGAAGTGAACAAAATATTAATACATGTTACCCTTTTTAAATTGTTCGATATTCGTGTTGTTATATTTATTGTGATATTCATGTTTCAATAATATGTATTTTGTTTCAGGACCATCGCCTGCACGACAAGAGTAGATCCTAGTTTATGTTCCCTTCTTGTAATCTAGGTTCTAGGGAGTATACCCTTGTATTTTGTAAACATTGAAATGTTTATATAACGTAATTTGTATAATTAATGTTTAAACTTGATTAAATGAACTCAACTCTGTAGTTCATATAACCATATTTCATGTATGTGTATTTATATTTTTATCCATCCATAATGATATTCTGTTATATAATATATATCATAAATATTGTGGTTGATAGGTGTGATAATATTTGTGGGTTTGAAACCAAGGATGATTGGGTCGGGATTGAGTTAGGAGATGCGAGTTATTAGAAATTGTAAACAGGTTACATGTCGATAACTTGGGACCTTCCGGTATAGGGGAGACTCCGTCAAAATTTTGGTAGATTTTAATACGAAGACCATAAATATATATATATATATATATATATATATATATAATTAATTAATTACTCTGTTTTTCGGTTGACATGAGATTGTTGTTTTTATCCCGGAAATGGGGGATGTTATATTTTGGTATCAGAGCTCAGGTTGTTATTCCGGGGACAGGGAAAATTATATGATTTTGAAATGTGTTTCAGGATGGTGAGAACAAAGGTAAGGAGCCAGGACTAATCCATCCCCAATTCGGGGAAGTGATCAGAATTTTCGTAATGAAAGTGATCCAGACTGGGATCCCTTGGTAGACACCTCCTCTCATATACCTACAACATCAGTGTACTCGAAAATGGGCAAGTCAGTGAGGTAGATATCAATGCCCGAGGTATCAGACATACAAGGGGGAGACAATATACCCCCACCAGTGGCACCGGTAGCTGGATCAAACCCATTTTCGGATCCTACTTTTATGAAACATATAGTGAGAGCTGTAGCAGCAAGAATGGTAGTGGGAGCCTCCAGTACAGCTCCTAGATCAGGGGAGTAGTCACCATAGTGCAATGGGTGAAGGGTATGAGAGAGATGAGTTGTATGACTTACCATTGCAAAGAGGATGCTGAGGTTGCTAGGCATTGGCTGAGAAAAGTGGAAAGAGTTATAAATCAGATGCAGGTGCTAGAGGAGCTACGGGTGAATTGCATGACTCGGCTATTGGTTGAAAGTGTCCACTCTTGGTGGGAGACCATTAGAGAGAGGAGATCAGGGGAGGTATAGAGATGGAGGGACTTTCGTGAAGAGTTTGAGGAGAGGTACTATTCTTTGGAGCATAGAAGGGAGAAAGAGCAAGATTTTTTGGATTTGAGGCAGGGAGATTTGACAGTTCCGGAGTATGAGAGGAGATTTCAGGACTTAACAGTTTTTGCCTCCACTTACCTTCCCATAGAGCGCCACAGGGTGGAGAGGTTTCGTGATGGACTGAGGATGATATTGATAGCCATGAAGTTTCAGTCTGTGCAGGAATTGGTATGGGCTGCTCAAGGTATGGAGAGGGTAATGAGGGATATCCTGAAGCCAGTGGTCAAGCATAGTCAGGCAATTGGAGCTAAGAGGAGAGATTTTGAGTTTTGACTAGGAGACCTCCTCTCCCAAAGAAAGCGAAAAGAGCGGGCAATCATCAGGACAGTTCCAGAGAAGAGGTGG
>Ga0307518_10002302_pt1 | contig 13963 bp, 5 predicted proteins | sample 25_EM_MG_FD_203889 | JGI IMG/M metagenome (GOLD analysis project Ga0307518, IMG submission 203889) | Populus trichocarpa ectomycorrhiza microbial communities from riparian zone in the Pacific Northwest, United States - 25_EM | ecosystem: Host-associated > Plants > Roots > Unclassified | place...
ATTCCTAGCTGATGCAAAGTCTGAAACTAGTCAAGGTATTTTTCTTGCTTTTATGACTGCATTAGAGATTGGTAGTTTTCATAATCTATGGGTTATTGATTCTGGTGCCACTGATCATATGTCTAATAAATTGACCAATTTCTCTGATTTCTCTATTCTTTCCACTCCTACGTTTGTCTCTGTAGCAAATGGGAAAGGTGCTCCTGTAAAGGGTAAGGGAAAAATGAAACTATTGTCACATATTGTCGAGTCTGATGTTCTTTATGTTCCCTTCTTTCCTTTCCAGCTACTTTCTGTAAAAAGGTTAACCTCCTCACTTAATTGTGAAGTAATATTCTCTCCTTACAAGGTTATCTTTCAGGACCTCGTCACTAAGAAGATGATTGGTGAAGGATTCCACTTACATGGACTTTATTACTTCACTCCTGATTCTCAAATTTCTAAAGGTTTCCAAGCTATGTCTACTCCTGTCAGTGAGCATCTACTTTGGCATCACTGTCTAGCCCATCCTTCAGCTGCTGTCTTTAATAATATATCTCCAGTTTTACCTAAAGGAACTCTTGATTGTGAAATTTGTCATTTTTCTAAGTCATCCAGGCTTCCTTTTAAATCATCAGTGACTCAAACTACTCAGATATTTGAAATTGTACATTCAGATGTTTGGGGACCTTTCTCCTTTTCCCTTGATGATTTTAAATACTTTGTAACCTTTATTGATGATTTCTCCAGAGTTACTTGGGTCTATCTATTAAAATCTAAATGTGAAGATTTGAATATTTCAAAGATTTCCATAAATTGGTCACTACTCAATTTTCTGCCAAAATTAAAATTGTACGTACTGATAATGGCTCAGAATATATGTCCCATAATATGACAAACTACCTAAACTCTAATGGCATATTGCATCAGACTAGTTGTGTTAGCACGCCACAACAAAATGGAATTGCTGAACGGAAAAATCGTGATCTGATAGAGAAAACTCGCGCCATAATGCTCCAAATGAATGTTCCTAAATCTTTTTGGTCTTATGGAGTTCTTATAAATCGTTTACCCAGCCGAGTGCTAGCTTTCAAATTTCCTCTTGAGGTTTTGCAGGACAAAGTACAAGATGTGTCATACCTTAAAGTATTTGATTGTACTTGCTACGTACACTTACCAACTACTCAACGTGATAAACTTGATCCTAGAGCTGTTAAATGCATATTCTTGGGTTACTCTCAAACTAAGAAGGGGTACAAGTGTTATGAGCCTAAATCCAAGAAGCTATACATCTCTAGAGATGTTTGATTTGTTGAAACTAGTCCTTATTTTGAAGGCACTAGTCAAGAAGAGATCCTCCAGGAGTTTTTCCCCTTACTCCGTGTTGACCCTAATAGTGAGAATTCTACTGAGTTGCTCAAACCAGCTACGGATCTAACTACAAACTCAACATCCCCTGCGGCTGCTTCTGATAACAACGTGGAGTCTTCTGATAATGTTTTCCCAACAGGTATTATCGACTCCATGGAATGTCAATTATCCAATATTCAAAACAGAGCAGTACCTCTGCGACCTAATCCACCACGGACTCGTCATCCTCCTTCCAAACTGCAAGATTATGCTGCTTATACAGTCAGGTACCCAATTAATAAATTCCTGACTTATCAAAGACTATCACCTCTGCACACAGCTTTCCTTACAGCGATCTCCAGTGTTCATGAACCAAAAAACTTTCAAGAAGCTCAATCTTAAGGTATATGAAAAAAGGCTATGGCAGAAGAACTAGCAGCACTCGAGGAAAACAAAACTTGGAGTATAACTCCTCTTCCTCATGGAAAACATGCAGTTGGGAGCCGCTGGATATTCAAAACAAAATTCAATTCAGATGGTTCGATTGATCGACACAAAGCTCGTCTTGTTGCTCAAGGATTTACTCAGAAATTCAGCATTGATTACAAGGAGACATTCGCTCCAGTTGCCAAAATGACCACTGTCAGAGTTCTGTTATCTGTAGCTATCAACAATGGGTGGGAGATGTCACAGATGGACGTTAAAAACGCATTATTGCACGGAGATCTTGAAGAAGAAGTCTTTATGAAGCTTCCACCAGGACACCCTCAAGGTGGAGATTCCAGAATGGTTTGTCACCTATATAAATCTATTTATGGGTTGAAACAAAGTCCTCATGCGTGGCATGCTAAACTAAGTACTGCCCTTGAAGCTCTCGGTTTTAAAAAGAGTTCAACTGATTCTTCCCTGTATGTTCAACTCAACACAAATGACAATCTCATGGTTCTTATATATGTGGATGATCTCATCATCACGGGTAATAACAGTGATTCTATTGCTCTGTTGAAAAAGAATCTTCAACTCCAATTTCCAATCAAAGATCTTGGGAAATTGAAGTATTTCCTTGGAATTGAAATGGCAACCTCTAGCAAAGGGTTATTTCTAAATCAACGAAAATACATTATGGACTTGCTTCAAGATGCTAATTTGCTACATTCTAAGTCTGCGGCCACTCCACTAGATAGCAAATTAAAATTGGAATCTAATGGGAAAGCTCTTGATTCTCCTAGCCACTATCAGAAACTTGTCGGAAAGCTTATATATTTAACCATCACGTGACCCGACATTGCGTTTGCTGTTAGCCTTGTCAGTCAACACATGCATGCCCCAACCATTCAACACCTAGGAATGGTGAAACGCATTCTTCAATATTTGAAAGGATCTATTGGTTGTGGCATCGTTATGAATAATAACGGACATACGAACATTATGGGATACTCTGATTCTGATTGGGCGGGCAATGCTCTTGATCGTAGATCAACTACGGGACATTGTATGTTCGTTGGTGGTAACCTAGTTTCATGGAAAAGCAAAAAACAGAATGTGGTGGCTCGTTCTAGCGCTGAGGTTGAATATCGCGCTATGACATCAGCGACATGTGAGCTTGTATGGCTTAAACACCTTTTAACCGATCTAGGCTGTCCATGCAGTATTACCATGACTCTTTATTGTGATAATCAAGCAGCCATGCATATTGCGTCTAATCCCGTTTTTCATGAACGCAATAAGCACATTGAAGTTGATTGTGACTACATTCGGCAACAAGTTCAGTCAAAACTTATTGCTACTCATTATGTGCGTACATACGATCAATTGGCAGATAAATTTACCAAAGTTCTGCCATCTACTCAATTTCACCAGCTATTGAGCAAGCTTGGATCCATTAATCCACTGGATCCAGCTTGAGGGGGAGTATTGCAAATATCTAGTGTCCTGCACTTGTACACTCTCTTTGGTTCCTGAAATTGTGGTGACAGATAGCATTGAAGGATAATTCCGTGTGTAATCATAAGACAAAGACCTGACAGATATATCCTGCCGCTGATAGGATATCTATCCTAGAAGGATTGTAACAATAGCTGGCTAAAGATTTGTCTATATATATATGTGTGTAACTTTGCTTTGTAAATAAATAAGAACAGTGAAACTTTTTCCACTCATAATTTCTTCAGGGTATGGGTTTTGGCAGGGTTTTATGCAAGTGGGAGGTAGAGAAAGTGAGCAGGAAAAAGATTTTAAAAGCCTTCTTCTCCCCTATCTCTAAACGGCACCGTGTTCCTCCCCCCTTTTTTTTATAGAAAATGGAATGTAATTAAAAAGAACCCAAAAATGGATTAAAAATGGGTTATGACAGATATCAGTGAAATGTTTTAAGCTTTCTAATGGTGGCTTATCTAATCGCGCAACTAACTGTGTTGATTTTAGTGGTTTTACCGCTCTAGAAGTATTGGATATAACAGGAAACAAATTCTCTAGCCTCCCTTCTAGGATCGGCTTCCTTCCTAAGTTAAGGTTCTTGGTTGTTCATGAATGCAAATATCTTGTATCAATCTGAGATCTTCCCTCAAGTTTAGTCTTTCTGTTAACGGATCACTGCAAATCATTGGAAAGAGTAAGAATAACAATCAAGTAAAAAAAGAACTTTTTTATGGAACTATATCATTGTAATTTGTTAGAAGAGATTCAGGGCATCGAAGGTCTAAGTAATAGTTTCTGGTATATGTATGTTTATGATCGCAGTCATTCACCAAATAAATTACAGAAAAACATTATTGAGGTACTATTTCTTTCATTCTCTCTTGTACAAGAAGAAACACACACAATAAACACATACATTGATTAATGACTAAAATCTCAGCATTCCTTGAAATCAATATGTATACAGCTAATGTGCAACGGTCGTCACCGGTATTGTATTTACCCCATTCCTGGTGAGATACCAAAATGGTTGAGCTACAGCGGAGAAGGATGTTCATTGTCATTCCATGTACCTCCAGTCTTCCAAGGCTTAGTTGTTTGGTTTGTCTGTTCACTTGAGAAGGAATATCATTATTACTTAGGGATTAACATTATTAATATTATTATAAGAAATAAAAGCAACGGTATTCAATTGTTTGAATATAAACGAATAGCAGAAGCTGGGAGATGGATAAGATACATAAGTAGAAGTGAAATGGCAATGGAAGATTACTGTGGAGATGACAAATTGGAACTATACATATATTCACAACCAAGACAGTTTGCAGCGCACATTAAAGAATGTGGGGTTCATATGATCGCAGGGAAGTCAGATTCATTTGAAGAGTCAGAAGTGGGAAGAGATACAGTGATGCTTTCACCACCATATTATCTGCTTCCTCATTCTCATTGTGGTTCAATTACAGTGTCTGCACCTAAGCAATGGAGTGACTATTTCTTTCCGAAGCTGCGTAAATATAACCTCAGTTTAACACTTGATGGTAAGAACAAATATTTCATTTAGTTATTTTTATTCTATTCTATTCAATTTATAAGATTAAATATTATCTTTAATGATTTTCTTATTATTATTTAATATAAGAAATTTAAATATCATCTTTAATAAAAAAAATTATTAAATATTTAAGGCTTTTAATTTGGTAAGGATACGTATTTCCTTTAGTTATTTCTATTTTATTCTATTTAATTTAAGAGATTAAATATTATCTTTAATTATTTTATTTTTTCTTATTTAATCTAAAAAATTAAATATTATCTTTAATGATTGGTTTTATTTTTTATTTCTTCATTTTATAACAATATTTTTCTTATTTAATTTAAAAAATAAATATTATCTTTAATAATTAGATCTATCGAATATCACTAATGGTGGCAACTTATAAGTCTTTTAAACCAAAAGAATAGTAGCTAGGAAGAGCTAAAATTAGCAAGGAATATTTAGAGTTTGATTGATTTTATTGTTTATTCTTTGATTTCTTGATAAAAATTGAAAACTTATATGTTTTTATTTTGATTTTGATTTTATTTTTTTGAAAACAAAAAGCCAATAGTCTCTAACATAATTTCTTAAAATCACTTTAGTTTATTTAGAAATTATTGAAAACTAATTTTGTTTTTTTACATTAAAAACTAAAACTAAACAATGTTCTTATAAATTGTTTTCCAAATTTGGTATTTTAAAACAAGAATGAAAACAATGTGATAATAACCATTTTTTTATTATAAAGTAAGTTTCTTAATTAAAAGTGAAGGTGACTTGTTTGTTTGTAATATCAAAATGCATATACAATCATGTACGTTTAACTTTCTTTCCAAACTTGAAAGTTTTATTGAATTTGATGGTTTTTACAGGTACGTATGACTTGGATGGGTGTGAGAACACAAGATCATTTTACAGAGAGATGTTTGAAGCTGCTACAAATTAGTACGATATTTCTATTTTTGTCTGACAAGTTGAATTTGAAGATCATTTTCCAAACTTGAAAGTTCTATTGAATGCTCTTTGAAATCTTTTTCATCTAATTTTAAATTGGACAACCTAGTTGTTATTATCCGTGATGTAATTTATATTTTCAAGTTACAATTTTTGATGAATATTGTTTCATTTTTTTTTCCTCACTTCTTTAGATGTATTCTCCAAAAAATGAAAATCATTGATCTTAGTTAGAAATAAATTGGTTTTCTAGGAAGAGATTATTAAATGGGATATAGTATTTGAGTTGGTTCTTCATCATTTAATGTTATGATTTAAGATAATTGATGAAAACAACCTATACATAAGAAAATTCTAAAAGCATCCTTAATTTGTCTAATAAGTAAAGTCTTGTTAGTTTTGGCTGGAAGATATTGCTATGTATGATTGCATGGTTTTTACTACTTTTTAGCCTTTTTTTATATATATATATATATATACAACTTTTGTTTTTCTTGCCAGTTTGTCATTAGCTTTATGGCACTAGCACCAATTAATAATAAATCTTGGACTATTATTAAATAAACAAAAAACTTAAACATTGGTAAAACACCAAACTTGCATGGTTCAAACCTAGAGAAACCCTATGATAATAATCTAATTTAGAAAGTAATTAATTTGTTCTTGTAGTCTTAGAAAATAATATTTAATCCTTATGTTTTTATATTAAAAAAAAACATATCATGAATATCTTAATAAACTTATTTATGGTCTTGAACAACTTAAAAAAACTCAAAAACCTAAAATCAACTCAAACCTGAAAATCTTCCTGTTAAGAGGTCTATTTCATCAAGCAAGGAAAAGAAAAAAAAAATACTTAGGTGAAACTTCCTTGATCAAATGGAATCAAATGACACCAAGATTAACTATTTGGGTGACCAAAATACAAGTCAACAGTAACATTTTCTCTATATTAGAATCCATCAAGCCTCTTTCTCCTCTCACAAAAAAAAAAAAAAAACTAAAAATAAAGAATAAAGTTTAGTACCAAAATCAAATTTCTAACAACTAAAGAGACCAATCACTTTAAGTAAATAAAATCGGGGACCAAACTAAGCTTTTCATATGAAATTTGAAGTTGCCACCTATTTTCTCCATGTTTTTCACTTTGATCCTTTGTATTTCAATTCAACCCTTTCTTCATAAAAATAAAAGAGCAACTTGGTATTAATTTGGACTCAAAAGGTTGCAATAATGCAAAAACAAATTAAGGATTAAATTGAGAATTTAAAAAAATTAATTGTATCAATCTACAATGATCCTCTGTCTTTCAATTCAACCCTTTCTTTATAAAAATAAAAAAGCAACTTGGTATTAATTTGGACTCAAAAGGGTGCAATAATGCAAAAACAAATTGAGGATTAAATTGAGAATTTTAAAAAAATTAATTGTTTCAATCTACAATGATTTGTGTGAGAGTGCACAATGCAGAGTGAAAAGAAAAAACTCCACTCAGCTTCGAAACACCTTTAATTTGTTGATTGAAATTGGCAAGTGAGTTTACTTGCATATTGTTATATTGGTTTTGAGTCAAAATATGGAGATTTTATGAATGCAACCTTCATGTATTTAATAGCATGCCATAAAAAAGAATTTTGTTCAATCCTAATCCTATATTGAAGATTGCCCTTTCTAATCCAGATGGGATCTCAGGTTAGCCCAACCACACAGATTTTGGTTCTGGTTAAAGAGAATCGCCAGATGAGATCTCAGGTTAGTCCAACCACATAGAGGATTTTAGCTTTGGTTAAAGAAAATCGCCAGATGGGATTTTAGGTTAAAAAAGATTAAAAAAATGAAGAATACAAAATTTAGAGGGGCGCCAAGATCGAGTTCTCAAGATAATCGAGTTATACATATTTTGATCGTTAATTCTTGATTGAAAGGATTATTGTAAGGACAGAATTTCAGATCAACCAAGTTTTGAGAAAATCAAGATTAGAAGTTTAGTTTTGTTTATCTTTACAAAACTTACTATGCAAAGTCTTTGCTTCGTAAGTATTGTAAGGAGGGGGCATCTGTTATTATCTATTTTTGGGTTCCTACATAAAAAATGAGAAAATACATAAATATATATAAACAAATTCGGAAGAAATCCAAAAAATAATAGGAGCGAGAAAAGGGTGCTGGAATACCCATAAAATGGCTAAAAATTGGTTGAGGATGTTCAAAAATACAAGAATTAAAATTTGACAGTATATTTTTGGCTGATGAGAGCCCTATTGACAAGGAAAATTGAATTTGAGGAAGAAAAGTCTAAAATCAGATGTTTATGAACTCAATTAAATTTTATTTAATGTTTAATTGAATTTATGAAGGGTTTGATTGCAAGAAAAAACGTTTTTAAGTCAATTTGGGCTTTATTGGGAAGAAATTAAAGTTCAGGGATCTAATTACAATTTACCCGGGGGCTTGATTACAAAATTGCAAAAAAATTCAAGGACCAAATAAAAAATATTCATTTAAATTTGGAAACGGTGTCGTTTCCTTGAACACTGTTCACCATCTTCTTCGGAAGACGTTTCATGCAGTAAAGGTCGAGATACGTTACAGAAACAAAAACGCAAATTTGCTTCAGTTATGGGGCATGTTGCACGACTGTCATCCCTTTGCATGCTATCATCAAGCCGACCGTTACCAGCACAAGGCCGTCTTTGGCCTATAAAAGCAGAAGAAAAGAGAGTACAGATGAGGGCAGAAAAGAAAAAAGAAGAGGAAAAACAGAGGAACAGAAGAGAAAAAAAGTGAGTACAGGGAGAATAAAAAAGAAACAGAGGGAGACACGAAGGAGAACTGGGCAGCATAGGGAGACCGTAACAGAGGAACAAAGGAACAGAAGCAAGAGAAACCCAACAGCAATCAGCATCCATCGCTGCTGTCCCTTGACCTGCAGAACCAGAGGCAAGGAAATAAGAAAAAAAAGAAACCAAAGCAAAGGAAGAAACACAGAGAGAAAGTCCAGAAGAACAAAAGGAACGCAAGAAACTAAGACCAGAATTGTCATCATCTTCAGTTTTCTAGAAACCAGGTGCGTTCGTTTTCGTTATTCTTTTATCTGCAAATGAGCATATACAATGTGCGAAGATAATTTAGAGTGTGTTTGTTTTTGCTGTAATTGTTGTGGTTGGAAAAAAGTGATTTTTTTTAAAAACACTTTTTCTGTGGTTTGTGTATATATTTTGAGTGTTTGGTTAAAAGTGTGGTTTGACTTTATTGTTGTTAAAAATATGTTTGGTTAAACCTGTGGTTGCGGTTACTTTTGTACCCAAAATGACGAAAAAGGATATAAATAAAATAATTCTTTGTGTTAAGAGAAAATAAAACATTTTGTCCACATAAATACCGGCAAAATAATAAAAGCATGATTTGTTATTACAATTAAATATTATTGTCTCATCACACTATTTGCAATGCTATCACGGATATAATCCATACGCGACACTTTCTGGTGTCCAGTTGTTTGTGATTATGGAACGACATCGGGAAAAGTATCTGAAGGAACGAAATCAGGATGACTATCAAACTTGTTGAATGCAACAACTTTAATGTCATCACGAATGCAAGCCATTGTTTGCATTGCCTAGTATTACAAATATTTCTTCAATTTTAATGCCAATGAAGATAATGATAATATATTAATATGTGATGTATAGAGCATTACAATTGGCAGAAGTTTAGATAAAGAAAACCTTCAGTTTATATTCTACAAAAGAAAGCTTATATGTCACTATGAGACCTGTGAACGAAGACTATTTACAAGCATATAAAGTACAAACACAAGAAAAATGACCGTGATGTTGAGGACAGATAGGGCTAATTAATTTCTTGGTAAAGGGTGCAGCGTTTTCTGAACAGCAGCCACGGCAAAAGCAACTGCGAGTTGCTTTTACTTATCCTGCGTTTGGAACGCAATTTGTGTGGGCCCCATGGAGTTTGAAAACGTGGATAGCTGTTAACCAAACAGCTTAAAACAATAGAACCGCAGGAAACGTGGACGCTCCCACGTAACCAAACAGGTTCTTAATTACCTTCGCACGGTTGATGCACACGTGAAACAAATTCATGCGTGCCTAGTCCCTCAGCCAGCGGGTCATTGGCTTGGGCTAGTGACACGGCTGGGCCTGCTGGGTCCAGCCCAGCCACATGGATTGAGCTGAGCCTAACCTGAAGAAAAGAAATTTTCTTCAAAATTATTTCAAAAAAATATGTGATTTTCCCTCATATTTTTCTACTGAATTTTTCTTGGTATTGGTTTGTATTTTTATACTGTAAAGATACAAATCCAGTATTAAAATACCCAGTTTTGTCAAAACATTGAAAAAAATATATAATATTTTTTGTTTTCAAGCATACGACCAAGTATCTAAAAAAAAATCATATCATATTTTCATACAATAAAAATTCAAAAATAAGTATTAGCATGCATTTTGGCTTTAATAACCAGTTTATTAAAGTCACGAGAACTAGACCAATATTTCAAAATTTTCAAAAAAATCATTTTGTTTTCTTTTAATATTAAAGATTACGAGCTTATACGCAAGACGTATTCTCGATATTAAAAAGATAGTTTTCTTTAGTTGACATAGAATGATTAGGTTTTACCTGATGAGATAGAAATCTCCTTACTGAGGAGAACTTTTCTTAAACCGTAGATAGACCGACAATTAGAAATCACAACAACACCTTAGCATATATCAGACAATTAAACAATACAGCATACCTTAGGTAGGGCGTATTTGGGGTGCTAATACCTTTTCTTTACGCAACCAGTCCTCGTACCTGATCTCTGAGACCAGTTAGGGTTCCTAGTGATCAAAATACTAGGTGGCGACTTCTATTCCCGCTTCCCATAGATAAGAGACAAGAATTTCTTGTCTTCCCATTTTCCTGATTTTTTCCAGGATACCAACACATCTAGGATTCAAGAGTTGATGTTTTTTGTCACGATGCCGCACACGTGCGACAACAAGCATAAAATGGCAGCACAAGATAAAATTTTGACATTGCATCGCACAATCACCAAAATTCAAAGTAACGAAACGAAGAATAAAATGTGATAACAATGATAAGGATCACTCAACCACAGCCGAATCTTACGCTTTGAAAACACTTTTCATCATCAATTTTCCTTTTCTCATTGATTTTAAATCTTCCAGGCAGATAAAATAGCATTGATTTACAACCGTGGTTTTAAGGTCTTCATTACTGGCAAAAACATTGTAAGCAGACTTAAGGATCAATGCTTCAGTTTTCAATCACATTAATAATTTATATTTGATCGTCTAAAAGGGACTGGAATAGAACCAGACAAGAGTTTGTTTCTATCTAGGAAAGCAAGAAGGTCCCACTAATGCATGTTCTCCACAAACTACCCCCAATTTCGCCACTACAGCCCATGTCACTTTGAGTCATTCCAACAAATAGGAATTGAATTCAAAGGAATAAATCATTAAATGCACGGCTCCTATGTAGGAAAGGGAAAATGATTCACTATTAAAAAAGAAAAGCTCAAACACAAATTAGTTGGTGATCTCGTGTTTGCGGTGCTGGTAAATGTAAGAACGGACCGAGAGATGAAATAGGAAAAATTCATGTCTCTATTAGTTGGCAGCAGTGATCATTCGGCCCTTGCCGCCCACGAACTCTCCCATTCACATTCCCACTACCAAATGTAAACATTCCTTTCCCTTTAGGCACCCCATTTTCCCAGTATCCTTCATACCTCTTCCCATTAGCCCAAACCAATGCCCCTTTCCCAGTTATCACCCCATGTTTCCATTCACAAACATAGTCATTCCCATTACACCACCTATACTTCCCTTCCCCATCTTGCAAATTAAACTTCCACAAACCTTGATAAACATCCCTATTGGCGTACCTCTTTCAACCAAAGACTTGACAAACTTGTGGGAAAGAAGGATCGGGTGTGGTAGCTAATTTATAAAAACAAACACAAGACCAAAGCTAAAGAACAAGAAGAAGAATGAGAGGAATGATGTTTTTTATTAAGAGTTTTCTCAAAAGATACACCTTTTTATCTCTTCTCTATATCTCTCAATACTTGTGTTTTATGTTTCTAATTACAAACCTATTTATAGGCTTCAACTCCTAGATAATTAAGGAATTAAACTACTTAAAGAAAATCCTAATCTAATAAGGAATCTAACCACTACACCATTAAACAGTTTTACCAACGGATTCATTCCGTCGGTGTAAGGCATGCAATTTGTCGGTAAAATTTTTACCGACGGAATCTGTCTGTTGGAATATTGATCATTGGTAATTCCTTGTTCCGTCGCTAATTCTGTCGGAAATAAAAAAACCAAACACCGATAGTCTTACAGACGGCAAAGCAAGCCAAAAACAAAATTTTCCGCGAGAACTTTACCGACGAAATCATTCTGTCTGTATTTTCAACTGTAATCACCGACAGAATGGCAGTCGGTGATTGTGGCATGTGCGGTAAATATTTCAAAACTCTCTGTAAAATACCGACAGATATATTCTGTCGGTAATAGTAATGGTAAACACCGATGAAATATATTCATCGGTGATTGTGGCATGAGGTAATTTTTTTGCAACTCTTAGTAAAATACCGACGACCTGATTATGTCTGTAAGGTCGTCGGTATTTATTAAAAATATTTTTAAAAAATTATTTATTAATAGTAAAAAAACTAATTAACCAAATAAATAACCAAATAAAATTGTATTAAACATTATAAATATAAAAATAATGTTAAATTATTTTCATCCAAAGATTCATTACAAATTTAATTTGTTTCAAAAACAAAATTAAACTGGAATAATGACAGAGCTGGAGGAGGAGGAGGCTAGTTGTTCCCGGGACCATACAACCAAAAAAGGGTTGCACATGTATCATCACCCATCCTTGATCTAGTCTCTATGACCATTTGACGGAGTTGATCATAATTCGTCGAGAGTCGTTCATATTGTTGTTTCAAGGCAATGAACTCCTCGATTGGGTGCTCGATACTGATGGAGAGCTCCCAACGGTTGAGACACTAAGAGCTGACCGCAAGTTTTCGGCCGTAGTGTTGGAGAGCCCGTAGACCTGATTTTTATCGGTCCACCAAACAATCCTACCTCTATCCATAAATCCGGATTGAAATTTGGATGGGTCGAAGGATCGTCCTCATATCTCTCCCTCAACCGGCTATTATAGGTCTCATGAAATTTTTTAAAAAAACATCATCATATTCAATTCAAGAAAATAATAACTTACAAAATAAAATGATTGAATGAACATACCACGAAGTGTTGAATACGGTTGTCCATGAACTATTGCACCCTCTTTTGATGGTCTTGACTCCGCACATACGTGTCTACAAACAGCTCCATTGGGCTCGGCTCACGTCCAAGAGACATAGCCTGTAAGGAAAAAAAAGGTTGCAAGTTAAATATATTTATAAGCAACAACAAATTAATTAATGATATATTTCATTTAAATTAATCTTACCATCCGCTTCGCATGTGCACTAAACAGTACGGAGCCGTCAGTGTGCGTGGTCATCGAACCATGAATTTTCCGGTTCCGATTGTCGGCACCAGACTGTGAGCGTCATGCAAACCACTCAGACATCATGTGCTCAAAATATGTCGTCCATATATCCCTGAGATGAATGGCGGTTTGAATTCCCGCCAAACCGCCACCTCATTCCATCCATCAAGACCATTATCTCTCGCATATCTTTTTGTTTTTTTTTGTGTCATACCAAAAATCATGCAACCTACTTCCACAGTAACAAATTAGAATTTAGAACATAAAATTATAAAACAAAAAGATTATATTATTTTTTATGTTACCTAGTTGCTACGTGATTCTCCCATACCTTTCTCACAACATTGTTGTACGCGTTATCCCACTCAAATTTTTGTTGTGTATAAATAATTCATTTAAAATAAAAATAGTACAAGATATAAAATTATAAAAATAATTTATTAAAAATAAGCTGGAAATTAAAAGTTAACACCTGCTTGAAATCGTCGAAACCATGCATCGATATTAGGTCTCCACTCAGGATGTCTGGAAACCTGACTCCATTGAAACAATGGAATCTCCATTGACGATTTAAACACTGATGTTATTGTCCGGGCAACCTCAATGTTTATGAACCTGAAATTAAATAAAATTAATAAAATATTAATGAATTGTTCATAAATT
>Ga0307518_10002303_pt1 | contig 13962 bp, 7 predicted proteins | sample 25_EM_MG_FD_203889 | JGI IMG/M metagenome (GOLD analysis project Ga0307518, IMG submission 203889) | Populus trichocarpa ectomycorrhiza microbial communities from riparian zone in the Pacific Northwest, United States - 25_EM | ecosystem: Host-associated > Plants > Roots > Unclassified | place...
TTTTTTTTCTTGAATATTTTATTAATAGAGTCTTGTAATAGAATCCTCGCTCATTGGTTTACAAAACCTTAAATTCATCCACGTATATGAGATAGTATAATATAAATCGCTCCAAAGAAATAATAATAAAATAAAAGAGCAAAGGAAAAAAAATTGAATCAAGCCGGCTTGCGTTACAGTTAATTTAAAAAATTTATAATTCAAAACTTAATTTAAATTGAATTTTAAATTAAATAAAAAATATTAATTTAGTGAAATTTAATTTACATCAAATTAACGCATTAATCGTGTAAAAAAATTAAAAAAATGAATAAATTAATTTTTTTAATTCAGGAACCGATTCAATATGCTAGAATTTTTTCTAAATTAATCATTATAATAAAATCATGTTTGAGGTTGTGATGTAATTTGTTTATTATTATAATTTGATTTTTATTTTTTTTAATATTTTTAGATCGTTTTAACATATGATATTAAAAATAAATTTTTTATAAAAAAGTTATTTTAATATATTTTTGAAAATAAAAAAATACTTAAAAAAAGTTCATGACTCTGCTAAAAACCTCTAAATATTCATACAATATATGATAAATAAATAAATAAACACCTTTTATTAATAAAAAAACTGCTACCCACACGTAAAAACCCCACTCTCTGTCCCCTTTCACTTCTGTCTGAAAGTTGAAGAAAAATATTAAAAGAAAATTGCCACGTCATCACTCCTTCTCTTTATCCAACCACCGCCTGCCGCCTCTTCCTTCTCCTTAGCTGTTCCTCACTGTAGCCTCTGGACCCCACACTCACCTTCTTCGCTTTCTCTCTCTGAAACCCCACTTTTATATATATATATATATATATATATAAAACTCATATAAACAATAACATTTGTATCATTTTTCCCTATAGTTTGGCATGTGATCTAGATTCTTGAAAGTGAAAAGTAAAATTCTCTTTTGTTTTGAATTAGAATATTATTTATTACAAAACATAAAGTAAACCCCACTTATCATGTTTTTTTTATATATATAAAATACTAGATCAGAAATTATTTATTTATTTTCATTTGATTGATTTCGTTTTTAAAATTATTTTAAAATTGAAATTGGATTTATCGATATTTTTGAACATTTTTTTATAAGAATAAAAGAAAATGTACGAGGATTATATTATATTAATCTCAAATTAATGTGATTAAGAAACGGATGCTTCAGTTAAAACAATCTTACTCAAACATAGAAATGGAGATGAAAACGTGTTTTTAATCTACTCTCAACTAATTATAAGCAAAACCTTGTTACAGAGCAATTAAGATGAGTTCTCTCTCTAGAAAGTTAAGTAAAAATCTAACCTTCTCTCTCTAAAAAGACACCAAAAAAGTCTCCTTTTTGTCCTACTTTTCTTTCTTCGAAGTCTCCTCTGTACACACACAAAGAAAGAAAATCATATCTTGTTCTCTATTTTGGCTCGGAAGTTGATAAAGTTTGCATATTTGCAATCTTACAAAGCAAAAAAAAAAAAAAAATGCCTGCTTGGTGGGGTAAAAAGAGCAGCAAGAGCAAAGAAGGGAGTAATCAAGAGAACCCACATGGAAAAAATGATAAAAAACTCTTTAAAATCAAAGAAAACAAGAGGAGGAGCAGTCTTGATGAGGCGGCTTTGAGGAAGAATTCACCACGTGCGAACAGGGAATTTTCTGGCAGTGGTGGCTTATCCGCGTTTTCGGGTTTTGATTCGGATGCAGGTGAAAAAAGAGGGCTTCCTCTGCCCAAACCATTCACGAGTGATCTTGGTGGTGGAGGAGGAGGAGTCGGGTTTGGATCTGGGTCGGTTTCTGTTTCTAGTGTTAGCTCTTACGGGTCATCTGGAGGTGAAGATCATGATAATAATCAGAGTAGTAATGGTCTGTTTGATGGTTACAGGTTAGTGTTTTTATAGAATTATGGGTTCGGTTTTTATATTTTGGTGGGATTTGGAATTCTGGGTTAAATTCTGATTTGTGAAATGGAGTTGTTTTTGGATATGAAGAATAGACTTGAGCTATTTTTAGGGGTTTTTGTTTGAGTTCCGAAAAAGGGGTATTTTTAAATCTTTTCTCTATGTTTTTGTGTCAGAGTATGGTTTGTCGTCTGAGGTTGCTGTCTCTTCTGTTTTCTCAGCTTTTTTGATTTCTGAACTTCCAAATACCTTGTCCTTAAATCCCCTGCTCTCTCTCTTTACCGAGTTTTCCTGTCAGAGTTTGATTGCTTTGGATGGGAGCTTTCTCTTTCCAATCAAATATTACTGATTTGGATTTTTCTTACCTGTTTGGACAGTCTTATGATTTATTGGACTTGTCCTTAACCATTTCAGTTTTCATTCGGGCATAAGATCAGGGGTGAACGTTTTTGTTAAGGTTTTAATCTTAAAATGATGTGTGAATTAAAGATGTCTACTTTATTGTAAAAGTATCAGCTTTGTTCTTTTGCTTTAATTGTTAGTTTTAAGCAATGGATTTTCTGCTCCATTTGCAATATCTAGAGACGGGGTTTGTTGTATGTCACAATCAGCTTGCTGATTTGAAAATCTAATTGGCTAAGCTTTACAAATCTGTAATTCTGTATGTTTCTCAAGTGCATCTGCCAACTGCAACCCAGGTTATCTGTAGATCATAAAAGACACGGTGGGGGTTCAAGGAGTCCTGGTCCAGGTTCGAGGAGTCCTGTTCCAGGTTCGAGGAGTCCTGTTCCAGGTTCGAGAAGTCCTGCTCCAGGCTCGAGAGCAGCAAGCAGGCCTACTTCACCTCTCCATCAACTGTTGGGTGCTTTAAGCATAGACTCCTCAACTGGGAGGCTGGAAGATGGGAAGAACGAATGTCATCCGCTGCCTCTTCCACCAGGTTCTCCCACTAGCCCTCCTTCCTTGCCTGGCCCAAGAACTGCTGGAGCGACAGAGATGTCTACCTTGTCAAGATGGAAGAAAGGAAAGCTCCTAGGAAGGGGAACTTTTGGACATGTTTATCTTGGATTTAACAGGTAATGTCAATGATTCTTGTGGGACTAGTTAGCCTAATCGTAACAAGTTTTAAGTCTTAATAAAATACTACTTGATGATGTTTATTGGCACGATTTACTCATTAGTAGTCGGTGCTTGGAGACAATAATAGTTTTTTGGTATTGATTTTTTCTGTTTTAGTGTATCCATTTTATGGAATGTAATGTCTTTAAGTTATGTAAAGTGCCAATTACTGTCTCCATCTGCTCAAAGGGGGGGGAAAGAGCAAAAGGCAATAGGAGTGCAACAGATCCTACAACACTGTTTTTATTTATGCTGTTCCTCTTGCAATTTATGGCTTTCTCTTCTAAATATTGTTTTGCAACTTAAACAGCGGGAGTGGGCAGATGTGCGCAATAAAAGAAGTCACGGTTATTTCAGATGATTCAACATCAAAAGAATGTCTCAAGCAGCTGAACCAGGTAAACTTGTTTATGGCATCAGATTCAGCAAACAGTATTATAGTATAGTTTCTACACATGCATTTTCTGGTTGTCCTTTAGATTTTTTGGTGATTGATGATGCATTTCTAACTGCTGCTCCTTGCCAACAGGAGATAAATTTGCTTAGTCAGCTGTCACATGCAAACATTGTTCGTTACTATGGAAGTGAACTGGTATGAGTTACTTTTGCACATGAAAGTCTCATGTTTTCACACATATGATTGAGAGGGATGATTGAAATCCATTTCCTGACATCTTAACTTCTATTTTGTTCAATCCGAGTGATCAATTGTGTATACTGGACCCTGATTCTGTAATCTCTTTGCCTTTTCATTTTCCCAGAGTGAAGAAAGGCTTTCAGTTTATCTGGAGTATGTCTCTGGTGGTTCAGTCCACAAGTTACTTCAAGAATATGGTGCCTTTAAGGAACCGGTTATTCAAAATTATACCAGGCAGATTCTTTCTGGGCTTGCCTATTTGCATGGAAGAAATACAGTTCACAGGTATGTGTTAACTGTAATTATGGTTAATAGTTTGCATCTGAAATCACAGTTTCTTCAGTCTTTCCATTGTTTTATGAAATGTGTTGTTCATGGCAGGGATATCAAAGGTGCAAACATATTAGTGGACCCTAATGGTGAAATCAAGTTGGTGGACTTTGGCATGGCTAAGCATGTATGTCTCGTCTGCAACAGATTTTAAAATATAAAATATTTTCAAAGAAATATTGGACTTACTTAATTGCCAATTTACTCCAACTCCTTAGATGTGGAAGTAGCTAAATAAGAGAGTGTATGTTTGTGCAGATGATGCTCTCTTTCATGAGCATTTTGTCATGTGTGCACCTTAAAATAACAAATAGTTGGGATTCAAGTATTCTTTTCCTTTTAATCAATCTTCTGGAGACATTATGTTTATTACAAATTGCCATTAAACTTGTGTTTTTATGTTAGGGAGATTTTTTCTTTTCACTTTTAATGTAACATAAACTTTAACAATGTCACATGAGGGTATAAAGTGCATGCAATGTTAGAAAACACTATATCATAGGGTGTCCAAGATAATTTTCCCTAAATATTAACTCTATAAATTTTGCCGTGTTTTTCACCATTAGTATCAGATACTTTTTTTCCCTTTTCCATCTCTTTTTTTGGCTTATAATTGAAAGTGTTTTAATTTGTGTTATTTTGAATTAGATCACGGCATGCTCTTCAATGCTTTCATTCAAGGGAAGTCCTTACTGGATGGCGCCTGAGGTAGCCTCTCTCTCTACCTCTCAAGAAAAAATACCTTTCCTTGTCCTTTGCCTTACTCAAATCCAATCTTTCAGTCCATTTTTAGCCTTTCATTCTTCTTTTTCTTCTTGTTTTTTTCTCTTTAATTAATGTTACTGTTTTTCTGGATACTCTTATTTCAGGTGGTGATGAATACAAATGGCTACAGTCTTGCAGTAGATATATGGAGCTTGGGATGCACGCTTCTTGAAATGGCAACATCAAAACCACCATGGAGTCATTATGAAGGGGTGCGCCTCTGAAAATTTAGAACTTATAGAAGAAATTGTGTTGTGGCTATTGCTCTGTCATTTCCAGTTTTAAAGTGCCCCTTATCAAAGACTGTTTTATCCTTTTGAATTTAACAGGTTGCTGCAATATTTAAAATTGGAAACAGCAAAGATATGCCAGATATACCTGATTATCTTTCCAATGATGCAAAAAGTTTTATAAAGCTATGCCTGCAACGAGATCCATCAGCGCGGCCGACAGCCTTTCAGTTGTTGGACCACCCGTTTATTCGGGACCAAGCAACAACAAGAGTTGCGAACATCAACATTACTAGGGATGCCTTTCCCAGAACTTTTGATGGAAGCCGCACACCGGTATGCCTCTTAGATGCGTAGTAACCTAATATTTTAGATAGGTGTTTGCTCCTCCCAAATGAGCTGAACTTTAATTTAATATATAACAAGGGGATAGATGATTTACGTAACATGATTATTAGAAGGAATTTGTGACATGCTCGTGGAATTCACAGTAAAGCAGTGTTTATTCAGTGAAAAGTGTACACATGCTAAACAGCTACGTGGTATTTCACCAGGCTATTCAATCTCCTTCACCAAAAGCTTTTGTGCTGTAAAAGAATTGTCCAAGAAAGTTTTTGTTGCTTCAAATGCAATATGAGATTGAATCTATCACGTTTACTACATATCATTTGGCAATTGTAGACCCCTATAGTATTGTTACTAAGATTTTATTAGAGTTTGTGTATGTGAAAGAGACTTGTTGCAAAGTTTTCACTGCTGCTATATCCTTGAGAACTTTAGCATTAGCGCTTTTAGTCCTTTTCTTTTCAACCTAAAGTTGCACACTATCTAATTACTTTATTATTATATCTGAGCAGCCAGTCTTAGATCTGCACTCCAACCGAACAAGTGCCAATTCTTGGGATGGAGATTTTGCAATGAAGCCAGGGGTTAATAGTAATACCAGAGCATTGAAAAATCCAAGGTAAATGGCACAGTGCCATTCATATATATATTTCCGCTCATGCTTTATAATCATTCATGAGTTTTAAATTAACTTCAATTTTGTTGTGTGCAGGGATGATGGCGGAATGATCACATCTATGCCTGTATCTCCTTGTTCTAGCCCACTGCGACAACATGGGTCTGCATACAGGAATTATTTTTCTCCTCACTCACCCTATGCTATGGTAGGACAAAGCAGCTACCATGTAAGCGACCCCTCATTACATCCAATAAGACAAACTACATATACTCACGATCTTTTCTTTGATACCACCTTATTAAAAGTTCAAACACCTGGTACATCACCAAGAACGAGACCCATTTGAAGGAGTGTAAATATCAACAAAAATAGTCGAGCTGAACCCACACAGGTGTAAACATCTAATGGTTCCTCTCTCTTTCGAAGAATCCGGCCATAAATTTTCTTTTTCCACCGAGTGAAGTTAGTGAACTCCTCTTTATAAACTCCTAAGAGGGTAGTGGGAGTGATCAGGGGAGAAGAAACTTAATTTTGATGCGGAGGGGGAGGTGCTGAATTTGTTGATACCAAGACAACTCTCTTCTTTGATTATTGTAAATGGCAGATGTCAGTTTGTTTGTAACATTCTTGTTGTAATCTAGTCTGTTGTATAAAGATTACTGCTAATACCAACTCTTTCAGCTAGATAATGAAAAGCATGTTGTTCAAGTACCCCGATTAGGCCTTCTCCATTGTTATTTTCACTGTTTCTTTTGACTTTCATGGTTTTTCCTCAAAAAGAATTTTTAAGAATAATACATGGGTGAACACTACATTTTATCTTGAATGAAGTTGCTGCAGCATCTATTGGCCTGTGGCCTGTGGTTTTCGTTCGAGGTATTGTCTGCTTGAGGGCCTAGGGGCGGTGGCCACAGAATCATTAGGGGCAGCTGTGTCTAGCAACTGCAGCTGGGGAGCTCTGGATGGTCTAGACAGAGGCAGTTGTGATGGTAGACCTCTAGTCCTCTACTACAACTTGGAGTTTGCAAGTGGGACAGGCGGGAGGGCTACTGTATCGATACTTTCCAGGACATTTTCATGATAGTGTCATGAAAACGCGTCAAATTTGAAACTTCTTGTGGGCATGATCTGTCTGATAATACCACTGGCAAATTTGATGTGACAAGGTGATGTTGGCAGCAATACAGCACTTCAGGAGGTTTTCACTAATGATGTCAAACGTACAATGCCAGCTAGTGTAATTCTATTTTGTAGCTTCTGTCAGCGATGGCTCCAAGCTACTCTCTACCCTCTACTCTACTCCCTTTGATGCAGGATTCCCTTGCCGGTTGTTTTGATAGTTACTTGCACGACCGCCTAGCTAATTTGACCTTTTTGGGAAAAAAGTTTGGAAAGGGATCATGTAAAAGAGAGATCCAAATTCAATCCAAGCGGTTAAATTAAATTTTTTTAATATATTTTAAATAAAAAATAATATAGCAGGCTATTTGTATACATCTAAACTAATATATTGTATTCTTCACTCTAAATATAATTTATTATTATTATTATTAAATGGTTAGGATACATGCGGATTAGTTGTTACTAAGTTCTTAAACCTTGAGATTAAATCCTTTCTTATTTGGTTTCAAGATAGGCTATCTAAATATTCATAATAAATTTTTCATTGGACATCCTTTATTTGATTCAAACAATAAAGATGATATGTGTGGATTAAACTCGCCATCTCCTTGAATACCTCAGAGGTTCGTCTAAACAAAAGTTGGGTTTTCATTTAAGGGAAAGCTCAAGTTCAGGTCAGTGGACAAAATCCTCTTTAAAGCTTTGTGCATTCTGTGTGTTGGGTTAATATGTTGATTTTTTATATTATTATATTTATGCAAATATATATTTATTATTAATATAATATTATATTAATGAATCTAGAGTAAAGATAAAGTTTTTTTAAAAAAAATACTTTGCAAATAAAATTATAAAGTTATTATAATTACGAGATTCCTATTGCTTCAAAGTATTGTTCCTAAAATGTTCATTGTCGATGCTCTCTTAAATACTGGATATTTATTAGAGCCGTAAAAACTGACATATTATGTTATTTTTATGAAAAAAAAGCAGATGTTCTCATAAGTTAAGATATAAAGGATACTTAAAACTAATATATAAATGTTTGTTATAAGACATGTACACTGAATTGACTTGCATGAGAATTTTATATAGAGATCATTTATGTCTATGGAAAAACTCATATGATATCGAGGCATGTTGTAAAAATCAAAGAAGTCGCCATCTAAATTTTATAAGTAGTAACTTAGAAAAAAACCCTAATACTTGTCACCAAAAATTGGGTAATGAGGTTGGTTACACTTTAAAAGTGTCAATACAAAAAGGTTGTCTATTTTGTCTAAATTCATGGGAAAATTATTTAATTTATTCACGTGAATTATGACATCCAATATATTTTTAGAACTTGAGTTCAAGGATTTCTAAAATATACATGTTAAAGAAAAAAAAATCTGATCCAAGTTTAATTTATTCCATATTTATAATTCTTTTAAATTAAACTCTAAATTATAAAGGATGAACAAATTGAATCCAAAAAATAAGAAAAGATAAACAAATAAATATACATACATTAAAGGAAAGAAATAATTGTTGTTGTTGTTGTTACATGCATAAGTATAAACCTATCCTAAAAAGCAATCTTTTCACATATGTGCTTAAATTAATTATATTTACAGGTCCTCAAGTGAGATGATCCATCCATAAATCAAGTGGATTTAATTAATTCTATCTTGACCAAATTAATTAACTAAGTGAGAATACTTCAAAAAAAAGTATGATTAAAAATAAAATCCATGTTACAAAATTAATCAAGGTTAAATTTTATGTCATATTAATTATTTAAACTTCAAATATATTCTTAAAAAAAAATAAAAAGTCTAAATCTAAAGTATATTAACAAGAAAACAACTTTTAACATTAAAGTTCATGTTTTTTTTTCTAGTTTAATTCATGTCTAAATAATTTTGTATCCATTTCACCTTTTTAGATCATGATTACATATCATACAAATTCAAAATTAACAAGAATTTGAATAAAACTTTCAATTTTGCATCAATTAATCTCATATCATATTACACAAGAGATCCAATTGTAAAAATTAGAAATTTGGTACAAATATCTAATTACAACATAGATTACATGGAGATAGAGTATAATAATCTTATCTAGGAGTACACTAAACGTTTGGTTTGCTACTTGTGCGTGTGGGAGCTCGTCAAAGGTTGGATTAGGATGGTTCAAGTGGTGGTGGATAGAAGAGGAGGGGACGAGGCTGAAAATTTGCTGCATGTTCAGTTTGGTGGAGGAGAGAGCGAGCAACGGGCTATGAAAGATTCAAGTGTATGAAAAGAGATTTTGGTAGGGTTTTTGTGCTAGAGAGCCCTATCTTTCAACTGAGGGGGGTAACCTATTTATAATATACGGTTTTAATTTTTAAGCTTACTTCTAAAATCAAAGAATATCTCCCTCTTCAATTTTTTTCCTCTTTAGATTTTCCCCTTTTATTTTTTCCTCTTCAATTTTTTTTTCATTTCTTCTCACTCAATTTTTTTTTCTATTATCATAATCCAATTTTTGAATTTCCATGAAAATATATAAAAAATAGTGAATGAAAAATAAATTTGAGAATTGGGTCAAGGCCACACAAATTGAAAATTTAAGGGCTAATAATGTTGAAGTTATAAATTTGAAAGTCAATTTGATCAAAAATTAGAAGAATTGATAAGTTTAGGAACTTAATTAAACTTTAATTTAGTTTAATTAATTAAATCAGGAGCTTAATTGAAAAACTATTAAAGTTCAAGGTCAAATTGGGTCAAAATTAAAAGAAATTAAAGTCTAAGAACCATAGTGAATAGGTAATGATACTATAGGGGGTTAATTGATTTTTCGATGAGTAATTTTAAAAGAATTAAAAGTTTAGGAGTTAATTAAGGACTGAATTGGTTAAACTTGAAGTCAAGGACTATTGTGTAAATGACGCTGAAATCCAGGGTCCAATTGCAATCGATCCAGGGGCGAAATTAAAAAAGAGAGGAATATTTCCATGAATAAGGGCCTAATTGCTAAATGTCAGAACTTCAGGGGGCAAATTGAAGATAGACATTTCAGCCGAGTAAACGACGCCGTTTTTAAGTCCACTGTTCATTCTCCCCTTCCTCTGAAACAGAAGAAAATTTGGGCGAGAAAATTGCCAAAAATGGCACCGGCCAGACCCAATCCCTTCACTAATCTCACCAGATCCAAGCCAAAATCACAGACCGGGTTGTCTACCACAAATCGCACGGGTGTTTCAGTTCCCTTCATCCCTACGATGCGCCTCTGGCGCTAGGATAAAGTTAATCACCAACAGTCCCACAATAGCAGGACTGTTGGTGTTTTCATTCCACCCAAACACGGAGCCAGAATAGTAATGATCTTCATCGCCATCCCCAGGAAGATATGGTTGAGATTTGATATTTTTGGCCCTATAAAAAGCCAGCGAAGGACCAGAGCAAGGGGACCAGGAAGAAAACAGAGAGAACAGGAGACAGGAAAAAAAACAGAGAACCCAAGAAAAAAAACTGAGGAAAGACCATACCGAGAGAGCCAAAAACACAAAAAAACAGAGAAACCAGAGAGAAGGACGATCGGAGAGAAACGAAAACAGAAACAGAAGGGAATAAAGAAGCGTTGCCCAACCAGTGCACCATAGCCACCGGCTTCATCTCCAGCAAACCAGGTAAGCTTTTCTTTCTCCCAATTGCAATTATAATTACCTTGTCACTGTGCAAAGCATGCGTGAATAATTCACGCATGCATGCTGCTACGGTCAGCCTGGCCACTGTGCTGGGCCAGCGACCAGGCTGGATTGAAACCGGTCTGGGCCTGGGCCACAGGCCCAGTCAGCCTAATTTTTTGAGGTTAAATGTGTGTTTGACACCCTTATAATAGATGTCGGGAACGACACCTATTATAAGGAGAAAATAAATTGATTTGTATTTTTAAAATTAAACTTGGACTACTATACAGATGGTAAAAATTGAGTGATGACAAAATATTGAAAAAATAACAATTAAAAAACACATCTTACAAGCATCATCATCATCATCATTATCATCTGCCTTACTTTGGTTTACAAGCTAAGCTAAGTATGCCGAGCATAAGAGGCAATTAGAACATGACCATTTACCTCCTAATCTAATTTTGGGTTTCTTTTAAAATTATTATTTTTTTAAAAAAAAACCAAAACAAAAATCAAAAAATGGAAAGCAACCAAAAAAATAAAAATATTAAAATGAAAAAAAACTGACAACTTGGCAAAAACAAGTTAAAAAAGATTTCAAATACATGGAGAAACTAAGATGGAATTTCGAACAAAATTAGGAGCCCAATTGTTCCCATTGTATCTAATATTAGAAGACAATGTAGATTTAAGGTGAAATTAAATGATTATTGGATGAATTTGCATAAAAATTAAGTCCGAAGACCTAATTAGACTTTTAATAAGCCAATTTGATTTAATCATGAGCCCAATTAAAGGTTTAATGAAGTTTAAGAATTAATTTATGTTAGATTAAAAGAATTAATTAAGTGCAATGACTTAATTAGACTTTTAATGAGTCAAATAAATTTTATTAGGGGCTTAATTGATTAAAAAATAAGTTTAGAAGTCGGGTTCGGATTTAATTGAGAATATTAGAATTGTAGAGAACCAAATATAATTTTTACAAAGTCATTTGGGTAAAATAAGAGTTAAAATTTCAAGAAATTAGAAGTTTGGAGGTCCATTGGGAGTTAAATTAAAGAATTTCAAGACCAATAATCACTATGTAAAAAGAGTAGAAATTAAAGGGTATAATCAAAGTAGGGTGAGGGTGAAATTGAAAAGAATTCAAAATATTAAAGTAGATTGGGTTCCATTACAAAGCTCCAATGATTTACAGCCAAACTGAGAAATACTGTAATTTTATTATTCATCTTTTTCTCATTAAAACAAGAGAAAAAGATGCCAAACTACCCATCTTTCATCCCTAATATCTCTCTCACTCATGAAACCGTACCATAAAAATCTTATGCCATCGTATAGTATTATTACTTCACTCTCGCTTTAAATTTCAGCTCTAATTGCACCAAAAATACATGCATGCAGATTCTCTCCCCCAAAACACCACCCAACACTATTCTGCCTATAAATGCAGCCTTGATCCTCCATTTGACAGTTGCAGAGTAGGACTCCATTTGGTATTTTAACTTCACTCTAAGCTAAAATTCCAACTCTAATAACACTAAAAACACCTGTAGATTATCTTTTAAAAACACTACTCAACACTGTTTCGCCTGCAAAAACAGCCTTGCTCCATCCTTCGAATTGTTAGAGAAGAATTAGAAAAGCATACAGCAGTTAAATTACGAGACGGAATCCTTTCTTAAGTGTTAAAGAAAAAAGATTTGAACATAGGCACTCTCGCCTTACCCCCTCGTATTAAGGAAACGCTCCAGAAGAAAAAGTCTCTTATGGCTCTTGATGACGTGTGTAGTTCTCAACAAATAGCAGTATTGGCAGGAGAGGATTGTTTGCTTGGATCGGGAAGCAGAATAATTTTAACAAGTAGAGAGATAAGCAAGTACTTAAACCTCGATGTGCCAAAATATACGAGGTTAAGGAATTAGAGAACCATGAAGCTCTTCAACTCTTCAGTTCACACGCCTTTAAACAAACTCTTCCCAAAGAAAGGCTGGAGGAGCTATCAAAGAGGTTGGGGAGCTATGCTAAAGGCAATCCATTGGCTCTGAAAGTTCTAGGTTCCAATCTATATGACAAGGGTATGAGAGAATGGGAAAGTGAGACTGTCAAATGGGAAAGAACACTTGACATGGAAATTCAGAAAATTCTGAGAATGAGTTATGATGGAATAGATTCAGATGAAAAGAGCATATTTCTTGATGTTGCATGTTTCTTTAGCAAGGGCAGTAAATATCGGGTCCTAGAGATAAGGGAATGCGGCAGTTTCTTGGGCGAAAAAGCAATTCGTCGTCTTATTGATACATGTCTGATTTATATATCAGAGAACAAGATATATGAAGATACATGATTTGCTGCAGCAACTAGCACAGGATATTGTTTGCCAGGAGTGCATGAGCGATCCTCGAAAACGTATCAGACTATGGATTCTCGAGGATGTCCTTCATGTATATATTAACACATCATCAGGTATGAGTCTGGACTTAATTTGTTTTAGACATTTGTGTTCTCTATCTAGGAGATGAAGAATTATACAAAAAAGATCCAACGCGAGTTGTATTTAATTAACTTCTTTATATAATGATACCCTGTTACTAATATTTCTTTTCTTTTGGTTATTTGGGCACTGAAACAGTTCAAGCTTTGATTCCTTGAATTCTACCTTCCAAAAAATGAGGAAAACAGCATATTTCTTCCTCAGGGCCTTAATTTTCTTTCAGATAACCTAAGGATTCTCCGCTGACCAATACCCTTTGAAATCTTTGCCCATAATTGTTTTTCCAACAAATATTGTTGAGCTATAATTATCTGGAAGTCTTGATAGTCTACCAAACAACATTGGCCAGTGGAAATGTCTTATAAAGCTTGATCTAGGTTTCTGTCGTTAGCTAGCAAGTCTTCCAAACAACAATATTGGCTAGTTGAAAAATCTCGAAGAATTTAGACTTAGTTATTGTTGTATGCTAGCAAGTCTTCCAAACAGCCTTGACCAATTAAAATGTCTCGAAAAATTTGATCTTAGTCATTGTTTTCAGCTAGCAAATCTTCCAGACAAGATTGACCAGTTGAAATGTGTTAGAGGGCTCGATCTAAGTTCCTGTCATAAGCTAGCAAATCTTACATGCAACATTGGCCAGTTGGAATGTCTTGAAAAGTTGTATATCAAGCATGCATTGCAATCAGCTAGCAAGTCTTC
>Ga0307518_10002304_pt1 | contig 13962 bp, 15 predicted proteins | sample 25_EM_MG_FD_203889 | JGI IMG/M metagenome (GOLD analysis project Ga0307518, IMG submission 203889) | Populus trichocarpa ectomycorrhiza microbial communities from riparian zone in the Pacific Northwest, United States - 25_EM | ecosystem: Host-associated > Plants > Roots > Unclassified | place...
AGTCCTATTTTTTGTGCATATCAGTGTTCTTTCCCCTAAAAAATTCCATCATGAATTAAATAAATTAATCATTAACTCTTACAAAAGACATTATTCTTACAAAAGGCATTATCACACATATGTTTTTGGTGATCACAAAGAATTATCTAGAAACTTAATGTTTTATTGCACAAGTTATACAAACATGACTGGGATATTATTAGTTGACATGAAATATCTTACAAGCCACTTTTTATTATTACAATTTTTGACAACTAAGTCAAATCCAATAACTCCTAGAATATTTATAAAGATCTCATCTAAAATAATTCTCCACCAACCATGATTGCTTCGTGTACAATATTTTCATCAACATCGTAACAATAAATTATATCTTAATTTTACTTGAATTGATTCATCTTTTCTTTAAAATTGTTTTGATAAAATTTACAAATAAAAACTAGTATTGAGGATTTATTACAAAATCTGAATCACTCATCATTTTTTAGCTAAATTTAATCAAACAATAGGAGATTGTGTGATTTGGAACATGGAGTATTATCTTCGAGCTTGAATTGAATATGCCATGTTTCTTGATAAACTTCCTTCAGATTTAGTGTTTTGAAAAATATCTATTGGATTAACGCTTTAATTAAGGTTAGAATAAGAAGAGTGAGAAGACAAATTTCTATTTATTTTTTCTAGAGATAGGAAAATGATAATTAAAAAGAAGATAACATGGATTAGTACAGTAGACCAAAGTGGTGTATAGTAGTATGGTTTGGTAAATAAGATTAAAATAACCTTATTTTGGGAAATAAAATTTAAAAATAACCTACTTTGAAAACAAACTAGAGATTTATCCTACAAGTTTGCCCAATCGACTTTTAAAGTTTAGTGACAAAGAGGTTATTTTCTCTAAATTTTCTATTTTTAATATGAATGACCCAACTTTGTTTAGACCACAAAAATAGACCTAATTTGAGATTCCATAATTTTCTATAAAATTATCACCTATCATTGATGAAGTCGGGGAAAAACTTCATTAATAAATTGGACTTTTCTTAGTCTGTGGCCCAAGATATGTGAGCTGAGCTTCGAGTTTGGACTTGGGTATTCCTGAAAAAATAAGCTTTTCGTGGAACAAGAGACTCTCTAATGTTTAAGTTAGTAATGGTAAGAAAAAAAATAATGTGAGAGAAAATTGAGTCTTGCACCATAAGAGAAAGTTTTGCATCGTGAGACAAAGACTTGCAATATAAGACAAAACTGAGAGAAAATGTAAATAAATATTGAGTAGAAATTTATGACCTCATCAGCTTGTCATGTTTAATTGGTGACAAAAATATTTATAGACCTTGATCATGTCGGCTCACCTTAAACTTGAAAATGGGTGTTACAATTGATTGATAGAAAAATTAGTGTCCACCATCGGTTGTAGTGTCTGACATTGTTATTGGTAAAGAGGTTCGTAAATGTCACTGACAATGTTGGTGATAAATAGTCATCGGTGAGAAAAAATGTGTTTGATTTTCTTTGTATAAAACATGATACGTATTCGCACAATGCTCACTGGTGAAAATTATGGAACTTAACCTATATAAAAGTTGGTACTTTGTAGAGACTTTATTAGTAAAAAGCAAGGAAAAAGTATGCGTGTATTGAGGGTGTACAACACTGCCTTTTCACTCATTGGGTTTAATATGTGTATTGGATAGAGTGTCAAAAAAAATGAAAAGGCAGAAAAAAATCTAGTTAGGCCTGGTGTAGCCATTTAGGGTGGGGCTCAAGTAGCATGGGTGTTTCCGTTTGGGCCATTACCTAACACAACAACAAATGTGTTTATGTTGGTCATGTTGACCCAAACAGAAACAATTTCTTGTTTTCATTTGGGCCACATACCCAAACGAGAACAAAACTTTAGTTGTCATTTGGGTTATGTGGCCTAAATGACAACAAACTATCTTTTTTTTTATGTACCAAAATTTTCCCCTCCAAGTTTTTCAAACAATGTGTTTGAAAGACTTAACAAGCAAAGCGGAGGAAGAAAACTTACTTGTTTTGTATAAATGTTACTTGTATGTTTGTATGAAAATATTATTGTGGTCGGGTCTTCGTGAGAGATGAATGTTATGTTTTCATGTTAATGTTTTGTTTATAAGATTTTCTCATTGTTTTTGGAGAATGATGCATTATTCTTTTTAGATAATTGGTCATAGAGACCTGAAGGTAAACAATCACAAAAACTGGGAAACAAGTAGACATGGACTTGGAAATGATCCCCAATCCTTTTAAAGTTGTTGAAGACATATATGTAGATTCAATAAAGACATAAAGGTTTTTTGTGAAAACAGTTTTAAAGACATGTATATGGAGAAAAAACTATTATTTTATTGAAAATTTAAAACATAGAGATACAATGTATGGGATAATCTAGGGATTATCTAATCTCGGATAACTCATCAAATATGCAGATTTCTTTTATTTATTACTCTGGTCTTGTCTCTTTTCTCACAAGTTGTTAGAGGTAACCACCATATTTAGGTGGCAAGTGTGACACACTTGAGTCAATGTTGGTGACCTTTCTTAGTGTCGTTGGATTCATTTCGTTAAGATATTTCCAATGATACCGATGGTGTTATAATTAGAGCTTCGATGTATCTCCAGTGTCTTTTTCTTTCTTTCTTTTCCTCTCTCGTCTCTCCTCTCTCCTTCCAATTTAATAATAAAAATAGCCACAAATGAGAGCATGGAAAAGAAAATCAAATTGGTTTTGCGAGTTAGGCTAGCTGACATCATTTATTTGTGCGGGCGTTAGAAATTTATTTTAAAAACATGGTCAATAGATTCAATGAGGCTATATTAAAAATAGAGTTCATTTATTTTTATGATTAAAATTATATTAAAAATTATTCTTTAACAAAACTACATTAACATGGACTATTAACATGATTGAAATAAATTATGGGTGTATGAAAAATTGATCTTAAAAAACTATTAGTTAACATGTTTTGTGAAACTCAAAACTCTCTATCCTACATCAAAAGAATACAAGATTTTCTTATAATTTATATAGTAGGATGTTAAGAAGTTAAAAATAAGCTCGTAGGGCACTAAAGCTTTTAGAGGGGAGAGGCTTAGGTGAAGTAGGTTTTGGATTTAAGTTACACACACTTGCTCGACTCGATATGGAATGAGGTGTGGGTGGCCCATAAAGAATTATTAAAAATATCATATTTTAAAGTAAAAAAATTTTAGGTTAATTTTATTTTATGATAGATAATTAAGTGGAATAAATGGCTTGAATTAGTTTTATATCATTTTTTTGTTTTAAAATCCACTGTAAAAGGGGCTGAATGAAAAGTGTTATAGCAAGATTTTTAACTGATTTTTCCATATTACACACATTTCTTAGGTTTACACACATTTTTAGGTTTCCACACTGGTTTTTTCTTTTTTCCTTTATTCTAGAACTCAAGTTCTATTGTATTGTAGAAATATCTTGAGTCATATTTCCTTGAATTCGTTAACCTTTTTTAGGAGTGTGATTAGTTAAGGTGATATTGTTGAAATTCTAGAAAGTTGATTGCAATCAATTTATTTTCACTAAAAGACAATCAATAAAATTTTAAAATTAATTAATTAATTCTTTTTAGCAAATAAGTTTTCATATGAATCAGACTCTAATTGCTTTAACAAGTGTTACCAAACTATCTGTTTAATATATTGCTTTCTTTACATGTATTTTTAAGTAATAAAAATTTATTTAATTGATCTTGTTCAAGTTTACATATAACTACAACCAGTTCAATTTAGGAGTCCATTGCAAGGCATTCAGGAATCCAGTGGCCTATAATGCAGTGGAAGCCTCTCCTCCAATAGCCAACCATAAACTACAAGAAGAGGAAAAACATCCTGCACATAATAGCCTGATTAATCCTATCCACTACAGTATACTTCATTTGGTTTGAAAGGAACAACATAGTTTTCACACACCTTCCTCCCCAATGCAAAGATCATTCAGTTCATACGATCACAATTGGCAAGCATTGGCAGAAAGTACCCAATCCCAGAAGCTATACGTGTTTTGTGGAACATGCACCCCTAACGTTATGGATAGTCTTCTTAAGGTTCAGCCAACAGGTTCCATCTCCAGTTTGTACACAGGTTCCATCTCAAGGATCAGGGCCTGTAGCTAGTCAAGCCAGCTTACCCCCTCATTATTCCCATTAGTTTCTTCTAGAATGTGATATAGACCAGTGTGATTTAGACCTATTTCTTTTTTTCGCTTGCTTTAATCTAGGGCATATAGCCCGAACCAAGGGAACCGATCTTCTCTAATTATTTTGTTTTTCTTCTTTGGCCCTTGAATTATGTATATAAACTCCTTTTCTTAATACTTTTTCTATATAAAAAAAAAAGGACCTAAAGCAGCATTTGAGTATGCCCTTTCCTTTCCAATATTTCTATACCAATAACACTGTTTTTATTTTTTTTGTTTTTTGTTTTTGTTTGATATTTTGAGTGGCAGCTTGGTTATGGCAAGCATGGTTTTAAATTGAAAATTACCTTACCTCCTATGATAAAGAAATTTTTCAGAATCATTTGGAGCTTGTAATTTGAATTATGCCACCAGTCAAGTTAAATTGTATTAATATATTTATTTTAACTCAAGAGGATCATTTTTATTTTGTTTTTTTCTTTTTCTAGAGAGTTTTAGAAGATCATTGTTCAGTCCTTCATCAGATCCAGAGAACTTAGAACTAATTCTAGTTCTCTGCACTACTTTTATCCCCTTAGCATCTAAAAACATTTTTTACTTATCTTTACTCAAAATCAAATCGAGCAGATTGGTGGATCCGAACTTGCTTAATAACCGGTGAAATTGAGTAGACGCCAGAGCTTTGGTGAGCACATCAGCTAGTTGATCATGAGAACGTACATACTGAGGTTGGATGAGTTTAGCTTGAACCTGCAAACGTATGTAATGACAATCTACTTTGATATGCTTGATGCATTCATGAAACACCGGGTTAGATGTAATATACATAGTAGCTTGATTGTCACAAAACAGTGTCATAGGAGTAACGCCATGAAATCCAAAATCAGCAAGAAGTTGTTTAAGCCAAATCAGTTCGCAAGCAGCAGAGGCCATAACACGATGCTTCAACACTTGAGCGAGCTACGATGGATTGTTTCTTGCTTTTCCAGGACACCACTAACAAACATACAATAGCCAATGCTAGATCGACGATCGAGAGAATTTCCTACCTAGTAAGAATCAGTGTATCCCATGATGTTATAATGACCATTGGGAGTCATAATTATGCCACGACTAATGGTTCCTTTCAGATACCGTAGGATATGTTTGACCATACCAAGATGTTGAACTGTTGGAGCATGCATATATCCATTGATAAGACTGACAACAAATGTGATATTCGCTCGAGTGATTGTTAAGTAAATTAGTTTATCAACAATCTTCTGATAGTGAGTGTAAGAGATAAAAGGTTCACTTGAAGAGTCCAACGTGAATTTGTTGTTTAAAGGGTTGGCAACAGGCTTAGTGTGCAACATATTAACATCCTTCAATAGATCAAAGATGTACTTACGCTGATTAAAGTAACCTTTACGAGAGGCTGCCATTTCAATGCCTAAGAAATACTTTAAAGGGCCAAGGTCTTTAATCAGAAATTGCTGTTGAAGAGATCTTTTAAGCTGAGTTATGGAATCATCATTATTCCCTGTGATAATGAGATCATCTACGTATATTATTACAACTAGTTTATGAGTGGAACCAAGTTGAATGAACAAGGATGAGTCTGTAATACTTCTTATAAAACTGAGACCTTCAAGAGTAATACTTAATTTAGCATGCCAAGCGCGAGAACTTTGCTTCACGCCACATATAGATTTGTGAAGTTTGCAAACTAAGATAAAGTTTCCACTTTGAGGATGTCCAGGAGGAAGTTTCATGACTACTTCTTCTTCAAGATCTTTATGTAAAAAAGCGTTGTTGACATCCATTTGGTAGAGAGACCACCCCTGGTTGATGGCAACAGAGAGAAGAACTCAGACAGTAGTCATCTTGGCCATAGGAGCAAATGTCTCCTTGTAATCAATACCAAATTTCTGAGTGAAACCTTGTGCAATTAGACGAGCTTTGTGCCAATCAACTTCCCCATCTGATTTAAATTTTATCTTGAATATCCAATGATAACCAACAACTTTCTTTCCATCAAGTAGTGATACTATACTCCATGTGTGATTTTCAATAAGAGCCTTCAATTCTTCATTCATGATTTGCTACTATACTGTTTGTGATTGAGCTTCTTTGAAGTTCTTTGGTTCATAGACATTTGATATTGAGGTAAGAAATGCATTATGTGTTGAAGAGAGTCAATGATAAGACATGAATTTGGAAATGAGATACCTCACATTATAGGTGACATAGTCTTGCATTCAAGATGACGGTTGACGTGTTCGAAGAGAAGCTCTTCTAGTAGTTGGCATAACATTAAGAGAATTATGCAGTTCTATTATACTGGTATTGTCAAGTCGGGGATTGTTGGAATCAGAGGCAGACTGAAGTTGATTCTGTCGGTTAGTCTGGGGTTGATTCTGTCATAGAACATCGTTGCTGAAAACAGATGTAGCTAGAGGCTGAGCCTGTTGGTCCAGATTGAGAAGAGCAGAATCAGAACTGGGAATAATAGACAGAAGTTAGTAAGTATTCTCAATACCAGGCAAGGGGAAAAAATCAAACAAGGTCTCCCCTTGATTTCCTGTAGAAAAATATGGTGTATTCAAGAAATTTAACATCCCTGGACATATATAACTTCAACAAAGTGTCATAGTATCCTTTTTGAGTTATGGAGTAGCCCAAAAATATACACTTGCGTGCTTTAGGATCCAATTTGTCACGGTGTGTAGCTGATAAATGCATGAAACAAGTGTAGCCAAACACTTTAATGTGAGATACATCTGGAATTTTATCTTGCAAAACTTCAAGAGGAGATTTAAATTCCAGCACTCGGCTAGGTAAGTGATTTACAAGATAAGCAGCTGTAAGGACTCCATATGACCAGAAATCTTTTGGAACATTCATTTAAAGCATAATGGCATGAGTTTTTTCAAGCAGATCATGATTTTTACATCCATATATCACGTTCTGTTGAGGTGTGCCAACACAGCTAGTCTAATGCAACATTGCATTAGAACGTAAATATTTTGACATGTCTTTGGACATATATTCAGTGCCATTGTCAGATCGAAGAATTTTAATATGAGCAAAAAACTGATTAAGGGTGAACAAATGAAAGTCTTTAAAACAATCAAATACATCATGCTTAGTTTTTAGCAAATACACCCAAGTAACTCTAGAGAAATCATAGATGAAGGTAACAAAATATTTTAAACCATCAATGAACGTATAGAAACGTCCCCATACATTTGAATGAACAAGTTCAAAAGCATGAGTGGTTTTTGACATCGAAAAAGTAAAAGGAAGTTTTGTAGATTTTAAAAAATGACAAATCTCACAATTGAGAGGTTCATGTATTTGAAGCGATTTTATTTTACTAAGGACAAACTCTGAAGGGTGAGCTAGATGATAATGCCATAAGAGGATCTCATGTGAAGTATTAGTTGTTGCTTGAAAGCCTTTGGAGGCTTGAGATTTATAAGAGATATAATAAAGACCATGTAGAAAAAAAAAATCATTCACTAATCATCTTCTTGGTGACAAGATCCTGAAACACAACCTTGAAAGGGGTAAAAATCACTTCATATTAGAGTAAATGTAATCTTACTAACAGAAAGTAATTAAAATGGAAATGATGGTAAGAAAAGAACATCTGATATTATCTTATTAAAGAGTATGTCGATACACGACGTCACGCGACAGCTCAACTTTTTATTTATTTAACAAAAAGGGTTTTTTACTTGATTGGGGGAAATGAAGATTTTATTGGTGTCGCCATCTAGTAATTTGAGGGAATTAGAAATCCCAAATTAGACACTGGTCCTAGAGATTCAAGTACTGGGTTAGTTATGATTAAGGGAAGGTAGACAACACCCTTAAAACATCATTTCAAAAGAAAGGTTACCCTTCCTTGTGTGTTTTTTATTTGATTCAAATGCTATTATATTTTGAGCTTATTTGCAATTTTGTTTTGTTAAAAATTGTTAACGTCGGTCCCTAAAAATAGGAGACACGTTAAAAATGATATCAGTCCCTCAAACTAGGAGACTCGTCTAAAATATTGATGTTTGTCCTTAAAAAGGAGAGTTACGTCTGAGTTACCAAAAGAAATAATAATGGACATAATTCATATTTGGTATTTAAACTTTTGACATCGGTCCTTTTTCTGTAAAAAAAAAGAGACGTGTCGACAAACAATATTCATAGAAGATACATTAAAAATGACATCAGTCCCTAAAAAATAGGAGACTCGTCTAAAATATTGACGTTTGTCCCTAAAAAGGAGAATTACGTCTGGGTTACCAAAAGAAATAATGGACATAATCCATATTTGGTATTTAAATTTTTGACATCGGTCCTTTTCTGTAAATAGAAGAGACATGTCGACAAATAATATTCATTTATAAAACAAAAATTATTTTGATATCGTTGAGAAATGGGTATAACCACACTTGAGAATTGGGCTTTGGACCTCATGAACGATGACATAATAAGATGGGTGTTGGACCCGCGTCGTTATTCCTTTTATATTTATTTTTGGTTTTTTTGTTTTTTTAACATGCAAGAAAATTTAAAAGTATTTATATATAAAAAAATATCAAAAATACCATTAGGAACCCCAAAAAATTACCTCAGTGCCACTGTATAGGTAAAAGACTGAAATACCCTTGAATTTCTCGAAAAATTATGAAAATGCCCCTGGTGGCGCGTGTGGCTCACGCGCGGTTACTGTTGGAGGCGGTGAACTTTTTTGGCGAGGTTTTCGGTCAACAAATGGTTGATTCTGGTAGATATGAGGGAGAGGATTCTGATGACGGTGGTTTCAACGGCCGTTGATGGCTGATGAGGGAGAATCGTCGATTTGAAGCTTCGGGTGGCCGATGAAAATCGCGACCTTTTTTCGGCCAGATAGGGAAGAGAAAACACTGAAACTGGCCGGGTTTTTGCTGAATAGGAGGCTAGTAACCTTTCTATGGTGGTTTGGAGGCTTCAAACGGCCGGAAATGGGAGATCAGATGAGAGAGAGAGAATCTCCGGTGAGAGGAGAGAGAGACTCCGAGATTGTGTTACGGTGTGAACGTTAGCATGGTACACCGGTGCAGCTGAAGGTTGTGAACAGTTGGATCGCGGATGAACTAATCCTTCGGCTGTTATTGGCTTAATCTGCAAGTTGATCGGACGGTCCGGATGAGCTGAGCTTTGATCTGGTGTGGCGCAGTATACCGAGAGCTTGGTACATCGGGTGACGTGGCACAACAGGATCGAAGGGCCGATTGTTTTAAGGGCTGAGATGAATTTGAGTTTTAATCTATTGTGGTAAGCCCTACTGTATCCTTTTAAATCAAAGGTCCAGAACTAAATACTATTAGATCTAATGGTTGGGATATTTTTGGGATTTTCAAATTGTTTTTTTTTTTTTAAATCAATATCTTACTAGTGTGAAGGAATAGCAAAAAAAAATTAAATAGTAATCACAAATCTCTTTCTTTCTTTTTTCTTTCTTTTTCTCCCCTTTTCTAGCGAATTGTCACCGCTATTTATAGCCAATGATGAGGGACATCAAGATCTAATGTAGGTGGCACGGATCTGCTTTAAAGAAAAATTTCATTGCCATAACTACTCCGCCTACCATCGGCATAACTGCCCCGCCTACTATGACAAATTTCTGCATTATTGATTTTGTTTTATTACATATAATAATAAATATTTATATAGATAAAACTAAAAACTCAAATCAGTATTAGAAAAAGCCCGTTTCAACCGCTAAAAATCAATTTTAATTACCGAAAATTATATTGAAACACTAAAAAAAACTTTCGATGGGTATCAACCCGGTGGACCGGGTTTTGACCAAAAATAACAGTTTTGACCCAAAATGGCCTGAAATTCATTTTTATCCCGGTCGGCATGGTTAGACCCATATTGACCGGGTGGACTCGGTTTCGACCAAAAATGACGGTTTTGACTCGAAATGGCCTAAAACTCATTTTTTACCCTAGTCGACATGGTTTGACCCGTATTGATCCGGTGGACTCGGTTTTGGTCGAAAATGATGGTTTTGACCCGAAACGGCATGAAACTCATTTTTTACCCTGGTCGACATGGTTTGACCCGTATTGACTCGGTGAACTCGGTTTTGATGGAAAGATGTGGTTGACTCGAGAAAAATATAGTTTTGAATTTTAAACTTTTTCTTAATTTTTTTGGATTTTTATGAATAATGATAGAAATAAAATAACATTCAGAAAAATATTGGTGAATCCAAAATTGGGTTACAACAGAGTAGGTTGATCTTTCTATTCCCCTTGACATAAGCATTTTTCCTATTAGCAACAGACACAAAGGTGGGATGGACGAAAGACTTAAAATCATGAATGATATTTAATTTGTTTGACATGTGATTAGTGGCACCAGAATCAATTATCCAAAGATCATGCAAATTTACAAGTTCTGATGCAGTCATGAAAGCAATCAGTTCACCTTGGCTATTTTTTAGGTCTTTTTCTGCTAGAAAATGACAGAGAAGGGCAGTTGAGTGCTTTTGGTCTTGACTGGTTGGTTGATCATGTGACTTTCATTGGCCTTGCTTGACTTGCAAATAATTTGCAAAATCAGATATTAGGGTTGCAAGATTAGCAAAGAAGGTCTCAGTGGAATATGCATGGTTATGTGCAAGCTATAGCTTATGATTACTTACAAGTCTTGGTTGTCTCCTCTAATCCTTTACAAATTTAGGCTTAATTTCAGGATGCGGAAGCCAACAACGATTCATATGATGACCAAGATTATGGCAGTGTAGGCACTTCAAATTAGTTCATTTCCCTTTGTAAGATTTATTATCAAATAGTGATTTGTATTAACCATGAGACTGACCATGATCAAAGATTCCAGAGTTCATATCTTAAGACATCAATTTGGTCTAATAAGCATGAGTATTAGATACTCCAACTTCATGAGTCATTACCTTTCTGCGTATTTCTTCACGTTGAATGGTGGCGCAAACTAACTTTAAGGATGACAGTTTTGGATTCATCAAAATGTGGCTTCGCATGTCATCAAAATCTAGACTGAGACTTGCCAATAGTTGAAAAATTATATCCTCCTCAGTTCCTTTTCGTAGTATGGCAACATCTGTAGTGTGAGGGTGATACATTTCCAATTCATTCCATAAGCTTTTAAAGCTTCCTATTAGCTGAACAAAAAGGTTTTCCTTCTTGTTGAAGGTTGGCAACTTCACGATGAATCTGGAAAATCCTGACAGAGTTATTTTGATTTCCATAGATATCACGAATAGCATCCCAAAGGTCCAATGATGATTCTGAGAAACTAAAAATCTTAGCAAGGTTCCTTTCTATGGAGTTGAGAATCCAGGACATAACCAGTTGGTCTTTGGACAACCATGCTTCATATTTCGGGTCATTCACTTCAGGAGAAATGGTAGAACCATTTATAAATCCCAACTTAAATTTTCTACCAAGGACAATAGTGATAGCCCTTGACCAAAGAAGATAATTGAATTCATTCAATAATACAGAGCACAATCTTTGGGAGGTGTTTGTATCATCTAAGTAATTTGCTAGTGTAGAGATCTTTGAGCCAACGTTAATGGCATCCTTCAAGTGATCTTTCATGCTAGCACAACTGAATCTTCCTATAGTTTAAAAATTCAGAGAACCTACTATGATATCACAAAGAATTTTGAGACAGTGATTGGCGGAAACATCATTCTTACTCTGTTCTTTTGTTGTATACATGTATATATAGCAGAGAAATTATTTGGCAAGGAAAGACAATCTTGCATATAATATCTCCCATGAATCTTGCTAAGATTATATACTAATAGTAAAGAACACAACCATATCTAAACTAGGTAACAAATAAATTATATTAGGCAATGGTATAATGCTAGAATATCTGCAGTATCTTCTTCGTCAATATCTGCGGATGTCCTCTGCAGTATCTCCAATAGTTTTCAGTACTCCGGCAACTTCACCCCACGTGAATTGATTTTCCAGTATCAGACAGGAAGGAGGTTGAAAGATATCAACGACGGCATTAAGAAGACGCAAAAGATCTTGAAAGCTTATTTCAAGACAATTGAACAGCAAGCATTCATGATGACTGCAGCAGCATTCACGTGAATTGATCTTGAATCTGCCATGGTTTGATACTTTGATAGATGATACAAAAAGATAATAGGCTGGATTCTTCCTGAAAAGAGGATATTGCTCCAAGTTGGGATTGTTGGGATAGGGGTTTTAGGAAAAACCACCATATCACAGAAGATTTTTAACAGTAAACAATTAGTTGATCGCTTTGTGAAGAGGGTTTGGGTCTCATTATCTCAAATTGTCAGTGAGGAAGAGATCATGAAGACAATGTTGAAACAATTGGGTCAGTATGTCAATGGTCTGGATATGGCTCAAACGCTGCCAAAGATTAAGCGACTGCTTGAGAATAAGAACTGCCTGGCTGTAATGGACATGTTTGCAGTGCTGAAGGCTGGTGAGACAGAACGTGTGCAGGTCTACCAAAGAGGGAGGGATGGAGTAGTTGCATAATAATCACTACACAATAGAAAGTGTCGAAACAGAAATGGGAGTTGAGAAAGCACGGATTCATCAGCCGAGAATTCTCAATGAAGAAGAAAGTTTGGCATCGCTCAGCAAAATTGCTTTTCATCAAATGAGGAAGCAAAACAGCATTCTGATTTGGAATAGGTGAGGAAAAATACAACGAAATCGAAAGAAGCGAAAATCAGTCATGGCTTCTTTACATCTGAGCTATGATGTGCTTCCCCATTTGTCTGAAGCAATGTCTGTTGTGCTTTTCGCTGTATCCGGAGGATTCTGAGACAGGCGCTGAGCAATTAGTTCATTGGTGGATTGGCGAGGGTTTCAACGAGGGCAGAAATGCAGCAACCACAATGGAACTGGACTTTGATTATCTGTCAGAACTAATCAACAGGTGCCTAGATGACGTTGTGCAGCACACAGGTTATGATGAAAGAGTCAAGTAACACTAGAAGTGCAGACAAAACATTCCTTATTATACATTCATTCTTCTAAATAACTTCTTAGATTATCATCCTCAATCTATTAATTTTTCATGCCTGCAGTAATTTCCTTTGATGCTCATATTAATTTTCAAATTGATGTCATTAATCATTTCTTGTAAAATTGTTAATTATGAAAATACACATGAGCTTATTGTTATTATTAGCTATCATTTTCCCTTGATAGCTAATCAAAACTTTAAAGAATATGTAGATATTAATTTTAAATTGATATCATTAACCATCTTTTATAAAATGGTTAATCAAGAGAATAAACAACACTAGTTTACTGGTATTATTAGCTACTATTTTTCCTTGATAGCTAATCAAAACATGAATAGTTATGCTGATATCAAGGTATTCAAGCTTTTCCTATTTTTCCCGAAGACTAATCAAATTCATTTTTTTTTTTTTTGAAAAATCATGCTGATATTAATGAATCTTATTAACATCGTTAGTCTTCCTTACCAAAAACGACTAATTAACTATCAATATATCCTACTGATATCATTAGCTTTCCAAATCCTGGAATGGCTAATCATATCCTTCACGATATTAAAACTCATCATTTAAAATTATCAATGTCAACATCCTATGGACATCTTTAGTCTCTATACCCGAAGCAATTAATCAGATTACTCCATCTATTTTCTTCTTCTCTTTTATCCTTTTCTTTTCGGTAGATTAACAAATTTTCAAACTAATTCAGGAACATAAAGAAACA